>JAAUYH010030449.1_pt1 | contig 43275 bp, 43 predicted proteins | sample 7278061 | NCBI WGS metagenome assembly JAAUYH01 (sample SAMN14350203, study PRJNA611818) | marine sediment metagenome | isolation source: surface marine sediment (0.6m) | place: French Polynesia: Moorea | collected 2018-08
GAGATTACACCGGAAACTTCGTTCGTGTTTCAAGCCATCGTGGAACAGGCCACGGTCGAAGGCCTTGTGATCGCACAAAGCCCGGGCGGCGACCTTCTGGCGGCACATCAGATCGGGCGTACGATCAAGCGCCAACGGATGAACACGCTTGTACTCGTCTCCTGCATCTCGGCCTGCGTCGACGTCTTCGTGGCCGGCAGGAACCGTGAAATGACAAACATCGCCGAACTGGGCCTGCACTCGGCAACGAACCGCGATGTTTCCTATCAGCTTGACCGCAAGTACTGGCGTGAAATGGGCTTCCCGACGATCAACGAGAAAGCCTATCGCGTGCCGAACAACCGGCTTTGGATCATGGATGCCAAACGCGCTCGCGAGCTACGCGTGGCCACCAACATCATCCAGTAACACGGCTTTCAAAAGCGCTGACCCGGCGCTATATCGCCGGGGATGAGCACGCCGCCCAACTCCTTGCCGTTCATGAAGATGCACGGTGCCGGCAACGACTTCGTTGTCATCGACCGCCGCCAGGGCGGGCCGAAGGTGACGGCTGCCTTGGCGCGCGCCATCGGCGACCGGCACAGGGGCGTGGGGTTTGACCAGCTTGCGGTGATCGAAGCGGACGATCAGGTCGCGGCGAAACTGACGTTCTTCAATGCAGACGGTTCCGAGGCCGCGGCTTGCGGGAATGCCACGCGCTGCATCGCCGATCACCTGATGACCGAAGCAGAGGTATCGGGTCTGTCGCTTCGTACAGAGCGCGGTGTCCTGGCCGCCTGCCGTGACCGGAGCGGACAGGTCAGCGTCAACATGGGCCCCCCCTTGCTGGACTGGCAGAGCATACCGCTGGCAGAAGATGTCGACACACTTCACCTGCCGATTGATGGCGATCCGGTGGCGACCGGCATGGGCAACCCGCATTGCACTTTCTTCGTCGAAGACGCCGAGGCCATCGATTTGGCCAACATCGGCCCAAAGATCGAACACCATCCCCTTTATCCCGAGCGCACGAACGTTCAGTTCGCGCACCTCGTGGGCCCCGACCACCTGCGCATGCGGGTTTGGGAACGGGGCGTGGGCATCACGCTGGCCTCGGGGTCGTCCTGTTGCGCGGCCACCGTGGCCGCGCACCGGCGCGGGCTGACCGGGCGCGCGGTCACGCTCGACCTCGACGGCGGGCGGCTTTTAATCGACTGGCGGGACGATGGCGTCTGGATGACAGGGCCGACGGCTCATGTCTTCAACGGCACGCTCACCGCCGAGTGGCTGGCGGGCGCCTCATGAAACCACCTGTCTTGCACACACTCGGCTGCCGCCTGAACGCCTATGAGTCCGAAGCGATGCGCGAATTGGCCACAAGCGCGGGCCTCGGCGACGCCGTAATCGTCAACACCTGCGCCGTCACCGCGGAAGCGGTACGCAAAAGCCAAAAAGACATCCGGCGTCTGGCCCGTGAAAACCCGGGCGCTCGCATCATCGTCGCCGGCTGCGCGGCGCAAACGGACCCGGACCGGTTCGCCGAAATGGACGAGGTCGACCTTGTCATCGGCAATACCGAGAAGATGGCGCCCGAGACTTGGGCCCGCATTACGATAGACGATACAGAGCCTGTCATGGTCGACGACATCATGTCGGTCTCTGAGACCGCCGGGCACCTGATCGACGGCTTCGGACGGCACAGGGCCTATGTGCAAATCCAGAACGGCTGTGATCACCGCTGCACCTTCTGCATCATTCCCTTTGGCCGAGGCAATTCGCGATCGGTTCCGGCAGGCGTTGTTGTCGATCAGATCAAGCGGTTGGTGGACCGTGGATTTCTGGAGGTCGTGCTGACCGGCGTCGATCTGACGAGTTGGGGCGCGGATCTTCCCGGTGCGCCTCGGCTCGGCGATCTGACACGCCGCATCCTGAAGCTGGTCCCGGAATTGCCCCGACTGCGTCTGTCCTCGATCGACAGCATCGAAGCTGATCCGGCGCTGATGGAAGCGCTCGCGACCGAACCGCGCCTGATGCCGCATTTGCACCTGAGCCTGCAGGCGGGCGACGACATGATCCTGAAGCGGATGAAGCGCCGCCATCTCCGCGACGATGCCATCCGCTTCTGCGAAGAAGCGCGCCGCCTCCGGCCCGAGATCACCTTCGGCGCGGACATCATCGCGGGCTTCCCGACAGAAACCGACGCGATGTTCGAAAACTCGCTGAAGCTGGTCGAGGACTGCGGTCTCACATGGCTCCATGTGTTCCCCTATTCGCCGCGGCCGGGGACGCCTGCTGCCCGGATGCCGCAAGTGGCGGGTCCGGCGATCAAGGAACGGGCAGCGCGGCTGCGCGCGGCGGGCGAGACTGCCGTCGCGCGCCACCTGGCCAGCCAGAATGGCCAAACGCACCGCGTCCTGACGGAACGTACCGACATGGGGCGCACGGAACAGTTCACCGAAGTCGTCTTTGACGCCCCCCAACCCGAAGGCCAGATCGTGACGGCCCGGATCACCGGGACGCGCGATACGCGGCTCGTGGCATGAGCACGCCCATCCTCTGGACATTCCGCCGCTGCCCTTACGCGATGCGTGCCAGGCTCGCGATCGCCAGCGCCGGCGTCGCCTGCGAGTTGCGCGAAATACTGTTGCGCGACAAACCGTCGGCATTTCTGGAGGCCTCCCCCAAGGGCACCGTCCCGGTCGTCGAACACCGTGACACCGTCATCGAAGAAAGCCTGCACATTATGCACTGGGCGCTCACCCAAAACGATCCCGAGCATTGGCTGGAGATGCCCGGTTGCGGGCACGTTCTTATCGAAGAGGCCGATGGCCCGTTCAAAGCAGCCCTCGACCGGACCAAATATGCCGCGCGGTTTGACGATGTGGACGTCGATGCCGAGCGTCACAAGGCCGGGCTGTTCCTGATGAAGCTCAACGCGGCGCTCTGCGACAAGCCATGGCTTTTCGGAGATGCGCCGCGCCTTGCCGATATGGCGATTCTGCCCTTTGTCCGCCAATTCGCGCATGTCGACCTCGATTGGTTTGTCGCGCAGCCCTGGCAATCCGTCAGTCGTTGGCTGGAAAGCTTCAAGGCCTCGTCGCGCTTTCAGGCGATCATGACGAAGTATCCCGTCTGGCAACCGGGCGATGCGCCCATCTCATTTCCCAAGGCCGCCTGAGATGCATCCAAACCCCGCCTTTCGGAAAGAAACCCGCCAGAAATTCATCGCTTTCGCCCGCGCACGCGCCTTTGGCACGCTCGGCGTAAACGCAGACGACGGCCCGCTGCTGTCGCATATCCCCTTCCTCTTGACCGAAGACGGAGAGACCGCCGATCTGCACCTTGTCCGGTCCAACCCGATCTGCCGCAAGGCTCCGACAGAGGCCGTGATCGCTGTCAACGGCCCGGATGGATATGTCTCGCCAGACTGGTATGACGTCCCCGATCAGGTTCCGACCTGGAACTACATCGCGGTGCATTTAAGGGGTCACCTGGAGCCACTGCCGCCAGAGACCATGCGCGATATGCTCGACCGCCAAAGCGCGCACTTCGAGGATCAGCTTCTGCCCAAGGCCCCCTGGACGACGGGGAAGATGACTGCGGAGGTCCGCGATCGCATGATGCGCCAGATCCTGCCCTTCCGCCTTCGGATCACCGCCATCGACGGCACGTGGAAGCTCAACCAGAACAAGGACGATGCCGTTCGCCTTCGCGCCGCACATGCTGTCGAAGGCGGTATCGGCAGCGAACTGGCTGCTCTGGCGGAACTGATGCGAAACCCCTCGGGCGATTGACGGATATCAATTCCCCCCTTCTCGACCCGTGCGATTCTGGCCGCGCGAAAAGAAGGAGGAAACTCATGAAACCCCTTATGATCACGGCTATCGGCCTTGCTCTGACTGTCCCCGCAGTGGCCTCGGCGCAGGACGTCACGATTGGCGCAGCCTTGTTCAACCAGTATTGCAGTACCTGCCATGGCGCCGATGCCCGAGGCGAAGGCCCATTGACCGAGATCATGCTTGAGAAGCCTTCGGACCTTCGCAAGCTCGCGGCGGAAAACCCGGCAGAACCCGGGGTATTTCCGATGTTGCGGGTCATCCACGTGATCGACGGACGGACCGGCCTTCGCGCCCATGGCGGCTCCATGCCGACATACGGGCAACTGTTCATGGCCGAAACCGAAGACGAGATGGAGGAGATGGGTGCGATCCTTGAAACACGCGGGCGTGTCTTGTCGCTTGCGCGCTATCTCGAGGACATCCAAGAGTAATCAGTTCAGGCGGATCCGTTTTCCCGGCGGGTCCGCCATTTCTGCGCAAGCCAGGCAACACGGTGCCGGTCTCCGCGTGGCGCCGATGAAGCGTCAAAGTGAACCGACAGCCCGGAATCCAACATTCCATGCCTATTTCATGACGTCGGTTTCTGGTCTGAAGCCAGCGCCAGAGGGCCTGCGGCCACATCCGCACCTTTGCCCGGCGTCTTCCCTCATCAAATGTTGAGTAAATTGCACGTTTCAAACTGCAGGGTGCGCCCGATTGTCCGCTGGACGCCCCCGAGCGGCGGCGCTAAGTAGCGGTCTGATCGCACCGGATTCTTTTTCCGGTTTTTGCTTGGGGCGCAAGCCGCTGAAAAGATGGAGAAACTCGTGAGCCACGCAGAAGACCAGTCAGGCACACGCCGGGATTTTCTTTACTACGCAACCGGGGGTGCAGGCGCTGTCGCTGCCGGTGCGGCTGTTTGGCCGCTGGTAAACCAGATGAACCCCTCGGCGGATGTGCAAGCTCTCAGCTCGATCCGGGTCGATGTATCGGGTCTGGAACCAGGCGCGCAGCTGACCGTTAAGTGGTTGGGAAAGCCTGTGTTTATTCGCCGCCGGACAGAGGAAGAAATCGCTGCCGAACGCGCGGTTGACGTCTCGGAACTGCCGGACCCTCTGGCAAGAAATGCAAACGGCAACCCTGACGCTTCTGCAGCGGATGAAAACCGTGCGATGGACGAAGCCGGCGAATGGCTCGTGCAAATGGGCGTCTGCACGCACCTTGGCTGCGTACCTCTCGCAGACGCTGGCGAATTCGGCGGCTGGTTCTGCCCGTGCCACGGTTCGCATTACGACCTGTCGGGCCGCATTCGCAAAGGGCCCGCCCCAGAAAACCTTCCCGTCCCGCCTGCGCAGTTTGACGGCGACGACCTGATCCTCGGTTAAGGGAGAAACAAGACATGGCTGGTATCCCCCACGACCATTACGAACCGGTAACGCAAGGCGAAAAGTGGCTGCACCGCCGCCTGCCCGTTGTCGGCCTTCTGTACGACACTTTGATGATCCCCACGCCCAAGAACCTGAACTGGATGTGGATTTGGGGCATCGTCCTGACGTTCTGCTTAGCATTGCAGATCGTCACCGGCATCGTTCTTGCGATGCACTATACACCACATGTCGATTTGGCATTCGCCAGCGTCGAGCACATCATGCGGAACGTCAACGGCGGCCATATGCTGCGCTATCTGCACCAGAACGGCGCCTCGCTGTTCTTCATTGCCGTTTACGCGCACATCTTCCGCGGCCTCTACTACGGCTCCTACAAGGAACCGCGCGAGGTCACCTGGATCATCGGCATCCTGATCTTCGTCCTGATGATGGGCACCGCCTTCATGGGCTATGTGCTGCCCTGGGGCCAGATGTCCTTCTGGGGCGCGACCGTGATCACCGGCCTCTTCGGCGCCATCCCGTTCGTGGGTGAAGCCATCCAGACCTGGCTTCTGGGCGGACCGGCGGTGGATAACGCCACGCTCAACCGCTTCTTCAGCCTGCACTACCTCCTGCCCTTCGTGATCGCAGGCCTGGTGATCGTGCACATCTGGGCTTTCCACACCACAGGCAACAACAACCCAACCGGTGTTGAAGTGCGACGCGGCTCCAAGGAAGAAGCCGAGCGCGACACCGTTCCGTTCTGGCCCTATTACGTGATCAAGGACCTGTTCGCGCTGGCCATCATCCTGGCGATCTTCTTCGCCATCGTGGGCTTCATGCCGAACTATCTCGGCCACCCGGACAACTACATCGAAGCGAACCCGCTGGTCACACCAGCGCATATCGTGCCCGAATGGTACTTCCTGCCGTTCTACGCGATCCTGCGAGCCTTCACCTCGGACGTCTGGATCGTCATCGCGGCAAACTTCCTGACCGGTGGCGTCATCGACGCCAAGTTCTTCGGCGTGCTGGCCATGTTCGGCGCCATCGCCGTCATGGCACTGGCCCCGTGGCTCGATACCTCGAGCGTCCGCTCGGGCAAGTATCGTCCGCAGTTCAAGTGGTGGTTCTGGCTGCTGGTCATCGACTTCTTCGTCCTGATGTGGCTGGGTGCCATGCCCGCGGAGGAACCTTATGCGACGTTCTCGTTGATCGCTTCTGCCTACTGGTTCGCCTACTTCCTGGTGATCCTCCCGCTCTTGGGCGTGATGGAGAAACCCTTGCCGATCCCGGAAACCATCGAAGAAGACTTCGATGCGCACTATCCGCCGAAAGGCGAGGCATCCGGTGCCGCTGCACCGACGCCTGCGGAATGAAAGGAACTCAAGACATGATCCGCAAGATCACACTTTCCGCAGTCGCAGCACTTGGTTTGGCCAGCCCCGCCCTTGCGGCGGGGGAGGCCCCCAAGGTCACCGACTACGACTTCTCGTTCGAGGGGCCGTTCGGCACCTACGACCAGATGCAGTTGCAGCGCGGTCTGCAGGTCTATACCGAGATCTGTGCCGCTTGCCACGGCCTGCAGTACGTCCCGCTGCGCACGCTCGGCGATGACGGCGGGCCGCACCTGCCCGAGGATCAGGTCCGCGCCTACGCTGAATTCTACGAGGTCTTCGACCCCGAGATTGACGACTTCCGGCCTGCGAAGCCGACGGACCACTTCCCCGGCTCACAACTGGAAAATGCACCCGACCTGTCGCTGATGGCAAAGGCAAGGGCTGGCTTTTCGGGCCCCTACGGACTTGGCACGAACCAGTTTTTCAAGGGCATGGGCGGACCAGAGTACATTGCCTCGCTTCTCGCAGGCTATGACGACCCGCCCGAATGCGCCGCCGAGTCCGATATCGAAGGATCGTATAACCGCGTCTTCACGGCCGGTGGCTTCCCCGACGAATGCAAATACGAAGACGGCAAGCACAAGGTCGAAGGCTCGTGGATTTCCATGGGTCAACCGCTTTATGGCGACGATGTCGAATACGAGGACGGCACCTCAGCCAGCATCGACCAACAGGCGCAGGACGTAGCTGCGTTCCTGATGTGGGCAGCCGAGCCCAAGCTGAACGCCCGGAAGGAAGCAGGCTTCATCGCCGTGGCCTTCCTGATCGTGCTTAGCGCGCTCTTGTATCTGACAAATAAGAAGATCTGGGCGCCTATCAAGCGCAAGGGGATCACCCCCGCCGAGTAAGATCGTCTTGAAGAAAACAAACGCGCCGCTTTCACCGAGCGGCGCGTTTTCTTTTGTTTTTGACCCCCCTGAATGAAATCCTGCGGCATCCCCTGCATTGTCCACAACTGAGATGCCGGTTTGTCGCGCTACAGTCACGGAAAGCGACTTTTCGCCGGTGGTAAACTAATGAACCGGTGACCGTTCGCGTTGCACCTGATACGAGGCCCTACGGTAAGTAGTTGGAGTAATTATGGAAGTGCGTACAACCCCGATCGCGGATTTGGTTGTCCTTGCCCCAAAACGGCATGGTGACGCCCGCGGTTTCTTCTCTGAAAGCTGGAACAAGCGCCGCATGGAGAACGCAGGCTTGCACTATGATTTCGTGCAGGACAATCACTCCATCTCGACAGAAGTCGGCACATTGCGCGGCCTGCACTACCAATCGCCGCCGTTTGCCCAGGCAAAGCTTGTCCGGTGCGGTCGCGGGCGACTTTTTGATGCGGTCGTCGATGTGCGCAAAGGCTCTCCGACCTATGGTCAAAGCTATGGCATCGAATTGAGCTTCGAGAACGGTTTGCAGCTTCTGGTGCCGGAAGGGTTCCTGCATGGGTTCATTACGCGCGAACCTGACACCGAGGTGATCTACAAGGTGACGAACTATTATTCGGCCGTATGCGACGGCGCGGTACGTTGGGACAGCTGCGGGATCGATTGGGGCACGACGACATCGCCCAAACTGTCGGAAAAAGACGCCACAGCGCCGGAGCTCGCGGATTTCGAGAGCCCCTTTGAATGGGGGGAACGATGAAGATCCTCGTCACCGGCGGTGCCGGCTTCATCGGATCGGCCGTGGTGCGGCAAAGCATCCGTGCCGGGCACAAGATCGTCAACCTGGATTGCCTGACCTATGCCGCCAACCTCGCCAATGTGGCCCAGGTTTCGAATGCACCAGGCTACAGCTTCGAGAAGGTCAGCATTACGGACGCCCCTGCCCTGGACGACGTCTTTGCCCGGCACCAACCCGACGCGGTGATGCATCTGGCCGCCGAAAGCCATGTCGACCGGTCGATTGACGGACCTTCGGCCTTCATCGAAACGAACATCACGGGCACCTATATCCTGCTGGAAGCCGCAAGGCGGTATTGGGACGGCATGGGCAAGCCCGACAGTTTCCGTTTCCACCATGTCTCGACCGACGAGGTCTTTGGCTCGCTTGGCGCCACCGGCAAGTTCACCGAAGACACGCCGTACGATCCCCGAAGCCCCTATTCGGCCTCCAAGGCGTCGTCCGACCATCTGGTGCGCGCCTGGTATGAAACCTATGGGCTGCCCGTCGTCATGACGAATTGTTCCAACAACTACGGGCCCTTCCACTTTCCCGAAAAGCTCATACCCGTCGTCATCCTGAACGCCATCCACGACCGTCCCATCCCCGTCTATGGCGAGGGCAAGAATGTGCGCGACTGGCTTTACGTCGAAGACCACGCGGATGCGCTGCTCTTGGTGCTTGAAAAGGCGGCGACAGGCAGCAATTATAACATCGGGGGTGAAAACGAGGCGACGAATATCGACCTGGTTCGTACCATCTGCCGTCTATTGGACGAACGTCGTCCTGGTGCCGCGCCACATGATCGGCTGATCGAGTTCGTGGCAGATCGGCCTGGCCATGATCTGCGCTATGCAATCGATCCATCGCGCATCCGGCAAGACCTGGGCTGGCGTCCGTCCGTGACGTTGGAAGAAGGCTTGGCCAAGACCGTTGACTGGTACTTGGCGAACGAAGAGTGGTGGCGTCCTCTGCTCGCTGTTGCCACCGAGCGGCGGGGAACGGGGACATGAAGATCGGGCTCTTCGGCAAAACCGGACAAGTGGCGCAGGAAATTCAAAGGCGCGTGCCGGCAAACGTCGTTCTGACCGTTCTGGGCCGGGACGCGGCCGATTTTTCGAGCCCAATGAATGTCCGGCGGGCGATGGACGCGCTGGAGGTCGATGTTGCTGTGAACGCCGTGGCCTATACCGCAGTTGATCAGGCCGAGACCGAGCAAAACCTGGCAAATGCCGTGAACGGGCTTTCCGTCAAGGCCTTGGGCGAGGTTTGCGCGTCGCGGGGCATTCCCCTTGTCCACCTCTCGACCGACTATGTTTTTCCGGGCCATGGCGAGACCCCCTGGAAACCTGACGACGCCACAGACCCCCAAAACGTCTATGGTGCGAGCAAACTGGCAGGAGAACAGGCTTTGACGGCGACCGGCGCGCGTCACATAACGCTCCGCACGTCCTGGGTTTTCAGCGCCCACGGAAAGAACTTCGTGAAAACCATGCTGCGCCTCGGGGCAGATCGCGACACACTAGAAGTCGTTGCGGACCAGTTTGGCGGACCGACACCGGCTGCCGACATTGCCGATACGTGCCTGGCACTCGCAGACGCCCTGGTTCAGGGGCACAGAGGCGGCACCTATCATTATACCGGCGGCCCCGATGTCTGCTGGGCAGACTTCGCGCGCGAGGTTTTCTTCCAGTCTGGTCTGAAAGTGGCCGTAACGAACGTCACGTCTGACAAGTTCCCAACTCCGGCCGCTCGTCCTCTGAACTCGCGACTTGATTGCCGCAGTTTGGAGACAGAATTCGGAATTTCTCGCCCCGATTGGCTTGTTGGCCTGCAAGATGTGCTAGAGGACCTCAACAGTCGCGTGCAGCGATTTAAGGGTTCTTCAAGATCATGACTTCCCGCAAAGGCATCATTCTGGCCGGTGGTTCCGGCACCCGCTTGTATCCCATTACAATCGGCATTTCGAAGCAATTATTGCCGATCTACGATAAGCCAATGATCTACTACCCGCTCAGCGTTCTGATGCTGGCGGGCATCCGCGAGATCGCAATGATTACGACACCGCAGGATCAGGACCAGTTCAAGCGTCTGCTTGGCGATGGATCGCAGTGGGGTCTGACCATCGAATGGGTCGTACAACCCTCGCCGGATGGTCTGGCGCAGGCGTATTTGCTGACGGCAGAGTTCCTGAACGGCGCGCCTTCTGCCATGGTATTGGGCGACAACATCTTCTTTGGACATGGCTTGCCGAAAATCCTGGAACGCGCCGACAACCAGAAGACCGGCGGTACCGTCTTCGGCTACCGCGTTGCCGACCCGGAGCGCTACGGCGTGCTGGCCTATGATGGCGACAAGGTGAGCCAGATCATCGAGAAGCCGAAGTCTCCACCATCGAATTATGCCGTAACGGGGCTCTACTTCCTCGACGGCTCCGCACCGGAACGGGCGGCGCAGGTCAAACCGTCGGATCGAGGCGAGTTGGAGATCACCGATCTTCTGCAACTCTATCTGGACGAGGGATTGTTGAACGTCGAACGCATGGGGCGCGGCTATGCCTGGCTGGACACGGGCACCCACGCTTCCCTTCTGGACGCAGGCAACTTCGTCCGCACCCTGACGGCCCGGCAAGGCCTTCAATCCGGATCGCCCGAGGAAATCGCGTTCGAACAGGGCTGGATTTCCAAGAGTGACCTGATCGCCGCCGCCGAACCCTTGGGCAAGAACGCCTATGGCCAATATCTGAAACAGATCGCGGACGAGGCGAAGTGAAGACTGCCCTGATTACAGGATCGGCTGGCTTCATCGGATTCCACGCGGCCAAACGCTGGTTGGAAGAAGGCTGGCGTGTCGTCGGTCTGGACGCCTTTACAGAGTATTACGACCCGAAATTGAAGCGCGATCGCGCGGCCCTTCTGGCCGAGTATCCGAACTACATCGAGGTCGAAGCGCGGCTCGAAGACCGGGGCGTCGTTCTCGGGCTCTTCGAGAAATACCGACCTGCCCACGTGATCCACCTGGCCGCCCAGGCGGGTGTTCGCTATTCGATCGAAGCCCCCCGGACCTATGTCGAGGCGAACCTTGTCGGCACATTCGAGGTCCTGGAAGCCGCCCGCGCCCATCCCGGCGCACATCTGCTCCTGGCCTCCACATCCTCGGCTTATGGTGCGAACACCGAAATGCCTTATGCGGAAACCGCCAAGGCAGACACGCAGATGTCGTTCTATGCAGCCACCAAGAAGGCGACCGAGGCGATGGCGCATTCTTATGCGCATCTCTACGCCCTGCCCGTCACGATGTTTCGATTCTTCACGGTCTATGGCCCGTGGGGACGACCCGACATGGCGCTCTTCAAGTTTGTGCGCGCCATGCGCGCGGGCGAGGCGATCGACGTCTACAACCATGGCCAGATGCGCCGCGATTTCACCTATATCGACGATCTGGTCGAAGCGGTCTGGCGGCTGGCAGACACGCCGCCCGGGAAGTCATCTGTTGGCGATTTTGACAGTCTAAGCCCAGTCGCGCCCTTTAGAATTGTCAACATCGGCAAGGCCAAACCGGACACATTGGGCGAGTTCATTGAACAAATCGAACAATCGCTCGGAATCGTGGCCAAACGGAACCTGATGGAGATGCAAGCCGGTGACGTTCCCGCAACTTGGTCCGATACTCGCTTGCTTGAGGCCTTGACCGGATTTAAAGCCACGACGGGTTTGAGCGAGGGCGTTCCCGCCTTTGTGAAATGGTACGATGACTACTTTGGCCTTCGGTCTGTGAACGATTAGGAAAACACGCCCATGCGCATTGCAATGATTGGCACCGGATATGTAGGGCTCGTCTCGGGCGTCTGCTTTTCTGACTTCGGACACGATGTCGTTTGCGTCGACAAGGACGCAAGCAAGATCGAAAGGCTGGAGCGGGGCGAGATCCCGATTTATGAACCGGGCCTTGACACCTTGCTGGCCAAGAACGTCGAGGCAGGACGGCTGTCCTTCACGATGGATCTGGCAAAGGCTTTGGACGGTGCTCAGGCTGTCTTCATTGCCGTCGGAACGCCCACTCGGCGCGGCGATGGGCACGCTGATCTGACCTATGTCATGGCCGCCGCGGAAGAGATTGCACGCACTGCGACGGATTATCTGGTGATCGTGACGAAATCGACCGTGCCGGTGGGCACGAACCGGAAGGTGGCCGAAGTTGTGCGCGCCGCCAATCCGGAGCTGGACTTCGACATTGCCTCGAACCCCGAATTCCTGCGTGAAGGCGCCGCCATCGACGACTTCATGCGGCCTGACCGGGTCGTCGTGGGTGTGGAAACGGATCGCGCCGCCGACGTTATGGCCGAGGTCTATCGCCCGCTGTTCCTGCGGGACTTCCCCATCGTGACGACCGATCTAGAATCGGCCGAGATGATCAAATACGCCGCAAACGCGTTCCTGGCGACCAAGATCACCTTCATCAACGAAATCGCGGCGCTCTGCGAGAAGACCGGGGCGGATGTGAAAGAAGTCTCGAAGGGCATGGGGCTGGACGGCCGGATCGGCAACAAGTTCCTGCACGCAGGCCCCGGCTACGGTGGGTCATGTTTCCCGAAGGATACCAGCGCCTTGGCCCGGATCGGCCAAGACTATGCCTCGCCGATGACGATCACGGAAGCGGTGATCAAGGTAAACGACGACGTGAAACGCCGGATGATCGAAAAGCTGCGCGACCTGTGCGATGGCACGTTCAATGGCAAGAAGATCGCAGTGCTTGGCGTGACGTTCAAACCAAATACCGACGACATGAGGGATGCGCCCTCGCTAACGATTATCCCCGCTCTGGTAGGGGGCGGTGCGGAAGTGCGCGCGGTCGATCCGCAGGGTCGGCACGAGGGCGAAGCTCTGCTACCGCATTTGATCTGGGAATCGGATGTGTACGTAGCCTCTGCCGGGGCAGACCTGGTGGTCATCCTGACGGAATGGAACGAGTTCCGCGCCCTGGATCTGGGGCGCATGGCGCGCGGCATGGCTCGGCCGCGTATGGCAGACCTGCGCAACATATATAACGGCGAAACAGCCATGTCCGCGGGGTTCGAGGCCTACGCCTCGGTCGGTCGCCAATCCCTGGCGGCGATCTCCTGACATAAGACCGGTAATCGCCGACCTCTCGCATTACGCCTCGCGCCCGCCGGGTCAAGGGCGGGTGAACACTCGGACGGTGTGACAGAGGTTTTGCTTTTCCCGACGCGCCAGTTTGTTAACGGCAGTCCGGGAAGGCTTGGCAAACAGCCCGTTCACGAGCCTATGGAATCAGCGGCGCCGCTGCGCCCCGGTGGTCCATGAGAGCGCCTCATCTTGGCGAGGCGCCGTTGGTCGACCTGTCAAAAGGGGTTTCCCCCCAAAGGACAGACGGAGTGCCACCGGTTGGGGTGACGGTGTTCGAACAAACCCGGTTTTCACCGAAAGTCATTTCAATTTGATGATGGGACCGCGCGCACCGCGCTTCAGTACGAGTACCCGTAGTTGTCTTCCATGAACCGGCACTTGTTCAGCACAACGCCCGCAACGTTTGTATATTGCGCGACTTCGCGTTCCACTTCATCGATCTGCGCAACGCTGGAACTTCCGGCGCCCGCAACGATCACGACGGCATCTACCAGCTTGAGAAACCCGCGCGTCTCGTCGCTGACCAGCACCGGCGGCATGTCGAACAGCATCAAGTCCGGTTGATAGTCGTGTTGAACCCTGTCCAATAGATCAGCCGTTTGAGACTTTAGGATCACCCGTGCCGGGTCCGCTACCGACCGCGTAGTCATGGACACCAGAGTATTATCGTGAAGTCGAAGCGCCTGGTCTTCGAAGGCGACCTTTTCATTCATCACATCTTCAAGGCTGGCCGTGGGCGTCACGCCGAAGAACTTCGATACTGCCGGGCGCCGAAAATCCAGGTCAAACAGCATGCCACGAATTTCAGGCTGGCGCCCCAGACCGGCAATCAGATTGCAGGCGGTCGTAGTTTTACCGCAGCCCGGCGTCGCAGAGGTGATCGCAATCCGACACCAATCGTTCCGCCGCATCTCGAGCAACAGCTTTGTGCGCAAAATATCAAAGTGCTGAGCTTCGACCGTGGCCTCGCTGGCATAAATCCGGGCCGAAAGCATCCGCTTGGTCGAGACTTCCAGCTTCGGCAGCGCGTCCCAACGCTCGGTAACCGCAGCCGCTTTCGCGGCTTGCCGGGTACTCGAACCGCGCATGAAATCGCTTTTCCTTACCGGCCGACCGTCGTTTTCTCTCTTTTCGCGGGCACGTGCCAGTGCTGCTTGTAGTTTTTCCATGTGTCTAGACCCGGATACTCATCAAAGACCAACGCGTGCGGCGATCTTCTCGACCAAAAGATCAAGCGGCAGATAGTAGGTATGTACCGCCCAAAGCCCAACCGGAATTGCTATGATCGCCAAAAGCATGAACAGGATCTTGAAAATCCGACGACGTCGGCGGACCGACGCCTCTTCAAGATAAGGAATTGTCGCCAGCGGCTGAATTCCCAAGCCGCGCGTCAGATCCGCAGGGCGTCGGATCGTACGGTTCAAAAGTTCTGTCAGGACGAAGAACATCGAGGCCAATGCCGAGCCGACAAAGACACCACCGCCTGCGATCAGTTTGCGATTGGGCGAGGTCGGGCTCTGAGGAGCCGTCGCCGGTTCGATCAGCACAACGCGCTCGCCCTGTGCAGCGATCTCGACGTCGTTGCCCTGCTCAGCCGTGGCCCGCGCGCTGACAGCGGCCGCGTATTGCGTCTGCGTGTTCTCGTACTCGCGCTCTAGCTTATCGAGTTGAATACCAACCTTCGGCGTCTTTTCGATAGAAGCTTCCAAAATGGCAAGCTCGGCTTCGATGTTGCCCGTGTCCTCATCGATCGACCTGATCTCGGCATCGACACCGGCCAATCGGATTTCCAGCATGGACGCAACACCATCCTCGATGTTTTCGTCACCCGGCACCTCGTCCGCCTTGAGAATTTCGATCTGCCTGCGAAGAAATTGAATGGTCGCACTGTCTGGCTCGAAAATCGCCAGCTTGGATCGCAGTTCGGTTTCCAGACGGCCAATTTCCATTTGTTGCGGCGTCAACGTCGGTGTCACCGTGGCCCGCGATCCCGCGGCCACAATCTGATTGCGCTGTTCCACCAATGCCGTCCGATCGCGCGCATTGAGATTCAAGCGCTCGCGCAACTGGGCCGTGCGGTCCAGTCGGAACTGCAATCCTTCAGGCAAAGCGTCGTTGTTGGCCTCTTTATATGCGACAATCTGGGCGCTTTGTTCGGCCAACCGGCGGGTCAATTCTTCGACCTGTTGCTGGAAGAACTCGAGCGTCTGACCGCTTTCACCCGTCCGGCGCTCGACATCCGCGGCAAGAACATACGTGACGTATTCGTTGGTAACGGCGGCTGCGATCTCAGGATCGCCGGATTCGAAGGAGATCCGCAGGTTCGTTGTACCATCCCGCCCCCCGTCAATCAGGTTGAACCTCGTCATTTGGCGCATCGTCGTGACAACTTCATCGGGCGACATGCCGCCTTGTCCCTGGAAAACCCTGTACTTTGCGGCGATATCGATCAGGTTTGCGCGCGTCATCAGCTTGAACTGGATGGCCTGCAGCTCCCGCGCTGCCCGCGTTTGGACGGTCACAGTCACGAGATTGTCAGGCAGTTTGCCGCTTTCGACCAGCAGAAGTGCATTCGCACGGTACTTGGGCGGCAAGGTCATGGCCATGCCAACGCCAACGGCCGCGCACAACAGGAAGATCACCAGCATCACCGGCAGGCGCTTCTTGAAAAGCTCGAAGTAGAATTTGATGTCAGAGTTCATTCAGCAGCTTCCCCGGCAGATTGCACGGACGGCAAAAAGATACCGTCATCGAGGACTTCTTCGACGATCGCGGCATCCACAACTCGTCGCTCTTCCGTCGCGGCATAGACCATCGCGATATCGCAAAGTTTGTTGACCAGTCGCGGTATGCCGTGCGTGTGATGGTGCACCGCTTCAAGCGCTTCCGCGGTAAACTCGGTTCCTGTACCGCCGACATGTTGAAGCCGGTGCTGGACATAGCCCGCAACAGCCGCACGATCGAGCGACCCAATGTGATAAGTCGCCGTGACCCTTTGCGCGAACTGTCGAAGCTCGGGCCGCATGATCATCTGTCGAAGCTCGGGCTGGCCAACGAGGATGAGCTGCAAAAGCTCATCCTTGTTCGAGTTGATGTTTGTCAGCATCCGAAGTTCTTCCAATCCTTCGATCGAAAGATTCTGAGCTTCATCGATCAACAGGATCACACGCCGACCGCTTGCGTATTCTTCAATGAGAAAGTCCTGCAACTGCTGGAACAGCGTGACATAGGCAGACGTGAGGTCCGTTTCGACGCCCAGAGAATTCAGCGCCCACTGCAAAAGCTCGCCGCGCCCGCCTTGCGCATTTGCAATCAGGCCAAGCGTGATGTCGTCGTCCAGCGTCTGAAGCAGCTTTTGTACAAGTGTGGTTTTGCCAGCGCCGACTTCCCCGGTAACGACAGTGATCGGTGAGCGGGTGAGCACGCCATATTCCAGCACGGAATAGGCCCTTCGGTGCGCCCGGGACCAGAAGATGAAGTCCGGGTCGGGAAGCAACGTGAAGGGTCGCTCGGAGAACCCGAAGAACTCCATGTAAAGATCGGTACTCGTCATTGCCTCACTACGGTTACTGCCCCCTCTATATAGGGAGCTTTGTCGAGTGTCTAAACGCCTTGGCGGTGTTTTTTCATCATGTCGCGTCTGCGGCATTTCTGCAATCTTTTGACGTCCGGATGGCGATTCGAGGTCAATATCCCGATCCAAGGGCCGCCCGGCCGATCAAATCTCGAAACAATTCTCAGAATACTGTCACATTGATCACGTCGCCACTTTCTCTGGCGGACTCGCTGACCGAGGCGAAAATGTGGCAGATTTCTGCAAGTAAGCGCCATATTGTGTGGCAAATGGACAAGTCTGGCCATCTCCACCTGCTCGGAATTCACGGTAAAATCACTTGTTGAGTCCAATATTCTTTGCCTTCCGCGGTGCGGGGTGATACGAAACTTTTGTAATTAATCCTTGTCTGCTGCCAGTAAGATATTTGGCGTTTTAGGGTTGCTGTGAGTGTAGGGGGCCGGCGTGCGTTCGGTTATAGGTAGTGACGGTGCATTCTTCTAAGTTTCGCGTGTCTGGCTCGCAGGCACTTGAGGTTTTCCCGAAATCCCGTGGTCTTTACGCGCTGGGGCTTAAGCGCGTTCTTGATTTCTTGGTTGTCTTGGCGGCGTTGCCGATCCTCGTACCCTTCTTCATGCTTGTGGGAGCGCTTATTGCGCTGGATGGTCACAACCCCTTCTATTCGCAGCAACGCGTCGGCATGGACGGCAAGCGCTTTCGGATGTGGAAGTTCAGGACGATGGTTCCGGATGCCGACATCGAGTTGCAGCGGCACCTGGCCGTAGACCCAGAGGCGCGCGCCGAATGGGAGAGCCGCCAGAAACTCACGGATGATCCGCGCATCACGCGCTTTGGCCGCATTCTTCGCCGCACGTCGGTGGATGAATTGCCACAGCTAATCAATGTGTTGATGGGCGACATGTCCCTTGTTGGCCCTCGCCCCATGATGCCGAGCCAACAGGCGCTTTATCCAGGCCATGCCTACTATCGCCTGCGCCCCGGCCTGACTGGAAGCTGGCAGGTTTCGGAACGTCACAAATCGACCTTCGCGGACCGGGCGATCTATGACGACACCTATGAGCGCGACTTGAGCTTTGCCACCGACCTTGGGATTTTGGGGCGGACTGTGGGCGTTGTGCTGCGCTGCACAGGTGCGTGAGCTAAAACCTTCGTGAGAAGCTAGCCGACTGGGACGCCCGCTGCTAAGAAGCGCGGGCGTTCAACGCCTTCAATGGAGAGATGAATGAACGGATTTTTCCGCAGCGCGATTCTTGCCACGAGCTTGTTGGTGCTTGCAGCTTGTGACAGCTCGGAAGAACGCGCCGAGAAGCATTTTCAAAGTGGCATGGCATTGCTGGAAGACGGTGATGTCTCCCGTGCCATTTTCGAGTTTCGGAATACGCTTGCGTTGAACGACTCGCATCGCGAAGCGCGCCTGACCTATGCCCGGGCCGCCCGCGACATCGGAAACGTCCCCGAAAGCTACGCTCAGTATCTTCGGCTGGCCGAAGAGAACCCGAATGACATCGAATCCCGGCTGGCGTTGTCGCAGATGGCGATTTTGTCGCAGAATTGGGACGAGGCCGAACGCCACGGCACAGCCTTGATACAGGCACAGGCCGAAATACCCGTCGAAGGCGCGGAAATTGTCGATCTCGCCCTGAAATTCCGTCGAACTCTTCTCGACCAGGATCAGCCTGCGCTGCGAGAGCTGATCTTGGAAGCCGAGGAACTGGCCAAGACCTATCCCGACGACCAAATTCTGGGGCGTCTCCTCGTCGAAGGCTATGCAAAAGACAACCGGTTCGACGAAGCGATCGCAATTTCTTCCAGGTTGCTCGATCAGAACCCTGACGATCCCCTGTTCTACCAGGTCGTTGCGGAACTTTTGGTTGCAAATCGCGATCTGGAAGGTTTGGAGGCGCATTTCCGTCGGACCATCCAGCAGTTCCCGGATGACGAGGAAACGAAGGGCAACCTGATCCGTTTGTTGATATCAGAAGGCCGGAGCGACAACGCCGAAGCCTTCCTGCGAGAGGAAATTGCGGCAGCTGATGACAAACCGGCCGCGCATGTCAGCCTGATTGCACTGATCCGCCAGTTGCGCGGACCCGAAGCGGCGTTGGCAGAAATCGAAAATGCTCTGGTGGCCTACGACCAACCGCCGCTGATGGTGGCCTTGAAGGCAGGTATCCTCTTCGATGACGGTCAACGCGACGGGGCCATCCAGTTGATGCAGTCCATTACCGAAGGTATCGAGGCCAGCCAGGAAATCGACCGGTATCGCGTGACGCTTGCCAAGATGCTGGTCGCCGATGGCAATGAAGTTGGCGCACGCCAGTTGGTCGAACAGGTTCTGGAACACGACGCAACGCAGGTTGATGCATTGAAGATGCGCGCCACCTGGCAGATCGAGAGCGACGAAGTGGATGCAGCGATCGTGACCTTGCGGACTGCCCTTGATCAGGAGCCCGAGGATGCCGAGACTATGACGATCCTCGCCCGCGCGCACGATCGGAACGGAGAAAGGCAACTCAGCCAGGACTTGCTGGCGCTCGCTGTCGAAGCCTCTCGGAACGCGCCTGCGGAGAGCCTCCGTTTTGCGCGGCTACAAATTCAACAGGAACGCTATTCTTCTGCCGAAGAAGTGCTGATCAACAGCCTGCGCAGATCGCCGGGCAACCTGGAGCTTCTGGTCACGTTGGGTCAGGTCTATCTTGCGACCTCGGATTGGGGGCGGACCGAACAGGTCATCGCATCCTTGAGGCGCCAAGAGACGCAGCAGGCAACCTTGGCGGCGGAAGACCTTCAACTCAAAATGATCTCCAGCCGCGAAGGCCGTCAGCAAGGTATTGGCTACCTCGAACAACTGGTGCGCGAAGGGTCCGACAGCACGGCGGCAACCGTTGCCTTGATCCGGGCACGCCTTGAAGAAGGCCGGAGGGATGATGCCTTGGCGCTGGCGACTAATCTGGTCGAAAGCGCACCCGAGGACCGGGCTTCGCGTTTGGTCCTTGGCAACACGCAGTTGGCACTGACCAATTTCGACGACGCGGCGGACACGTTCCGCGGTTTGATTGAAGAGAACCCCGGAGACTCGCTCGCCAGCTTGCAACTGATGCGCGCGCTTGGCGCCCTGGGACAGCTTGATGAAGCAGACAGGGTCGTCGAAGTGGCGCTGAAGGCTTCGCCGGACAACCCTGACCTCCTCTGGGCAAAGGCATCGATCCTTGAACGCAAGAACCAGATCGATCCCGCTATCGAGATTTACGAGCGTCTGTACGAGATCAATTCGGATTCGCCCGTTATCGCCAACAACCTGGCCAGCCTGTTGGTCACCTACCGCGATGACGATGTTAGTCTCGACCGTGCCTTTACCGTGGGGCGGCGGTTGCGTGATACCGAGTTTCCACCGTTTCAGGACACCTATGGATGGATTCTTTTTCGCCAGGGTGATGCGCAAGGCGCGCTCCAATATCTGGAACCCGCCGCCGAAGCGTTAAGCGCCGATCCGATCGTCCAGTACCACCTCGGCAAGGCCTATCTGGCGGTCGGGCGCAATGACGATGCCTTGGAGCAGTTCAGGAAAACTGACGCGGCGGCGCCGGAAGACGACCCGCGCACACAGATTGCCGAGGCGCGCGCCGAGATCGAGCGGTTGACGACCGCCTCCGAGTGACCGCACTTTTCAAAGGATGACGGAAGACCCGCAAACGGCGGCCGACCGCCCGGGACGGGCGGTTCTTTGGGGGCTGATCGCGCTTTGCTCAATCATCGAGCTGGTGCTGCAGGCCGGCGACGCGGGCGCGTTCGATGTGCCGCGGTTTCGCTCCCTGGCTTATGAATTCGGGGGCTTCTGGCCTGGTCTTCTCGACAATTGGCGCCCCAACTATCCGTTTCAGCCGTGGTTGATGTTTCTGACCTATGGTTTCTTCCACGCGGGTCTTTGGCATCTGGCCCTGAACATGGTGACGCTCTTCTCGCTGGGCCGGGCCATCCTTTGGCGCGTCGGCGGAGGGTGGTTCCTGTTGCTCTATGCGGCCTCCATCCTGGGAGGCGGCCTGGGATTCGCCCTTTTGGCCGAGACTTTCCGCCCCATGGTGGGGGCATCGGGCGCGCTTTTCGGTCTGGCAGGCGCTCTGTTGGCTTGGGACTACGTCGATCGCTTTGCGCTGAAGGAAAGGCTCTGGCCGGTGGCGCGCGCTGCGCTTTTACTGGCGGGGCTGAACGTGGCGCTTTACTTCGCCATGGGGGGCCTTTTGGCATGGGAAACCCATCTTGGCGGGTTCATTGCCGGTTGGGTCACCGCCTTGCTGATTGATCCGCGCGCCCGGGCCTGATGGTGTTTCACCAAGCTGAAAACCCGCCGTCCACATTCACAAGCTGCCCGGTCATGTAGCCCGCAGCCTCGGACGCTAGGAAAAGCATGACATCCGCAATCTCGTCCGGTTGAGCCATGCGATTTGCCATGATCAGTTCCGAGACCCGCGCCTGAAACTCTTCCGAATGGTCGTTGAACACCGCTCCGGGCGCGATCGTGTTGACCGTGGCCTGCCGCCCGGCCCAGTAGCCCGCCAGCCAGACCGTCAGCCCGTGAATTCCCGCCTTGGTCACTCCATAGGCCGAGAAGTTCTTGAACGGCATCCCTTCGTAGATGCCGTGATGCGCCCCGTTCAGCGCGTACATCGAGGCGACGTTGATCAGGGTCGCTGGATACTTGCCAACAATGTCGCGGTCCATCTGGCGTGCGATCATGAAGGCACCCGTCAGGTTTGTGCGAAGCGTCCTCTCGAAATCCTCGACGCTGGTGTCGGCGAAATCCGGAAAGCTCTTGCCCTTGCCCATCAGCATCTCGCCAGTGATCGCAGCGTTGTTCAACACGACGTTCGGCGACCAACCGTCGGCCATCACGGTCTGGAAGATACCTTCGATCGCCGCTTCGTCCGAGACATCCAACTCATGGAACAGGAAGCGCTTGTTCTCGCCATGCGCGGCCACCAACGCATCCGCTTGCGAGCCTGCCAGATCGGTTGCGATGACCCGCGCGCCGTCCTCCAGCATGCGCCGAACATAGGTCGAGCCCAGCACACCGCCCGCGCCCGTGATGAACACGCATCGCCCGTCAAGTTGCCCCATCAAGACGCTCCTTCATCAGTATCTCCACCATCCGAAAATCCAGTTCCGTATCTATATCCAGGCACCGCTCGGGCGGCATCAGATAGGGCAGCACGCGGCCCTGAAAAAGCCCCCGCGCCCGCTTCAGATAGGCCGGATCTACCACATAGGTCGACGCCGCATGCTCCCAGACCACCGGAGCCTGCTGGCGCGCGACCACGCCCCCCGGCAAGGGCTTGGAAACATGCAGATATCCCGACTGGTCCGGCTCCACGAGGTTGAAATAGGGGTTCTTCCGCGCCTCGGTGCACGACATGATCATATCCGGGCGCTTCTCAAAGAATGCGTCCAACGCCCCATCGATATCCTCGGGCAAGCGCAGCGGCGAGGTCACGTCAAGGTCCAGAAACGCCTCCACGGGCCCGACCAACTCTTCCCCCTTGCCAAGCGCGTGCTGCCAGACATCCCATTTTGCAGCGGTGTCCGAAGCGAGTTCCGCCGGGCGAAGCCCCATCTGCAGGCAGCCCTTCGCGACCGCGTGGTCATAGATCACCGGGTCGTCCGTGCTGACCACGACGGCGCCCACGCGTGGATGCTCCAGCAACTGATCGAGCGACCAGTCGATCAACGGCTTGCCCAGAAAATTGCGAAAGTTCTTGCCCACGACCCCCTTGGAGCCCTTGCGGACACCGATATGCCCCAGGATCATGCGAAGCCTCCCGTTAGTTGCCCTGTAAAGGTCCGCGCCTCCCAGGCCTCAGCGATTAACCGGCAGCTTTCACTAACCCGATCCAGGCGCGGCAAAAGAGGCGTATCGGACGGTGCACGCCCTTCGGCTAAGCCCATGAAATCACGCATGAGGCCAAGGAACATCTCGTTCCGGTCGAAGTCCCAGTCCTGCGTTGTCTCGCGCGCGCCCTGCCACCGCACCGCCCGCGCGTTCAAGAGATCAAGCTCGATCCCCGCCTTGCGCCCCCGAAGCCCGACACGGCGGATGAATTTGGGAGAAAGATAATCCATCGCGATACCTCCGTGAGTAGCCCCCCGCACCATCGACAAGCGCGTCGCAAAATCGACACCCGGGAAATCTTCGTGGCCCGTCGAGTGCACGCTGGTCACCTGCACACCCGGAAACAGGCAGACGGCCAAGTCGATTTCGTGGCAAAGGTCCAACAGCACGCCGCCGCCTTCAGGTTGGGACGCATAACTGTCGGCGAAGCGCCAGTTGGCCCGCCATTCGCGCACGTCATGCCCGATCTCAAAATCGAAGCGGAAGGCGTCAATGGGATCGTCAAAGAGCGCGCGCACCGCGGGATGATAGCGCATCATAAAACCTGCGACCGAGCGCGCGGCAACCGGCGCCGCCGCCGCCATCAATTCGGCAAGATCGGAGGTGCGAAAGGCCAACGGCTTTTCGACGTAAAGCGCCACGCCACGCTCTGCGGCGGCTTTGACAGGATCCAAGCGCACTTGCGTCGCGGTTGCCACGATCAGACCTGCGGCCCCGTCCAGTGCCGCTTCCAGTTCCTCCAGCGCCAGACCACGCCAATGAAACAGGTGGGCATCAGCACCGAGCCGCGTCAGGTTCTCGTAATGTCGCCGCCCAATCGAGCCGCCGCCAAGGACAATGTACCGACCCATGAAGCGCGCTTTCCGTTTTCCACGGCCCTAGCATTCCGCCAGACCTGATTGCAATCAGCCTTCCGCCTTCAGCATGGGGCGCACCGCCGCATATATGCGATCAGAGGCCCCCGCGTGACGGGCATGAAACGCTGTTGCCGCCTCTGAACCGCCCTTGACAGCCGCCCGAACTGCGGGGGCCAGACGGCTTTGCGTTTGGCAAATGGTCAGAACGCCTACGGCAGAGGCCTCGATCGCCGGAAACTCGATCGTGCGCGTGTCGGGGCCGGTGATGACTGGTTTGCCCTGCGCCAGCGGTTCGATCACGTTGTGTGTTCCTTTTGGTGTGAAACCGCCTCCCACCAGCACCGCATCCGCCGCCGCAATGTAGAACGCCATTTCGCCAAGCGAGTCGCCCAGAAGCACATCCCTGCCGCGCAGGTCGCCGCGCAATATAAGGTCTTCGTCCAGAACCTCTTGCCTGCGGAGGACCCGAAGGCCTTCGGCCTTTAAATGCTCTGCCATCGCATCGAACATCTCGGGCGCGCGCGGCACCCAGATGACGAAAGGCGGTGCGTCGTCTTGCAACAACTCAGCAAGCATCCCGGAATAGATCGCTTCTTCACCCGCCACCACGCTGGCTAGACAGACGACCGGGCGCCCGATTGCCTGCCTCAATGCTCTGCCCGCCGCCAACTGCTTGGGTGGCAATTCCATATCGAAGCGCGTTTCGCCCATGACTTCGACCTTGGCGACGCCAATCCCTCGAAACCGTTCCGCCATCATCGCGGACTTGGCGAAAACCGCCGCCGCACGCTCTGCGGGGTGACCGAGCCACCGCGCTTGGCGAAACGCACGATCCAGGCTTCTTGCGGGTAGCTGACTGTTCGCCAGAACCAGGGGCACGCCAGCGCTGTTTGCCGCTTCGATCATGATGGGCCAGAATTCCATCTCCATCACCAGACCGGCTTTTGGGCGATACTGGTCAAAAAAGAGCTTCCAGTAGGACATCCTGTCAATCGGCGCATAGCGCAATGCCAGTTGTCCGGCGGCGATTTCATCGGCAAAGGCGGCCTCACATCGCACCCGCCCTGCTGGCGTGGCATGCGTGGTCACAACGCGCGCACCATCGTCCAAGGCCTTTCGCACCAGCGGTTCGGCCGATGTCATTTCTCCCAACGAGACGGCGTGAACCCAAAGGTCAGCAGCAAATGGAGCCCCCTTTCCCCGGCGCTCCTCCAAATGCAGGCCGTATCTTGGATCCTTGGCCGCACGTCGCCGGAAATAGAGCCAGACCAAGTGTTCGCCCAGGGCCATAAGCCCCGCATAAACCGCCAGAAATGCACGATACCGCATCCCCGGCGCGGATTTCACATCCAATTGCGCCATGGGTCGGAAAAACCCCGTTTGCCGCGTCGGCGCAAGCCCCTTCATCTTGCCGAAAATACGCACATGGGGGAGCGCGAGGGGGTGAAACCCCCTCGCCCAGCGCGGCCAGACGAAGTCTGGGCGCAATCCCTTGTGCTTCAAAACCGCCACCACTAGGGTCCGCTCCATGCAGATCCGCGACCGCAAAATCGGCCCCGACCACCCGCCCCTCGTCATTGCCGAGATCGGCATCAACCATGGCGGTGATCTGGATGTGGCGCGTCACATGGTGGCCCTGGCCGCAGGTGCGGGGGCCGAGATTGTCAAGCACCAGACACATTTCGTCTGGGACGAAATGACCGAGGAAGCAAAATCCGTGCTGCCGCCCAACGCGGGCGGCAAATCGATCTGGGAGGTCATGGAAGACTGCGCGCTTTCGCCGGACGAGGAGGCGCAATTGAAGGCATATGCCGAAAGCCTCGGTGTCATCTTCATCTCGACCCCGTTCTCGCGGGCCGCGGCAGACTGGCTGGACGAACAGGACGTGCCAGCTTTCAAGATCGGCTCGGGCGAGGCGGACCACCTGCCGCTCATCCGCCATATCGCCGCCAAGGGCAAGCCAGTGATCATGTCGACGGGCATGCAAACCATTGAAAGCGTGTCGAAATCCGTGGCCATTCTGGACGAGGCCGGGATCGACTATGCGCTTTTGGAATGCACGAACCTCTACCCGTCACCGCCCGAGATCGTGTCGCTCAAAGGTGTGAGTGAGTTGCAAAAGGCCTTTCCAAACGCCGTGGTTGGCTTTTCGGACCACTCGATCGGGCCCGAGATGGCGCTGGCCTCGGTTGCGCTTGGGGCCTGCATCCTGGAACGGCATTTCACCGATACCCGCTATCGCGAGGGCCCGGATATCTCTTGCTCCATGGACCCTGCAGAACTCAAGCTCCTGATCGATCGCTCCAAGGAAATCCACACGGCCCTTCACAACGAGAAACAGCGCACTGGACCGGAAGAGGCGGTTTATCGTTTTGCGCGCGGCTCGGTTGTGGCGGATCGCGACCTGAGTGAAGGTCATGTGATCGGCGAGGCCGATATTTGGGCGCGGCGTCCTGGGTCGGGCGAAGTGAGCGTCTATGATTTCGATAAGGTCGTGGGCAAGCGTTTGACGCGGGCGGTAACGAAGAACATGCAGCTCAAGTGGAGCGATCTGGCGTGAGGGATTGCGCCGCCTTTCGGCGCCGCGCAAACGCCGCGCGCCTGCGGCGCGCGGCAAGACTTTTCAAAAAATCTTCCGGGGCCCTGCCCCGGACCCCGGGATATTTTCAGGTCGATGGAGGACAAGGTATTGTTTTCATTGAAGGAGCTTGAAGACGCCCATCGACTGGTGACCTCGACCATGCCCGCGACACCGCAGTATGCCTGGCCGCAATTGGCTGAGCGCTTTGGCGCGAAGGTCTGGGTCAAGCACGAGAACCACACGCCTACGGGATCGTTCAAGGTCCGCGGCGCGATCACCTTCATCGACTGGCTGAAACGCACGAAGCCCAACTGCCCGGGCATCATCACGGCGACGCGTGGCAATCACGGCCAGGGTCAGGCCATGGCGGCGACCGCCCAGGGCATGCGCGCGGTCGTCTATGTGCCGCGCGGAAACTCGGCCGAGAAGAACGCCGCAATGCGGGCCTTTGGGGCGGAACTTGTTGAATTCGGGGATGATTTCGATGAAGCGCGCGAGGAAGTGTTGCGCGTGGCGGATGCTGAAGGTCTGCAATTCGTGCCGCCGTTTCACCCAGAACTCGTCCGGGGAGTTGCGACCTATGCCTATGAGCTTCTGTCGAATGGTCCCGGAATAGAAGTACTTTACGTGCCAATCGGCTGTGGCTCGGGCATCTGCGGCTGTATCACCGCGCGGGATGCGCTGGGACATCCGGCGAAGATCGTGGGTGTCGTCAGCGAGCACGCGCAGACGGCGAAGCTTTCGGTAGAGGCAGGCGAACTTGTCGAAACCAACGCCGCCCGGACCTTCGCCGATGGCATGGCCGTCCGCGTGCCGGTCCGTGAAGCCTTTGATATATATAGAAAAGGTGCCGAACGGATCGTGACCGTCAGCGAGGAACAAGTGGCCGAGGCGATCCGGGTCTATTATCGCGACACGCACAACCTGGCCGAAGGGGCCGGCGCAGCGCCCCTGGCGGCATTCATGGCGGAAGCCGACCAGATGACGGGCCGCGAGGTTGCCGTCATTCTTTGTGGCGGGAATATCGACACGGAGTGGTTCGTGACCGTCATGCAAGGCGGTGTGCCCAAGCCAACGTGAGGTCCGCTCGCTGCGTGGGGCGATCGGCAAGATCGATGAACGAACGGTATCGCGTACGTTCGCTTTTGCGGTGCGGTCGTACGTTTTGTACATCCTTGAGAGGGGCGAAATTCCGTTTTGTACATGTTGGCGTCCGGTCGAATGACCGCGATGTGAAACCTGCGACCGCACGTAGGGGCCGTTCTGCAACAGCAGCTCGGAGCCTCAGACGGTATAGCCGTCGATGTGATCCGCGATGTGCATCACGTGAGCACGCTCGTACTGCGCCTTGGAAAGCGCCCCATAGGCGAAGTGCGGATGTAACGCGTCAGTCTCGCGAAAAGCCTCCAAAGCAGCGATGAGGCGGTCGCGCGCCTGCGCCGGGTCGCCCTCTGTCACGGCTTCGCCCGGGATGGCCTGGTCGGTCGCGTGACGCATCTGGCCGCGAGCCTGGAAGACATGAAAGGCCAGGCGCCCAACCGTGGCGCGAAAGAGCGGGTGTTTCAGGTCGGGATAGCCCGAGAGCGAGAACTCGACCCCCTGCGCCAGGTGATGGAACGTCCGCGCCACCCGCCAGCCACCTGCGGACTGGATCCCTGCCGGGTCGATCCCGGAAAGGCGGTCAATCATGGCCGGAACGGGGATCGGGCCTTCGGACTTTCTGAGGATATGGGCGGCAGCCAGCATGGCCTTTAGCCCAACAGAGGGAGCGCCAGGGCGCAACAAAAAAGCGCGGCACAGATGCGCCGCGCTTTCAAGACGAAGTCTCCGGGCTTATTCCTCCCCGCCCGCGTCCTCGCCGCTTTCTTCTTCGGCCTCAGGTGCCTCTGCCTCTTCAGCCTCGGCTTCCTCTTCTTCCGCCTCGGCGCTGGCAAGTGCCGACGGTGCCGAGATATTGGCGATCACGAAGTCACGGTCGATCGTGGGCGTGGCGCCTTCCGGCAGCGTGACGTCCGAAATCGTGATGGTATCGCCGATTTCCAGACCTTCGACGCTGATCGTGATGCTTTCCGGGATGTCGCCCGCTGTCACCACCAGTTCGACTTCCGGGCGCACCATGGTCAAAAGACCGCCCTTCTTCAGGCCCGGGCAATCGTCTTCGCCGACGACCTCGACCGGGATGAAGAGGTTGATCTTGGTGGTCCGCTTCAGGCGCATGAAGTCCACATGCGTCGGCAGGTCCTTGACCACGTCGCGCTGCACGTTCCGGCAGATGACGCGCACATCGTCCTGGCCTTCGACCTTCATGTTGTAGAGCGTCGACAGGAAGCGTCCGTCGCGAAGCTTTTTCAGAAGCACGTTGAAGGGGATGTTGATCGGAAGCGGATCGTTGCCGCCGCCATATACGATGCCTGGTACGAGCCCGTCTCGGCGAGCTTGGCGGGCGGCCCCCTTGCCTGTCCCCGTCCGTACCAAGGCGTTGAGATCAGGGATCTCTCCAGCCATGGGAATTCTCCAAATTTTCAAGTTGCGGGCAGCCTCCAAGGGTGTCTGCCCATGAGCGGCTGCGTATAGCGGCGATTCGGGGGTTTGGGAAGGGAAAAACGGGAGCGTTCAGGATGCGGGCGTTGCCCGTCAAGCGCCTAACCCGTCGGATCGAAAATGCGGTAGTTCTGTTCGACTTCACCAAAGGCGCAGTTTGCGCTTAGGAGGCTTTGGCGGGTTTCCAGTTCCGAGGCCTTCGAGAGATCGCCCACATCCACGAAGCTGGCCGAAAGGCTTTGCAGAACCGGTTTGTCGGGATTGCTGACGTCCCAGGTCAGATAGCCGCAAACGAGGTTCTTGTTGCCGTCCCAGGTGCCCATGAAATCGACCGTGCCCAGCAGACGATCCATCGGATACCAGGTGATGCGGTAGCCCGTCAGATGATCGACCGGACCCATGCGCGTCAGCGCCGCGGCATCATTGGGCCGCGCACGCGACCTCGTGACCGTCAGCGGAAGGCCGATGATCGGTGTGCGTTTCCGCCGCATTTTTTTGGATTCGACCGTATCGAAAAACGCCAGAGTGGCCTCGATCAGTGCTTTTTGTTCTGTCGGGAATTCCTCGCCGGACACGCGTGCCGGTTCCGCCTGGGCAACGCCCAACGAGAGCGCGGTGAGAACCGCTGAAAACCGAAGGACACGTGACAACAATTCCATGGGTGGACGATACGCGCATTCGCCGAATGCGGCAAGAAGTGGGCACATTCTGGGCGCGCGCGTGTCTTTGGTGCAACCGATTTTGCAACAGTGGGCGCAAAACCCGGGATTGTTCCCGGATCAGGTGTAATTGCCTGCGAAACGCTCCGGCACCAAAAGGATGTCGCGATCCACGTCTTCGATGTTCCGCCGTCCGCAAAGCGCCATCGAGAGGTCGAGTTCCTTGTGGAGAACGTTGAGGGTGTCAGTGACGCCCGCCTCGCCCTTGGCGCCCAGCCCATAGACATAGGCGCGCCCGATCATTGTGCCCTTTGCGCCCAGCGCACGCGCCTTCAGGATGTCCTGGCCCGAGCGAATGCCGCTGTCCATCCAGACCTCGACCTTGTCGCCCACGGCCTGCACGATGGGTTCCAGCATGCGGATGGATGACAAGGCGCCGTCGAGCTGCCGTCCGCCATGGTTGGACACGATGATGGCATCGGCGCCCAGTTCGGCGGCTTTGACGGCATCTTCGACATCGAGGATGCCTTTCAGGATCACCTTGCCACCCCACATGTCCATCAGTTCCTTGATGCGGTCCCAGTCGAGCGATGGATCGAAGGCCTCGGCCGTCCAGGACGAGAGCGAGCTTGGATCCGTTACGCCCTGGGCGTGGCCCACGATATTGCCGAAGAAGCGCCGCTTGGTCCCGAGCATCTCGAGCCCCCAGGGGATCTTTGTCATCATGTTCGCGATGGAGGCGGCTGTCAGTTTGGGCGGTGCCGAGAGGCCGTTTTTCAGGTCCTTGTGGCGTTGGCCCAGCACTTGCAGATCGACCGTGATGACGAGGGCCGAGCACTTGGCGTCCTTGGCCCGTTGCATCAGGCGGCCCATGAAGTCGTTGTCTTTCAGCGTATAGACCTGGAACCAGAAGGGCTTCGAGGTGTTTTCAGCCACATCCTCGATCGAGCAGATCGACATCGTCGAAAGCGTGAAGGGCACACCGAATTTTTCCGCCGCTTTCGCCGCTTTGATCTCGCCATCCGCCGATTGCATGCCGAGTAGCCCCACAGGGGCCAGCGCCACCGGCATGGCGACATCCTCGCCCACCATCTGGGTGGCGGTGGAACGCCCGGCCATGTCGACGGCGATCCTTTGGCGGAGCCGGATGGCGTCGAAATCGGAGGTGTTCTCGCGAAAGGTCTGCTCGCTCCACGATCCGCTTTCGGCGTAGTCGTAGAACATCTTCGGCACGCGGCGGCGATAGATGCGCTTCAGGTCCGCGACTTCCGTGATAACGCCCATTTCTCTCTACCTTTTTCCGCATTGGTAAAAAATGATTACCAATATTGCCCATCGGGAACAATTGCTTCCCCGTCATACCCGGTTCGTCCAGAGCGGGACAATCGCGTTTGCCATCCAACGGATCGGTCTACGGTCCGGTGGGGTCGCCTTTCCGCGTGCGGGGGTCAAAATCTGCGCAGATTTTGCCTGGCGAAAATGCGCATTTTCGCCTCCCCTGTTTTTTTTGACGTTTCCGCCAAGGATTGACGTCTGGCGCGCGTCTTACTCACTGTGATGCGCATGACGACCTCGGACGACGCCCTGGCCCGCGCCGCCGCAGATGGCGATGCGGAGGCCTTTTCGGCCCTGATCACCCGGCACTATGACCGGGTGTTTCGTTTGGCGTTCCGGCTGACGGGGGTGCGGGCCGAGGCCGAGGATCTGTGTCAGGACATTTGCGCCGCGCTTCCTGCCAAGCTTGGCGCATTTCGCGGCGAGGCGCGGTTTTCGACCTGGCTTTACCGGGTTGTCGTCAATGCCACGCACGACCGTCGGCGGCGGCACGCGACACATGCCAGGGCGGCAGACGGCTGGGGCGAGGTTGAACTGGCACGGCGGGCGGAAGCCAGCGAAGCGGCCGCGGCGCTGGATTGGCTGACGGAAGCGATGCGTGGTTTGCCGGAGGAGTTGCGGGATACGGTGGCGCTGGTGCTGGACGAGGTGACACATGCCGAGGCGGCCGAAGTCCTGGGCATCTCCGAAGGGACGGTCAGTTGGCGGATGTCGGAGGCGAAGAAGCGCCTGCGCGCGATGAAGGAGGCCGAACATGGCTGACGAACTCGACGATCTGAAGGCGGCGATGGATGCCGCGACCCCTGCCCCGGATCCCGCGCGGCGGGCGGAAAACCTGCGGCTTGCAGAAGAAAATTTCGCCCGGCTCCAAGGATTGGGGGATGCGGCGCGTCCTACTCAACAGTCTGGCCCGATGGGCCGTGTTCTGAATGGAGTAGCGACGATGATGAATGTACTGACAACGCGCGGAGGCCTTGCCGCCTCGACCGCAATCGTGGCCGTGGGCCTGATCGCCATCCTGCCCGAGTTGCGGGCGCCGAACGGGGTTCTTATTCCCAAACCGTCGGTCATCGATGGTGTGGCACGCTCGACCGACCAACTGGGCGAAACGCTGGGCCTTCGCGAGAACCGGGCCGAAGCCCCCCCGGCCGACGACGCCTTTCGCGGCGCGCCGTCGACCGAGGCGGATACCGACGCGGTCATGGCCGAGCCGGCGATGGAAGCCGAGATTGCCGAAGAACTCGCTGACGCGCCTGTCGCTGGCCTTCAGAGCGCGCGCCGCGATCAGGCGCTGACGCGCGAAAGCCTGATCGCGCCCGCGCCTGCCGAGCAGAAGCGCGCGCGGATGTCGAGCGATGCGATTATCGTTCAACCCGAAAGCGACACCGAGGCCTTCGCCAATGCGCCGCAATCCGCTCTGAAGGTGGTGACCGAAGAACCGGTTTCGACCTTTTCCATCGACGTCGATACCGCGTCCTACAGCGTCGTCCGGTCTTCGCTGATGGCCGGGCGTTTGCCGCCACGGGACGCGGTTCGGGTGGAAGAGATCGTGAATTATTTCCCCTACGATTATGCGACGTCCGAAGCCGAACATCCCTTCCAGCCGACGATCAGCGTGGTGCCGACGCCCTGGAATGAGGGCACGGAACTGGTCCACATCGGCATTCAGGGCGACATGCCCGCGGTGGAAGATCGTCCGCCGCTAAATCTGGTCTTTCTGATCGACACCAGCGGTTCGATGCAGGACGCCAACAAGCTGCCGCTTCTGAAGCAATCCTTCCGGCTGATGCTGAGCGAGCTGAGACCGGAGGACGAGGTGTCCATCGTCACCTATGCGGGCAGCGCGGGCCAGGTGCTGGAACCGACGCGGGCCGCCGAACGCTCGACCATCCTTGGCGCGCTCGACCGGTTGGAGGCGGGAGGCTCGACCGCGGGCCAGACCGGGTTGCAGCAGGCTTACGCGGTGGCCGAGGGGATGGCAGGCGACGGCGAGGTGACCCGGGTCATCCTGGCGACCGACGGGGACTTCAACGTCGGGCTTTCGGACCCCGAGGCGCTGAAGGATTTCATTTCCGAAAAGCGCGACAGTGGGACGTATCTGTCGGTGTTGGGTTTCGGGCGTGGCAATCTGGATGACGCGACGATGCAGGCGTTGGCGCAGAACGGCAACGGCCAGGCAGCATATATCGACACGCTGTCGGAGGCTCGGAAGGTGCTGGTCGATCAACTGACAGGCGCGTTGTTCCCGATTGCCAACGATGTGAAGATACAGGTCGAATTCAACCCGGGCCGGATCGCGGAATACCGGCTGATCGGGTACGAGACCCGCGCACTCAACCGCGAGGACTTCAACAACGACCGGGTCGACGCGGGCGACATCGGCGCAGGTCACCGGGTGACGGCGATCTACGAAGTGGCGCCCGTCGGCTCGGACGCGATCCGGAACGGACCCTTGCGTTATGGGGTCGACCAAGTCGCGCCCGTGGCCGGTGAGACGGACGAACTGGGGTTCTTCAAATTGCGGTACAAGCGGCCGGGCGAAGGAACCAGCACGCTGATCGAAACGCCGATCGTCTCGGGGAGCAGTGCAGCGTCGGAAGACGTTCGCTTCAGCGTGGCCATGGCCGGATTCGGGGAATTGCTGCGCGGGAGCGCCTTCCTTCAGAACTGGAGCTGGGCCGACGCGATCCAACTGGCGTCCGGCGCCCGGGGCGAGGACCCCTACGGCTATCGCGCCGAGGCCGTGACGCTGATGCGGCTGGCCGAGACGCTGGATCGATGAGGCGCCGCACGCGGGGGCTCTGCCCCCGCACCCCCGGCGTATTTCGGGCAAGATGAAGGACAATTTGAACCGAATTGTCCGCATCGCCTTTCGCCGCTTTCACCGCCCCGGCCACTCATGCTAGGGCAAGCCCTATGTGGGACGTCTTCCTGAAAACGCTGCCATTCTTCGCAGTCATCGCGCTTGGCTACGGTGCCGGGCGCACACGGTTTTTCACCGAAGAGGCCACGGCTTACCTGACGAAGTTCGTGTTCTATTTCGCGCTCTCAGCGATGATCTTTCAGTTCACGGCGACGCTTCAGATCGAGGACGTGTTGGATTGGACTTTCGTCGTCGCCTATCTGGCGGCATCGACCACCGTTTATCTGATCGCGGCCTTCGTGGCGCGCCTGCGCGGCCTGAGCCTGGCCGAGGGCGCGTTCGAGGCGCAATGCGCCGTCATCGGCAATGTCGGATTTCTGGGCATCCCGATGATGGCGCTTCTGATCGGGCCGGAAGCCGTCGCGCCGATCATTTTGATGCTGACCGTCGATCTGATCGTCTTCGGCTCGCTCGTGGTCATCCTTGTCAACATGGGCGGCGGGCGGTTGTCGCCCCGGGTTCTGGGCTCGGTGGTCGCCGGGATTTTGAAGAACCCGATGATTGTCTCAATCGTCCTGGGCTTTGCCTGGTCTTCGGCTCGGTTGCCGATGCCCGATGTGGGGCGGGAGTTCCTGACGCTTCTGGGGGCTGCTGCCACGCCGGGTGCGCTTTTTGCCATCGGGGCGTCGCTGGCGTCCAAAAGTGCGGAACGCGCGAGTGTGGCACTCTGGTTGTCATTCGCGAAACTCTTCCTGCAACCTGCTGCGGTCGCGGTGAGCGCGCTTTTGATCTTCGACGTCGACCGCTTTGCCGCGGGCGTCATGATTGCGGCGGCCGCCTTGCCGGTCGCGGGCAATGTCTTCATTCTGGCGCAGCATTATCGCGTGGCGCCGCAACGCGTGTCAGCGGCGATCCTGTTTTCGACCGCCATTTCGGTTGTGACGGTGGCGGCGACGATTGCCTGGGTCGAGACACTCTGACGGAGGGTTCCATGAGAACGGACAGCGAAAACAAGTGCTTCGGTGGTGTGCAGGGAGTATACACCCATGCCTCGGAGGCGACCGGGACCGATATGACTTTTGGTCTTTACCTGCCGCGAGGAGATGGGCCTTTTCCGGTCCTTTTCTATCTCTCGGGCCTGACCTGCACGCATGAGAACGCGATGGTCAAGGCAGGGGCACAGGCGTGGGCCGCCGAGCATGGGCTTGCAATTGTGTTCCCCGACACATCGCCTCGCGGCGCGGGCGTGGCGGATGACGGGGATTATGACCTGGGCCAGGGGGCGGGGTTTTATGTGGACGCGACCGAGGCACCCTGGGCGCCGCATTTCCGGATGGAAAGCTATGTATTGCGGGACCTAAGTGACGTTTTGTTCGAGAATTTTCCATTGGACGCAGACCGGCAGGCGATCACGGGCCATTCCATGGGAGGCCACGGCGCGTTGACGCTGGCCGCGAAGAGCCCGGGACGGTTTCGCTCGGTCTCGGCGTTTTCGCCGATCTGTCATCCGACAGAGAGCGACTGGGGGCAGAAACAGTTCACCGCCTATCTGGGCGCGGTCGAGGCAGGAACGGCACATGACGCCACATTGCTGGCGCGGGCCGGCAAGCTGGCCATGCCGGTTTTGACGGACACCGGAACGGCGGACCAGTTCACGGCGTTTCTGAAGACCGAAGCGCTGGCCGAAGCGCTGGCGAGTCGACCCGACGCGGAGGTGCGGATGCAGGAGGGGTACGACCATTCGTATTTCTTTGTCTCCACGTTCATGGCCGATCACATCGCCTTTCACGACCGGCATCTTCGCGCGTGATTTACGTCGATGCCGATGCCTGCCCGGTCAAGGCCGAGATCGAACGCGTCGCGACCCGGCGCGAGGTCCGTGTGGTCATGGTCTCGAACGGCGGCATCCGGCCCTCGCCCAATCCGCTGATCGAGAGCATCTTTGTGGCCGAAGGCGCGGATGAGGCGGACAAGTGGATCGCCGAGCGCGCGGGCGCGGGCGATGTGGTGGTGACGTCTGACATTCCGCTGGCGGCGAAATGCGTCGAGGCCGGCGCGCGGGTGGTCAAGCCGAACGGCGAGGAACTGACCGCGCGGAACGTGTCCGAGGCACTGGCGATGCGCGATCTGGCCGCGGATCTGCGCGCGGCCGATCCCTTTCGGCAGGGCGGCGGGCGGGCGTTCACCAAGGCGGACCGGGGTCGGTTTCTGGACGCGCTGGACCGGGTTCTGAGGTAGGGTTTGCGCCGGCTTCGCCGCCGCGGCAGGGCCGCGCTTTCGCGCGGCCCGCAAATTCTTCTGGAAGAATTTTCCTGCGTATTTTTGGCAAGATGAAGACAGGGCATTCCCGGTCCGACCGGGACTTTCGCTTTGCGGTCAAATGCCTATGCTGGCGGGACGCACGCACTTGAGTCGTTACCCCATGCCGCCAGCCACCGACCGCGCCCCGATGATCGGCGCCCTTTGGGCGCTGTTCGCCGCATTCGGGTTTTCGCTGGTCGATCTGATCGTGAAGTTCCTGTCTTCGGACTATGCGCATTACCAACTGACGTTCCTGCGCACCGTTGTTGCCATGGTGGTCCTGCTGGTTGTGATCGTGCCGCTGACGGGGACATTTTCCGAGTTGAAGACACGGCGGCTTGGTGCGCAGTCGTTGCGGGGGCTCTGCGTGGTCTTCGCCAATCTCTGTTTCTTCCTTGGCCTTGCCGCCATGCCACTTGCCGAAGCCGTGGCGATCTTTTTCGTGAGCCCGTTTCTGATCGCCATCTTTTCGATCGTCTTTCTGGGCGAAACGGTCGGGCCAAGGCGCTGGGCTGCCATCGCCGTTGGAATGCTGGGCGTGCTGATCGTCCTTCGCCCCGGAACGGAGGCCTTTCAGATCGCTTCGCTTCTGCCGGTGGGTGCGGCGATGGGATACGGGATGTTGCACATCCTGACGCGCCGGATCGGGGATACGGAAAACGCCGCGTCGATGGTGTTCTACACGCAAGGCATCATGCTGGCCGTCGGAGCGGTCGCGGGCCTGGCATTCGGCAATGGCCGGTTCGATCTGTTTGATCACCCGTCGCTCGACTTCCTGTTTCGCGCCTGGGTCTGGCCGACGCCCTTCGATGCGCTGCTGATCACGGCCCTTGGCGTTACCATCGCCGTGGCCGGGTTTGCCATATCCGAGGCCTATCGACGCTCGGAGGCGGCGTTCATCGCGCCCTTCGAATACATCGCCCTGCCCCTCTCCGTCATCTGGGGATACCTCGTCTTCGACGAGTGGCCCGACCGGTGGGCGACGCTTGGGATTGCACTCATCCTGATTTCCGGCATGGTGCTGATCTGGCGCGAGGCGGTGGCCCGTGCCTCGGGCGAGGTTGATATGCCGGAGCGTAGCTAACGAATGACACCCGTCGTCTATGGCACTGTCGGCCTGCTGGCACTTCTCGCCGCATGGCCGTTTCTGGCCGAATGGGCGCGACCCGCAATGACGCCTGCGCGTCAGGCCAAGGCACCGGGCGAGATCGCGCATCTGCCGGGCGGGGCCACGCATTATCGCTGGAGCGGGCGCGAGGGCGATCCGGTCGTTGTCTGCATTCATGGGCTGTCGACACCGTCTTATGTCTTTGCCGCAACCGTCCGCAGCCTGACCTCGCTGGGATACAGGGTGCTAAGTTACGACCTTTACGGGCGCGGCTATTCGGCCCGGGTGCGCGGGACGCAGGACATGGCGTTCTTCCTGTCGCAGTTGCAGGCGCTTTTGAAGCATCAGAACGTCGAAGGGCCGTTGATCGTGCTGGGGTTTTCCATGGGGGGCCAGATCGCCGCAGCCTTTGCGGCCCGCGAGGATCGGGTCGAGAAACTGATCATCGTGGCCTCTGCCGGGTTGGCTCACGCAGAGACCACGGGACAGACGCGCGTTTGGACAGCGCCCGTGATCGGCGACTGGATGACGCGCATCTGGGGCGGCATCGCGCTCAGGCGCGAATTGGTGGATCACAAGACCGTCGCCACCGTCATTCCCGATCTGGAAGACCGCCAGGCGGCAGAGACGCGGATGCGGGGGTTCCTGCCCGCCATCCTCTCGTCGCGGCGGCATCTGCTTCAGCGCAGTTCCTTGAGCGATCACACCCAGATTGCTCGCGTGAAGGTTGCGGTCCTGGCGATTTGGGGCACCGCCGACCCGGTGATCCCCCGCCGGGCGCTGAGCGCCCTGGCGGAAGTCAACCCGGACGCGCGGCATGTCGAGGTCGCAGGCGCCGGGCACAACCTGTTGCAGACCCACCCTTCGGAAATCGCAACAGCGCTGAAGGCGTTTCTGAACGGAGCCTAGGCAGCAGCCGCACCTGCGGGCGGACTGCGATCCTCGCGAATGGGCAAGTGAATGAGCGCGCTGAAGGCGCCCACGGCCACGCCGACCCACCAGACCGCCGTGTAGTCGCCCGTACTGTCGTAAAGCGTGCCGCCCAGCCAGACACCCAGGAACGAGCCCAACTGGTGGCTGAGGAAGACGAAGCCATAGAGCGTGCCCATGTAGCGCAGGCCATAGAGATGCGCGACAAGGCCGGACGTCAGCGGCACAGTGGCCAGCCAGAGCGCGCCCATGACGGCAGAGAAGACCAGCACCGTGGTTGGCGTGATCGGAACCGTGATGAACACCGCCGCCGCGACCGTGCGCCCGGTATAGATGCTCGCCAGCAGATACTTCTTGGAGTACCGCTTGCCCGCCCAACCGGCCAGAAGCGTGCCCGCAATGTTGAAGATGCCGATCACCGCAATGGCTGCCGCGCCCAAGGCGGAGGTTGTCGAGATACCCATCGAATAGAGCAGCCCGCCCTGCTGGATGGGGCCACACATCTCGGTCACGAGCGCGGGGAAATGCGCGGTGATGAAGGCCAATTGGTAACCGCAGGAAAAGAAGCCGAGGAAGATCATGCCGTAGGACGGGTCCTTGAAGGCGCGCAGAACCACGGTCCCCATGCTTTCCTGCAACTCGGCCTTCGAGACCGCGGGCGCGCGCATCATTGGCAGCACCATCAGCGCTCCAAGGATCACGGCGGCATAGACCAGAAAGACCGAATGCCAGGGCAGGATTTGCAAGAGCGCCTCGGCCGACGGTGGGCCGACCACTTGGCCTGCCGAGCCTGCGGCGGTGGCGATCGCCAGCGCCATTGAACGATGCTCGTCCGAGGTGGCGCGGCCGACCATGGCCAGAATGACGCCGAAGCCGGTGCCCGCAATGCCGAAGCCCACGAGCACCTCGAGGCTTTGCATCGCGAAGGGCGTGGTGGCGAAGGCCGACAGCACAAGGCCGCCCGCGTACAAGAGTGCGCCGATGACAATCGCCTTCCGATCCCCGATCTTTTCCGCGATGGCCCCGAATAGCGGCTGGCCGATCCCCCAGAAGAGGTTCTGGATCGCGATTGCCAGGCTGAATTCGGCCCGCGCCCAGCCGAATTCGTCGGCGATTGGGATTTGGAACACGCCAAAGGCCGAGCGGATCGAGAAGCTGAGGAGCATCACGATGCAGCCAGCGACCAGAACCGGCGTGATGAGAGAGGCGGAGCGCGTTGTCATTCCCTGTGGATCGGGCTTTTTGGTTGCCAGGTCAAACGCCAAAGCGTGATGGCCGGGTTCACGGGCGATGATGCAGCGTTGCGTGACGTGTTGAGAGTAGTGGGTGACGGCCGTTCTGAGCCCAAAACTCTTATATCTGTTTACCGCGCCCGGCCCTACTTTCAGTGAAAAAGATCTCCGATTGATAATTGTCAAAGTGTTCACTCGGTCTTTTGACTAGTCAGCAAGTCAGGCGCAAAGACAGCTCAAAGGGAGGTTGTAATGCCATCGTCCAGATTGCTGACATATCTTTTTGCGGGAGCCGTCGTTTCGGGAACCGCGGTTCAGGCGCAGGAGATGACCTTGGGTGAGTTCGAGTATCGCAATAGCTGTGTCGCCTGCCACGGCACCTCGGGTAAAGGCGACGGCCCGGTCACCGACTTCCTTTCGGGCGCGACAGTGCCGGATCTGACCGTCTTGCAGAGCAACAATGGTGGGGTTTTCCCGGTGAGCGCTGTTTATGAAGCGATTAGTGGGGCGGAGGTCGCAAGCGCGCACGGCACTCGTGACATGCCCATCTGGGGCAGCCGGTTCCGTGAAAGAGCCGCAGATTCAAACGATCCCCATTTTTCGGTCCCGGGCGCCCAACTTTATGCAAATACGCGCATCCTCGCACTGATCGAGTACTTGGCGAGTATTCAGGCCGAATAGAATCCAGAGCTGCTTGTCGCTTCCCGGTTCCGCTATTGGCTGGACTTGGGCTGGACCCATGGCCGTCTCGGTCTGAGGCCTATTGAGTTGGGAAATTCACTTCGCGCTTGAGAATCTTGCGAATGAATTCACAGCCATTTCCCTCTATGCGAAAATGCGTCCACGCCCTGACCGCAAAGACTTCAGGCGAAAACGACAGGATGACGTCGTTCAACCCCATCAGCGAGACAGGTTGGGTCACCGGGTGCGCCTGCAGGAAAGCGTTGCGGTCCTTCTCTGGCAGCGATTCCATTTGCATGGCATAGGCAATATACTCTGCCTCTGCCGATGTTCTTGGGACGCCGCTACTGGACTGAAACGCAAGGACATGGCTAATTTCATGGGTTACCAGGCTATCGAACAGAACATCGAGCGGCAAATTCGTGAAATTACCGGACCGGTGGATTGCTTCTGAAAGAGCGTCAGGTGCAAGTACCTGAACCAAATCATCGTTACAGTGAAAGACACCAAAGCATTCGCCGAACTCAGACGGCAGGACAGGGGTCACTTCTATCGAAAATGGGTCGGTTTGTTGAAGGTTGCAGGACGCCAGTAGGTCCAACGAGGTCGCCGCACGTGCACAGACCCTATTTGCCAGTTTGAAGTCGGGTGCTGTGACCGTGATGTTCTGTTTTTGGCATGACAAAGTCACAGCAAAGGAGCTGCCAGGCATGAAAAACAAAAGGATCATCGCCGCCGCAACCCCGATATGGCGAATTATAGGTTGAACACTCCAACCTCGGAGCCCATGCATTCATTTAATCCTTTCGATTGCCAAATATCTTTTTTCGGAAGCCTTGTATCGGGCGTGAATTCTCGATCTCAGGCGACGACCGCTTGGGTCCCGCACAGCGGACATCCAGGCCTTCATCTCAATTCCCTTTGGTTTCGCGGCTCGCAGATTATCGTGCCGCGTTCCGAAGCGTGCCAAATCTGATGATTGCTGAAACGCGGAGCGCCAAAATCAGTTCCGGACCCGCCCGAAGGTCGAGAGGCGGTTGATCTCGTCGAGGCGTTCCAGGTTCACCACGGTCGAGAGCATCAGGCGGTCCTGGCTCCAGTCGCCCGGGCGCTGGATGGCCAGCGTGGCGAAGGTGACGGCCACGACGAGCGGCACGGCCATGAGCGCGAAGGCGAAGCGCTGCGATCTGCGGCTGTCGGAGTTCAGGACCGAGAGAATGCGGTGTTCCAGCGAGCTCAACTTGCCGTCGCGGACGGCGGATCGGTCGGCGGTCACCAGCGTGACCTTGGGCACCGCAATGACGAAAGCACGGTCGCGGCGCAGTGTCCTTTCGCAGACCGACATCAGCGTATCGCAATAGTCGCGCACGGCAATCCGGCCCTTGGCGAGGACCGCGCTGTCGCAGTTGAATTCGCGAAGGTCTTCGACCTGACGTTTCCAGGCATGGTAGGCGGGGTTGAGGAAAAAGACCGGCTTCAGGGCCTCCAGCAGGATTTCCCATTCCAGATCGCCCTGCCGGATGTGCTGGAACTCATGCGCCAGAGAGACTTTCAGTTCGTGCGACCGGCCAAGCATATGCGACGGCAGCACAACGTAATAGGCGAAGAGCCCCCGGGTCGAAAACGGCACCAAGGTGCGATCCGACAGGCGGATGTGGATCCGACCGAAGCGGCGCCAGGCATAGCTGGACCCGACGATCCGCGAGAGGCAGAAGACCGAATAGAAAAGCCGCACGAGACCGATCAGGAAGCCCAGCGCGAAGGCCGCGATGGCCACCTTTGCGACAAGACCAGCACCACTGAGGATGTTCAGCATGAACGTGTCGCGGGCCAGGACCAAGCCTTCGAACTCCGACGCTTTCATCTGAAACCCGCCGTTCAGGTAATGCGCAACGACCATATCCGAAAGGTTGACGCTTACGCCGGCGCCCACACCGGATCGCTGCAATGTTGAGAAACCCAGCGCTATGAGGGGCGCAGCGATCACGACCAGGAAAACCGTATTGAGGAGTTTCAGTTGCGTGCTATGCGCCTCTCTCAAGCCGATCCACGGCATGATCGATTTGAGACAGAACCAGCAGACGTAGGACACGCAGAAAAGAATGTTCGCATTCAGGAATGCGTCCAGCAGCACTTCACCCGCTATCATCTTTCAACCTCCGATCCACGAGTGCTCGGATTTGCCCCAATGCTTCTTCTGTCAGCGCATCGTCGTCCACAAGCCGCGCGACCAAGGACGCCGGTGTATCGTCGAAAAGCTTCTTTGACAGGTCGGCGAGCGAACGGGATTGATAGGTGTTCTTGTCAAGCGCCGGGATATAGACGTGGCTTTTGCCCGCTTTCCGGCTGGTGACGAAGTCTTTCTGTTCCAAGATGCGCAGGATCGTCGCGCCCGAGGTGTAGGCGAGATTGCGGTCTTCCGGCAGTCTCTCCAGCACGTCGCGCACAGTCCCCTCTCCCAAGGCCCAGAGTTCGTTCATGAACTCCAACTCCACTTCGGTCAGCAGATCGTTTTTCTTTTTCTTCATCGCTGTCCTGTCCCGTACAATCGCTCACTCGCTACGCGGTGTGAGTAAACGCCATGCATTTCGTTTTCCAAAGCGGAATCTCAGACTTTCCTGAAACAAAAGATGCCCCAGGCAATGCTGATCGCCAGCGGCCACCAGACCGGTTGACCGAAAAGGCCGAGCCAGGCGAGGAAGATATAGGCGGTTCCAAGGAGCGTGATGAACAGCCGGTCGCCGAGCGTGGTGGTCAGACCAAGGATGCCTTTGCGTTCCAGCCCGTCGCGGTATTTGAACCCTTCGAGAATGCCGATGATCGCAATCGCGCCGAAGATGCCGCAGAAGAGCGCAAAGGTGGCGGGTGTCCAGGCCATCCAGAACGATGGCCAAAGGGGTTGGGTCCAGGAGAAGCCCGTTTCCTCTTCTTTCTTGGCGACATTGCCCCAGCCTTGCGCGAAAGCCGGATTGGCCATGAGACTGGCGACGGCAAGGCACAGATATCTCATCACACCCTCCCCAGGGCAAAGCCCTTGGCGATGTAGTTGCGCACGAAATAGATCACGATGGCGCCGGGTATGATCGTGAGGACGCCTGCGGCGGCGAGAAGCCCCAGTTCATAGCCTGCGCTTGACGCCGTCCGGGTCATGGTGGCGGCGATGGGTTTGGCCTCGACCGCGGTGAGGGTCTTGGCGAGCAGCAGCTCGACCCAGGAGAACATGAAGCAGAAGAAGGCGGTGACGCCGACGCCCGCGCGAATCAAGGGGATAAAAATCGTGATGAAAAACCGTGGAAAACTGTATCCATCCAGATAGGCGGTCTCATCAATCTCTTTTGGGATACCGGACATGAATCCTTCCA
>JAAUYH010036249.1_pt1 | contig 43214 bp, 53 predicted proteins | sample 7278061 | NCBI WGS metagenome assembly JAAUYH01 (sample SAMN14350203, study PRJNA611818) | marine sediment metagenome | isolation source: surface marine sediment (0.6m) | place: French Polynesia: Moorea | collected 2018-08
ATTCTGCAAGGAGATCTTGGCCAGCGACATGGTTGCGATCCGGTTAGCATCCAGCGCACACAACTCCACCAAAATCACTGATCCCAATAGGTGGGAAAAATTCCCAACCTTTCGGATTGATGAACGTAATCCGATTTTACATCATGTTACAAAACCGCAGAATTCCGCCATTTTTCGAGTTTGGCACGCCTCCTGCAAGGTATTTGGCAACCGAAGGGAACAGCCCAACGGAAACAGACAACACCACTTAGGAGAATGAATAATGACCGCTACCAACGTTTCGAACCGCCTCGCCGCCGCCGCTTTCTCGGTGATCTTCTCGGCAGCCGCTTTCGCCTACGCCATCATCCCGGCAACCCCCACCCTCGTCGCCTGATTTCCCTCAGGCGAATCTTCAGAAAGGACATCCCCCCATGTTCGGCAATGACACTGGAATTCGCTTCGCCTCCGCCGCTTTTGCCATGGTCGTCTCGGCATCGTTTTTTGCTTACGCGATCATCCCGGCAAGCCCCGGCCTGATGGCTTAACCCCAACGCAAACCTGAACATCGACTTGACACAAGAAAGGACCCTTTGAATGCTTATTTCGACCGACTTTGGAGCTCGCCTGCTTGCTGCGGCGTCGGCCCTGGTCGTCACCGCCGCTGCCATGGCCACCGCGATCATTCCGGCCAGCCCTGCAACCCCGCTTCTGATTGGAGGCCTAGCATGAACAACGTAACCAAGAGATCGGGCGGCACCCCGCCGAGCAACAGCTTCCGGCTCGACAAGACCAATGCCAAACTGGCGGGCGTCTGCGGCGGGATCGCCAACTACGCCAATATCGACCCGATGCTTGTGCGTGTGGGCTTCGTGATCGGCGCGTTTGTCAGCCTCGGCACGGCAGCCCTGATCTACCTCGCGATCGCTTTGATCGCCGACTGAGTGCGTAGCTAACGACAGAGCGGATCCCGGTTTTTCGGACCGCTACGCACCGATCTGAACCAAACCGGGAGGGGCCCTCAGTGGCCCCTCTCTTGATTCTCGTCCCTAGATATTGTCGCCGGGGAGGTCTTTGGCCTGCCTGACCCAACTTGCGACACGTTCGGCAAATTCGTCGCCTTCGAAGATGTCGAGATATCGGACGCTTTCATGTTTGCCGCGTTTTGGTGGCTCCGGATCGAGCGAGCTACCGCTGTAGAAGGCGATTTGCACATATCTCGTGTAACATCGGAAAGAGGTAAACCAGCAATCCCGGTCGCGGCCATAGAAGGGTTGGTTCCACTTTATGGCTTTCTCGACATCCGGCGCCTGCCGTTCGATTATTTCGTCGAGATCGGCACCGACCCTGGACTTCCACCCAGGCATTGCTGCGATGTAGTCTTGAACCCGCCCGTCACCATAGCCCCTGGGGATTTGTGGATTGCCGCCCGAGAGCAGTTTCACCTCGCCATTCTTAGCCATCGCGGGCAACCTCACATTGCGCTGATGCCGCCATCCATCTTGATCTCGGCCCCGGTCATGAAACGGCTCTCGTCGCTGGCGAGATAGACCACCGCATTGGCGATGTCGTTGGGCTCGCCGACGAATTTCAGCGGGATCTGCCGCGCAAGCTTTTCCATCAGCACGTCCTTCGGGATCGAGTGATGCTCTGCCGTGCCGTCCAGGATCGGCGTGTCGACAAAGGTCGGGTGCACCGAGTTGCAGCGGATCTGCATGTTGTTCTTGGCGCAGTGCAGCGCGATCGACTTCGACAGCATCCAGACGCTGGCCTTGGAGGCGTTGTAGGCCGGCATCGTATCGCTCGCGATCAGCCCGGCGATGCTCGAAATGTTCACGATCGATCCCGGCGCATGCTCGCGCATCAGCGGCAGCGCTTTCTGGCAGCCGTGGAAGATCGAATTGACGTTGATGTCGAAGCAGCGCTGCCAGTCTTCGAAGGTGCAGGTCTCGATGTTGCCGGCGACGCCGATCCCGGCATTGTTGACCAGCACGTTTAGCCCGCCCATCTGCTCACGCGCCGCATCGACTGCCGCTTCCCATTGCGCTGGGTCGGTCACGTCATGAGCGATGCTGAAAGCGGTGCCGTCGCCCATCTCGGCATTGACGATGGCCGCGGTTTCCGCCGCACCTTCACCGTTGATATCGGTCGCCAGCACCCGTGCGCCCTCCTGCGCCAACCGGATGCAATGCGCGCGGCCCAGGCCCTGCGCGCCGCCGGTGACGAGTGCGAGCTTGCCTTCGCAGCGTTTGGCCATGTTCAATTCTCTCCCAAATATTCCGGTGTCAGTAGCATCGCGATCCGCACGTCTACCCCGTGACCGGCGTTGCGCCATTCGGCGACAAAGCGGGCGAGGTCGGTGAGTGCAACGCGGTGCACATTGATGTTTTCATCCGATATGCCGCCGCCCTCGCTTACCTTGGTCAATTCACGGGCGCGCAGCAAGGTGAAGCATTCGGAAACCATGCCGGGCGAGGAATAGAACTCGCCCAGCACTTCGAGCGTGCCGGCGCGGTAGCCGGTCTCTTCCTCCAGTTCGCGTGCCGCCGCCTCGGTCGCGGGTTCGCCGGCATTTTCGGCATGATCGCCAACGAGGCCGGCGGGGATCTCCAGGCAGAATTGACCCAACGGGACGCGATACTGGCTGACCAGGATGACGTGCTTCGCGCCGTCGACATCTTCGTCGATGGCGATGATCGCGGCTGCGCGAATGCCACGCGAGCGCCCGGCATACTCCCAGCGCCCGCGGCGCTTGGCGGTGATGAAGCGACCTTCCCACATGACCTCTTCGGTCTTGTCGGCGTCGGTATCTTTGATGAACTGGAGGCCAGACTCGGACATTGGCGAGGTGCTTAGACTTCGATCAGCCGGTCGGGAAGCTCGTTTTCGTCGTCTTCGTCGCGCGGGAAGTGCTGCGCGAGCACAAAGCCGACATCGCGGACGCCCACGGCCATCCCTTCGGCCACCTTGCCCGCTTTGATCTCGACCAGCATGTCGGCCATCGCTTCGCCCCAGACTTCGGGCGAGACTTTTTCCGCGATGGAATCGTCGGCGACGATTTCCGCCCGGTGCTCGCGCATCGAAAGGTAGATCAGCACGCCCGTCTTGCCGCGCGTCCGACGTTCCGCACCGACCTTGAAGTGCTTCACGGCTTGCGCATGAACACGGGTGGTCTTTGTCGGAGCGGGGATGAGCGCGAACCGCACGGCATCGGACAGGAAGATCAGGGTGCTGGCGAGATAGGCGAGCAGTCCCAAACCGATCGTCATGCTGGCGAGCTCGCCGATCGACCATTCGTGGCCCCAGCCGCCGACGAAACCGTCCCAGATATTCATGAAGGGCTGGGGGAAGGCGGCGAACGCGCTCATGGCGGTGAAGCCGATCGCCGCGCAATAGAGCTGGATGATATCGCTGTATCCGTCGGAACGATCGGCCAGCACGGTCAGGATCTCTCCCGACGTGTTGAGCTCGGCTTCCCCGACCGCGTCGGAAACGATTTTGTGCTGCTCTTCCGTCAGATAGCCCATGATCTACCAACCCCCCGAGGCGCCACCGCCCCCAAATGAACCGCCGCCGCCGGAGAAACCGCCGCCGAAACCTCCGCCTCCGCCGCCGCCCCAGCCGTCGCCATCCGAAAGCGCGCCGCGCACGATTGCGCTGCCGACTTCCCACAGGATGATATCGCGGGCGGTGCGACCCCAGCCATCGTCGTCGTCGTCATCATCGTCGCCGCGGCGTTTGCCCCACGGACCTTTGCCCTTGGCGCGATATCTGCGGCTGCGTCGACGCGCGCGCATCAGCGGCAGGAAGAAGAAAAAGAACAGGAAGCCGAGCCAGATCAGCGTGCCGATCGGGAAACCGCCTTCGGAGCTCTGGCTCTGTCGTTCCGAAGCAGCCTCCTGGGCAATTCTTGAGGCTTCGTCGGGTGGCAGCTGAAGCTGGGTTATGATCGCATCCGTCCCGGCAACGATACCGCCCGGGTAATCGTTGTTGCGGAAACGCGGCAGGATCTCATTCTGGATGATCAGCGCCGAGACGGCGTCGGTCAGGTAGCCTTCCAATCCGTAGCCGACTTCGATCCGGACCCGTCGTTCGTTCGGGGCGACAAGCAGGATGACACCATCGTTGCGTTCCGCGTCGCCGATGCCCCATTCGCGGCCCAGTTGATAGGTGAAGGTCTGCTCGTCGTATCCCTGCAGGTCGGGCACGGTCACGACGACCAATTGTCGCTGCGACTGCGTTTCCAGCGCTTCCAATTGGGAGGTCAGCTGCGCTTCGACATTGTCGGGAATGATGTTGGCGTTGTCGACGACTCGCCCGGTCAGTGCCGGGAACTCCGGTTGCGCGGCGGCAGGGGTAGCGAGGGCAATTGCGAGAAGCGCCAGGAATTGGAATATTCGTTGCATTACCAGCTCCCGCTCGCGCCGCCGCCGCCAAACGAGCCACCACCGCCGGAAAAGCTGCTTGATGAAAAACTGCTTCCGCTGCTCCACGAACTGCTCGACGAAGACGAATAGGTGGACACACTCGTTCCGCTCGAGGTGCTGCCGCTGTATCTCGTTCCACCCGAGCCACCCTTTGAAGCAAGAATGATGACCAGGATCACAAATGCGAATGGAGCCAAGATGAGCAACCAAACCAGCCAACCGTCGCCCGATCCAACGTTGGCTTCTTTTGAGGTTTGAGTAACGAGTCGAATGGCTTCGGCTTCTGGCAGCGCAAGGTGGTTTGCAATTGCCGTTGTTCCGGCGACAATCCCGCCTTCCATGTCACCATTGCGAAAGTACGGCACAATCTCGTTGCGAATGATGGTCGAGGCGTAGGCGTCGGTCAGCTGACCTTCCAGACCGTAGCCGACCTCGATACGGACTTCGCGCTCGTTCGGTGCGACGATCAGCAACGCGCCGTCATTCCTTTCCACATCTCCAAGACGCCATTCGCGGCCGAGCTGATAGCCGTAATCCGCGATCTCATAGTCTTGGAGGCTGGGCAGGGTCACAACCACCAACTGTCGTTGCGATTGGCTTTCGAGTTCTTCGAGCTGTGTCGTCAGCTGCGCTTCGACTTCGGGCGAAATTATTTCGGCGTTGTCTACGACGCGCCCCGTCAGTTCGGGGAACTCCGGCTGTGCCGCAAGCGGCGCCGCCAGCAGCGCGGCCAGTGCCAGGAAGAGGAGGGCGACCCTGCTCATGCCGCCTCTTTCAATTCGTAGGGAGTTACTTCATCGACAAGCCGATCGACGCCGGCTGCAACGCCTTTCTCGAAGTCGCCTTCGCGGAAATGCGGCAAGATATCGTCGTGAATGATGAAGGCGGCCTCTTCATCCTTGACCGAAGCTTCAAGGCCCCGGCCGACTTCGATCCGGATCTGGCGTTCGTTCGGTGCTACCAGCATCAACAGGCCATCGTGCCTTTCGGCGCTGCCGAGACCCCACGCAGTCGCAAGATCGTAGCTGTATGCTGCGATCTCGTATCCTTTCAGATCGGGCGTTGTGGCCACCACCAATTGCACGCCGGTATCGTCCTCCAGTTTTCTGAGCGTTGTCGTTATCTCGCTTTCGGAAGCGGGCGAGAGAATCTCGGCTGCGTCCACCACCCTGCCGGTCAATTCAAGGGCCGGCTCAATCGCAGTTTCTTCAGCGTCCGCTGCGCAACCTGAGGCCAGGAGCGCGGCGCAGCCGATCAGGAATGGCCGAAGCACCCGCCTCAGTTCGACGTCATGTCGAGCTGCGGTGCCGCCTCGGCGCCCTCGGTCACGGCGGTGTAGGGAACCAGGGGCTCGGCACCGTGAATGATATTCGCACCGATCGTGTCCGGGAAGGTGCGGATCGTGGTGTTATATTGGCGCACCGCTTCATTGTAGTCGCGGATTGCAACTGCAATGCGGTTTTCGGTGCCTTCGAACTGGCTCTGGAACGCAAGATAGTTCTGGTTCGACTGGATGTTCGGATAGGCTTCGAAGCTTGCAAGCAGTCGGCCGATGCCTGCACTCATTTGCGACTGCGCAGCGGCAAACTCCGCCATTTTCTCACCGTCGCCCAGATCGTTGGCGGTAACATTCACGGCGGTCGCCCGCGCGCGGGCTTCGGTCACTTCGCGCAAGATCGTCTGTTCGTTTTCGGCGGCGCCCTGCACGATTTCGGCGAGGTTCGGGATCAGGTTCGCGCGTCGCTGGAACTGGGCTTCGACGTCGGCCCACTTGGCCTTCGCCTCTTCCTCGGCAGCGGGTACCGAATTGATACCGCAGGCCGCCAGACTAAGCGATGCGGCGGCGACGACGAAGGCACGCGAGATGCTTTTGAAATTCATTGATATCCCTCCTGAAGGCGCGCGAGCTTCGCAGAGTGCGGCGCGCGAAATGTCCTGTGTTGTTGATATAGCACACCAAGGACGGGTTTCAAGAAGTGTAGACTCTTGTTAACTGGTCTTGGCAGCGCACAATCAGGATGCAAATAGGCGCTCAATCGGGATCAAGGGGATCGACTATGTTCGCAGAATTCAAGGAATTTATCGCCAAGGGCAATGTGATGGAGCTGGCCGTCGCGGTCATCATCGCGGGTGCCTTTGCCGTGATCGTCGCGTCGATGACGGCCGACCTGATCATGCCGATCGTGGGCATGATCTTCGGCGATGTCGACTTCAGCAACAAATACACAGTGCTGTCGGGGCATGACCTCGTAACCGAAGGCATGAGCCTCGAAGCGGCGCGTGAAGCGGGCGCCAACGTTCTTGCCTGGGGTTCGTTCGTGACCTCGGTGATCAACTTCGTGATCCTCGCTTTCATCATCTTCCTGCTGGTCCGCTATGCCGAAAAGGCCAAGGCGAAGTTCGAGAAGCCGGAAGAAGTGGTTGAGGAAGACAGCGGTCCGAGCGAAATCGAACTGCTGACCGAGATCCGGGACGCACTGAAGAAGTAATTTGGCGCTGGGGTGTCTGTGGCTCGCAGGCCGCTTATTGGCAAAGCGCCGCATAGGCACCCCGCGCAATCCAGATCGCGCCGAAGAAGAAGGCGATGATCGGCGGCACCTCGGTTGCCCCCAAGCCGAAGTATTTCCGGGTTAGCCAGCGGGCGATCCCGCCCTTGTCTTCGACGACAGCTTCGCTCTCTGCGGAGCCCCATCTCGGTGTGTACCCAACATGCCTGAGCGGCCGGCTATCCGCATTTCCGCTCGCGTCGCTCATTATGACCTTGTGCAGGTCAAGGATCTGCTTGCGATAGACGTCCGCGTTGTAGTTGTCCGATGCGGCGAAGAAGAACCACAACGCCGACAAGATCGTGCCGAGCACCGAAAGGAAGATCGCATGGTCGAACGCTTGGTCCATGGACAGCAGGAACAGCGCGGAACCGATCGTCAGGAAAAAATTGAACCGCGTCAGCATGCGCGAAAAATGATTGGTCAGATAGTCGGACTTGATCTTGAAGTCTTCGACCAGGAAATCTTCGATATAGGCCATTGATCTCTCCACAGGATCGCCGAGCGGGAACCTACCGTCAGGAATTCTGCGCGGATTGGCGAAAGGCGCCATCCACTTCCCATTAATCGCTGGATCGCTATATAGGGCGGGTCGGGTAACCGACTATGGCGATAAATTGCTGCGTGCAATAGGCGCAACGGACCCGGGGGCAGTACCCGGCGGCTCCACCATAACCCTCGGTTTTTGCGAGGTTTCTGACGGGGCCGAACCAGGATCGACGTGGGCTGAAAAGCGTAGTTTTTGCCCGGGCTGAGTAACCCGTAAAACTGTTCACCTTGATAAGTGCAAACGATAACGAAGCACTCGCTCTCGCAGCGTAATGTGATGGGCTAACGCCCTGAAGTTACAAAGCTAAAGCGCGGTTGGACCCACCGGGCAACAGAAGCGGATTCCGGGGGCCCGGGGGGGCCTAGCAACAGAACCCCCCACCAACGAATTCGAGGTTTTTTGATCACATTTGCTTTTTCCCGCTGATCCCGGACCGGATCAGCCTGTTCGATTGAGACGCTGCGAAACCTGGGCTTTCGCAGGCGTTTTTGCGTGATCAATTCTCTTTGAAAGCTTCACAATGCAAACCAATCCAATTCGCCCGCTCGCGCGGGACGATCTCGACCGTGTCGGCCATATCGTCGACAGCAACGACATGTTCCCATCGGAAATGTTGGAGGAAATGGCCGCCGCCTATTTCGGCGGAGAAGACAACACGCATCGCTGGATCGTGTTCGACCGACATCGCGTCGAAGGTGTCGCCTATTTCGTTCCCGAACGGATGACGGACGGTTGCTGGAACCTCCTGCTCATCGCCGTCGATCCTGACGCACATGGGCGAGGTATCGGGACCGCGCTGATGCAGTGCGTTGAAAATGTGCTCCGCCAGGAAGATGCGCGAATCCTGCTGGTTGAAACGTCGGGTGTGCCCGATTTCGTCCGTACCCGCGCATTCTACGACGGGCTCGGCTACGAGCGCGAAGCACGCATTCGCGAATATTATGCCGCGGGCGATGACAAGATCGTTTTCCGCAAGGCCCTGAAGTGACCAAAGTGGGCCGGAGTAACCCATTCCGGCCCACAACCGTTGGAGTTCTTGCGAGCCGACGGCTACGGTCTGGTTGATCGATCATCCAGAGGCCCCGCCGAAATGCTGACGAATTCGATTCTCGCTCCGTTGCTTGCGTTTCAGGCTTCAGCCTCTGCTTGCGTTGTTCCCGATCCCCGCTTCACGATGACGACCGAGCCGGAGGAGAATATCGCCGCCGAAGTGTATCTTCCTTGCCCTGAGCAGGACATGGCAGCCCTTGTCGCGGCGTTGATCGAGCGCGACGGAAAGCCGATTGAAACCGAAATGACGCTGCATGAGCGCGATGTCGAAGTGCTCTTGACGGGTCTGTCCGAACCGGGCGGCGATGAAAAGACGGCGGTTCTGCGCCGTGCGATACCGCTCGAAGGGGAGAAGCCCTATGTCTGCCGCGTGCACAAGGCGGAAGCGGGCGACGCTGCCGTCTGGCGCGCGGTGCAGTGGTGCATGACGTTCGTGGTGGGACCGACGAAGACGGTCGAAATCATGCCGCCCGGAGGAACGCCGGAGTAAGGCAGCCTATTCGAATTCGGCGACGGCGGCTTCCTGCGCCCTGATCTCTTTCAGTTCGCGCTCGAGCCGCAGGCAATCGAGAATCTTCGCGCCGGCCAGGAACACCGCGCCGCTGGTCGCCAGAAACAGCAGCTTGCCGCCGATGCCGGGATATTCGACCAGATAGGCGGCTCCGCGCGTCATCGCACCCAGAGCCAGCGCAAATATGATCACATAGGCTTCGAACCGGTTCTTGATTACGAACAGCCTTCCGATCTTGCGCAGCATTGGGTCTCCTTTGCGTTAACCTCTTGCGTAGCAAAGCCTATGCCAACGGCGCGTTGGTGCGGGTCTGCTTGGTTAACGCTTGGAGGAGTGTAAGCGCACCCGACGCCAACCGCCAAACGCGTTAACCTATTTCACCGAGGTCGAGCGCGGCGAGCAGTGCGCTACGTGCGGCGATCACCGTATTTGCCAGACTGTCGGACCCCAGATCCGCCGGATCGATCTGTTCGGGCCAATAGTGCGAGAGTATCCCGCCGATCGTATCGGCCTTGGCTTCGCTGAGGAGGAAGCGCGGATCGACCGTCGCCGGATCGCACACCACGCGCAGTCGCAGGCAGGCGGGGCCGCCGCCATTGGCCATGCTCTGGCGTACATCGACCGGGATCACCTCGCGGATCGGACCGTTGGAAGCCATCATTCGCTGGCAATACCCCCAGACGGCAACGCTTTCGCGGCATTCCTCCGGGACGATCAACGCCATCGATCCATCCGGCTGCGTCACAAGTTGCGCGTTGAACAGGTAGGTCCGGATCGCTTCTTCGAGGCTTACCGAACCGCGGGGAACCTCGACGACTTCGAGCGCGGGGAAGGCGGATCGGATCGCGTCGTAGGCACCCTGTTGGTCGGCGAAGGCTTCCTCATGGGTGAACAACACCCGCTCATTCGCGACCGAGACGACATCGTTGTGGAATGCGCCCGCTTCGATGGCGGCGGGGTTCTGCTCGATGAATACGGTGCGCGCGGGATCGAGGCCATGCGAGCGGGCGATCAGGCGGCCGGCCTGCTCGTGCTGGCGGGCGGGGAACTTGCCGCGCGGCTTGCCATAGACGAACACTTCGACGCCAGCGTGACCGTGGCCCTCACACAGCCGCATATGGTTCGCCGCGCCTTCGTCGCCGAAAGACTCGGGGACGATCACGTGATGGACGAAATGGTCTTTGTCGCTGAACGCAATTCTGAGCATGCGCGCCGTGTCGATCCACTCCTGCCCGCGATGCAGCATGGTGACGAGGTTGGCAGGTGTCAGGTGGCATTTGCCGTCTTTGGTATCCGGAGCGGGCGAAACGGTGGCCGCATTGGCGGTCCACATGCTCGACGCCGACCACGGCGCGGCGCGCAGGGCCGGGTCTTCGCTGCCGTCTAGCGCGAGCCTTCCTTCGAGCGATCGGTTGGGGCGGGGCAGGGGCAGCAGGAAGCCCTGATGGCCCAGCCGCGCGAGGTTGCCGCGCATCTTTTCCAGTCCCTGCAATGCCGCGGCGCGCGGATAGGACGGATCGCCCTTGTGGCTGGCGCTGGCGATATTGCCGAGGCTGAGCCCGGCGTAATTGTGCGAAGGGCCGACGATCCCGTCGAAATTGATCTCCGTCAGGCTCATCGACCGACGCTCCAAACCGTGTCGCCGACGCTCACATCGAGCGCATCGGCGGCTACAGCATCGATCGCGACCCCGCCCTCGCTATCGAACTTGCGTGCGCCGTAGCAGGCGCGGAAGGTTTGCAATTTGCCGGTCGCAAGGATCGCACGTTCGCCTTCCTGCAGATCGACGTCGGTGACGGTTGCTGCAACGCTGTTCTTGACGCTGGTCACGTCGTCGGTGCGCGCGATCATAGTCGGACCGCCGTCAAAGATGTCGACATAGCCGTCGTAGCGAAAGCCTTCGTTTTCCAGCATCCGCATTGCCGCACGGCCGGTCGGATGAGGCACGCCGATCACACTCCTCGCGTCCTCGCCCAGCATCGCGACATAGACCGGATGCTTGGGCATCAGATCGGCGATGAACTGGTTGCCGTTGATCGCATTGAAGTAATCCGCGTCCTGGAAATTCATGCCGAAGAAACGCCCCGCCACCCCGTCCCAGAATGGCGATCCGCCGCGCTCGTCGATGATCCCGCGCAATTCGGCCAGGATCTTGTCCGCAAACCGGGAGCGGTGCATCGCGACGAACAGGTATCGCGACCGCGCGAGCAGCAGGCCGAGGCCTCCGGCGCGCTCATTCGGGTGGAGGAACAGCCCGCCGACTTCGCTCGACCCTTCGAGATCGGTAACAAGGCTCAGCAGTTCGGCTCGCACCGTACGGTCGAGTTCTTGCGAATACTGGGTCAGCGTGTTGAGCCGGTACGAATAGAACGGCCATTGTTGTCCGACCTTGGTCATCAGCTGGCAGGTCCCGGCGACCTTCCTGGTCGCGAGGTTTTCCAGCACCAGCACGAATTGCTCGTCAACCAATTCGTCTTCGGTGTTGGCGAAGGCTTCGGCGGCGCGTTCGAGCTTGCCGCCCAACGCCTTGCGATCGGGCGGAAGGTTGGTGAAACCGCCCCCGGTCAGCTTGGCCATCTCGTAGAGATGTTCGAGATCGGAAAGTCGCGCGGCGCGCAGTCGGAATGTCAAGTCAGTGCCCCCTCAGCAAGACGTTCGATCACCCGGGCGGACAAGGCCGCGCGTTCGGTGAGACTGGATACGATCAGGAATTCGTCCGATGAGTGGATCGAGCCGCCGCGCACGCCCATCGTGTCGACCACGGGCACACCGCAGGCGGCGATGTTGTTGCCGTCGCACACGCCGCCGGTCGATTGCCACTTGATATCCTGGCCAAGCTCCTTGCCGCATTCCTTGACGAGATCGAACAGCCGCTGGGCCTTCTCATCCACTGGCTTGGGCGGGCGTGTGACGCCGCCATGACGATGAGTCGAGATTTCGTGTTCATGTTCAATTGTTAGAAGCAATTGTCTGAGATCATTATCAAACCCCTCCATCGCCTTGGTCGATTTGGGCCGGATGTTGAATCGCAGGACGGCATGATCGGGCACGACATTGTTCGGCCCGCCGCCTTCGAGCTTGGCCGGGTTGATGGTGATGTCCTCGCGCTCCATCGCTTTGAGGCGCAGGATCAGATCTGCGGCAGCGACCAATGCGTTGCGTCCTTCATGCGGATTGCGTCCGGCATGGGCCGACTTGCCGGTGAGCGTGATCGAGTAATTGCCCGTGCCCCCACGTTCATGGGCGAGGGTGCCATCGGGCAAAGCGGCGGGTTCGTAAGTCAGTGCGGCGAGCTTCCCTTGCGCCATCTCGGCGATCAATTCGGCGCTGGCGAGCGAGCCGGTTTCCTCGTCCGAGTTGATCAGGACGTCATAGCCGAGCGATCCGGCGGAGGCGGTATCCTCGAACGTCATCAGCGAATGGAGTATTACCGCTATGCCGCCTTTCATATCCGCGACGCCCGGACCGTTCAGCACATCGTCGTCGAGCCACGTCAGGCGCTGGAACGGGTGATCCTTTGGAAACACGGTGTCCATGTGGCCTGTAAGCAGGATGCGGCGATTGGCGGTCGGGCGCACGCGCAAGACGAGGTGCTGGCCGTTGGCCTTCTCGAACTCGCTTCCATCTGCCGCGATTCCCGTAACCGGCGCGGGATCGACCAGCTCGACCTCTCCGGGAAGCGCGGAAAAGGCCTCCACGAGCGCGCTCGCCTGTTTTTCCAGACCTTCGAGATGCCCAGTACCGGTGTTGATCGCACACCACGATTGGACCTGATCCAGCATCGCCGTGGCGTCAATTTTCGAAAGCGTTTCAGGTTTCATTGGCAACCATCCCTAGACGGCAAATTCAGGCGTTCCAACCCGTTGCAATTCCACTGCGGTTTGGTCATAGCGCGAGCCGTCCTCCTCCCCGGGCCCATCTCAGTTGGTGTCATGAGGACCACAATGACAAGCATGATCGATCGCGCCGGACTGCAAGTTGACGAGCGGCTGGCGAGTTTTCTTGAAACGCAGGTGCTTGCGCCGCTTGGCCGTGACGCAGATGCGTTCTGGCAGGGATTTGCCGCGCTGCTGGCAGATTTCGCTCCGCGCAACGCCGCGCTACTTGCGAAACGCGAGAGCCTGCAGGCGCAGATCGATGCGTGGCACACCGACCGTCGCGGCAAGCCGCACGACGCGGCTGAGTATCAAGCGTTCCTCCGCGAAATCGGATACCTTGTTCCCGAGCCTGGCGAATTCCAGATCGGCACCGAGAATGTCGATCCCGAGATCGCCACGATGGCGGGGCCGCAGCTGGTTGTGCCGATCCTCAATGCCCGGTTCCTGCTGAATGCCGCCAATGCGCGCTGGGGAAGCCTCTACGATGCCTTATACGGCACCGATGCGCTCGATGCGCCGCCTGCCAAGCCAGGAGGCTATGACAAGGACCGCGGCAATGCGGTGATCACGCGGGCCAAGGCAATCCTTGATGAGGTCGTGCCGCTGATGGAAACGAGCTGGAGCGATCTTGAAGTCGGATCGCTAGAAGAGCTCGAGAACCAGATTGTCGGTCTTGGTGTGCATGGCGGTGAAGAACTTGTCGGTCGGACCGACCGCTCGCTCTTGTTGCGTCACAATGGACTACACATTGAGATCGTCGTGGACCGAAACAGTCCGATCGGTCGCGGCGACCCGGCTGGCATTGCCGATATCAACATCGAGGCGGCGCTGACCACCATCGCCGACTGCGAGGATTCGGTCGCGGCGGTGGATGCCGAAGACAAGCTGCTGGCCTACGCAAACTGGCTCGGCATCATCCGCGGCGATCTGGAAGAGAGCTTTGAGAAGGGCGGGCGGACGATGACCCGCAAGCTCAACGGCGACAAGGCCTACACTGACGATGAAGGCAACGAGCACAGCCTTTCCGGCCGCAGCTTGATGTTCGTGCGCAACGTCGGTCATCTGATGACCAATCCGGCGATACTGCTCCCCGATGGCTCCGAGATCCCCGAGGGCATCATGGACGCGGTCTTCACCAGCTAGATCGGCACGTTCGATGTCGAGGGTCATGCCAAGTTCGGCAATTCCAGGCACGGTTCGATCTATATCGTGAAGCCGAAGATGCATGGGCCCGAAGAATGCGCCTTCACCGATGAGCTGTTTAACGCGGTCGAAGACCTGCTTGGCCTGCCGCGCCACACGATCAAGGTCGGCGTGATGGACGAGGAGCGCCGCACCAGTGCCAACCTCGCCGCCTGCATCCATGCGGTGAAGGACCGGATCGTCTTCATCAACACCGGCTTCCTCGATCGCACCGGGGACGAGATCCACACTTCGATGCAGGCGGGTCCGATGATGCGCAAAGGTGCGATGAAGGGATCAGACTGGCTCTCCGCCTACGAAGCGCGCAACGTCGCGATCGGGCTCAAGCACGGCCTGTCGGGCAAGGCACAGATCGGCAAGGGCATGTGGGCCGCGCCCGATCTGATGGGTCAGATGATGGTCGAAAAGATCGGACACCTTCGGGCCGGAGCCAACACCGCCTGGGTGCCGTCGCCCACCGCTGCGACCCTCCACGCGCTGCACTATCACCAGGAAAACGTGTTCGAGATCCAGAAGTCGCTCCCCGAACCGGCGGGTCTCGACGCGTTGCTGACCATCCCGCTCGCAAAGGACACCAACTGGCCCGAGGACGAGCTGCGCGACGAACTCGACAATAACTGCCAGGGCCTGCTCGGCTACGTCGTGCGCTGGATCGATGCCGGGGTCGGTTGCTCCAAGGTGCCGGACATCAACGACGTCGGCCTGATGGAAGACCGCGCGACGCTGCGCATCTCCTCCCAACACATCGCCAACTGGTTGCAACACGGCGTCGTGAACGAGAGGCAAGTGATGGAATCGCTCGCCCGCATGGCAGCCAAGGTCGATGCACAGAACGCGGATGATCCGTCCTATACTATGCTGATCGGCAATGAGGACGGCCCGGCATTCAGTGCGGCAAGGGACCTGATCTTCAAGGGTGTCGAGCAGCCCTCAGGCTATACCGAACCGCTTCTGCATCGCTGGAGGCAGGTGAAGAAGGCAGGCTAGGCCGCCTGTGTCGCCCCGCGCGCCTTGAGCTTTTCGATCAGGTCGACGACCGGGGCGATGCTGTCCCGATCCATGTAATCGAACCCCATCGCCTCCTCCCTGGCGGCCTCGCGGTCGGAGTTGAAGAGGGCGGCGATCTTGAGCATGATCCAGTGGAGCCAATTCAACTCCTTGGGATCCTGCCGCCCTTGCAGTGCCACGTGCTGCATCCGTGATTGGAATTCCGTCGGCAGGCAATCTCGCAGCCAGCCTTCCAGTTTCTCGCCCGGCGGTGCGCCGGACACGGTTACGAACACGAATGGTTTGCGTTCGATGATCGCTTCGTTCCGCTCGATCCAGTCGAGCATCAGCGGCTTGTAGTAATAGATTGGCGAAATCAGGACCAGAAAGTCGAACTCGTCGGGATTGGCTATGAACCCGTCTGCGTAAAGCGTCGGCAGGTCGGTTTCATCGGCAATCCAACCCGCATATTTGGCGGTGCTCCCATATTTGCTGGCAAAATAGATCGCGCCGTTCATGTGCCGCTCCGTCTGCGATTGAGGCAGACAAGCACGACGGCGCGAGCGCTTCATTGACCTCGCTCAATCTTGTGCGTCCCGGACCTGCTCGAAACGCTTGCCGTTGACGTAGACGGCGGCAATCTGCCGGGTTGCTGCGATGTCTTCCAGCGGGTTGGCATCGAGCAGGACGAGATCCGCTTCCTTCCCCTCTGCGATACTGCCAATCCGTTCCTGCGCATCGAGATAGCGCGCGTTGACGAAGGTCGCGGCTTTCAGGGCATCCGCCGGGCTGAATCCTGCGCGCACCAGGTTTCCGAGTTCTTCGTGCATCGATACGCCTGGAAGGACAAAGGGATTCGCGTAGTCGGTACCGACCAGGATATCGACTCCGGCGCGGTGCATGTCTCCGACCAGCTTCGAGCGCAATTGGTAACTTAGCTGCGCGTCGGCCACGCTGTCATGTGGGAAGGCGGATCTGCCCGAGACGGAAACTATTCGGCTGTAGATCGGGCCAAGGCGTTCGACGATTGCCGGGTCGGGCCGCGCCGAAGGATATCGCCAGCGGGGGTCGTCCAGCACCACCAGAGTCGGAACCACGCCGACTCGATTTTCGCGCAATGTCGCGAACAGGGCTTGCGCCTTGGCTTCGTCGTATGTCGCGGCCATCGCGGGTATGTTGGCATTTGTAAACTGATATGTGGCGGTTGCCGTCAGCGTCGCCGCGGCTTCTGTAAACCCTGCGCGCCAACGTTCCTCTTCGGACGAAAGATCGATGAAGATTCCTCGCAGGTGCTCGACCGTATGGATTCCTGCCTCGGCTGCGCGAACATAGCCGACCTGGCCGGGCACATGGCCTGCAAATTTCAGGTTCCGCTTCTTGGACTGGTCGACAATCGCTTCGAACACGTCCGGGTCGAGATCGGTGTAGACCTTGACGAAGTCGCCGCCGGCATCGGCAACCTGGTCGACCAGCGAACGTCCCTCTGCGGGCGTAGCAACGGCTGCATAATGCATTGCAAATCGCGGATTGCGGGGAACGGCTCCGTCGAGAATTCTAAGCGCCAGGAACATCTCCGGACCGACGAGGGCGCCGTTTTCGATTTCAGAGCGCATTGCAAGCTGACCCCTGGCTTCAGGCTCCAGCGGTGCAAAATGCGTCCCCATGTCGCGGATGGTCGTGACACCGTATTCGAGCAGGATCGGCAACCCCTCGCGCGCCGTGTGGACGTGCATATCGATCAGGCCGGGTATGAGATATCTGCCGGTTCCATCGACAATCTCTGCTGACGCCGCGTTGGCGACCTCGCCCCCGTCGATAGATGCGATCACTCCGTTGGATATCGAGACGGTGCGGTCGGGCAGCAGGACTCCGTTTTCGACGTCGACCACATTCACGTTGGCGATGACGAGGTCGGGTTGCTGCGCTTTGGCCCCGGTAGAAGCGAGTATGGCAATCATTGTGAGAGAAATCGATCGGAACACGCTGGCGTCTCCTGTGCATATCTTCGTTTTCATCCCACTGTACGGGATACGTATCGAGAGTTGCGCGGGATGCACAACCGGGCTTGATTGGCTTTGCAGATTGAGCCCAGTGATCCGGACATTCGGTTTGACCTGCCCCGGTCACCCTCTTACTCTTTGCTTGTGCAGTCGACCGATCGTTTCAAATGCCTTGAAAGGCGGCGCGAACCACTGCCGAAAATAGTCTTGGAAGCGCGATCGGGCGGGTCCCCGATCTCTATCGATGCCGCCGAATTGATCGAACAATATGCCGTTTCCTCGTCGGAGACCCTGCTCATTCTCGACGAGGACACGCCTTATGAAGAACAGCTTCACCTCGTCTTGGTAAGGCGCAGCAAAATACTCGACCACATCGTGATTGGAGCGCCCTATACTGCCGGCATATTTCGATTCGTCGATGCCGGTGAACGCAGTCTGCAGTTCCAGTTTGAAAGCGATGCGGTTTGGATCGCCTTCGTGAAGGAGCGGGGCAGCCGCGGGATAGGAGGCCTGCCTCCCGGTGCAAGCCGTCGCCGCGGCCTTCTCGCGAAGCGATATCTGGCGTTAGAACACAAGGGTGCAGCATGACTCAGAAGCCGATTGATCCGCATACTGAGCAGGCGATCCGCGCGCTCGAAAGCACGGCGATCAACTTTGCCTACCAGGCGATCAATATCTCGACGGTCCGTTCCCAATACATCCAGGAAGCGCAGAAGATCAGCGAGTCCCTGCGCAATGCCTATCGCAGCGGTGAGATGTCGGCGAAGGCTGCGGCGGAGACCGCGCACGGGATGCGCAACAAGCTGCTGGACGTCCAGCGGGCGCGTTCGGCTGCGCTCGGAAGGGCGCTGGCGAAGAACCTGAAGGCGAACGGCCTGGCGCTGGACGACATTCTCGAGAAGCTATCCAAACGCCTGTATAATAACAAGAGTTTCTCGCAGCTCGACAATGCGCAGCAAACCCGAGTCTATCTCGAAGTGGTCGAATCGGCGGGTCGCCCGCGACCCTCGGCCACCAAATTCGCCGCGCGCGCGGGCGCCGCGGGAAGGGCGCTCTTCATCCTTGGTATCGGGATAGCGGTCTATAACATCGCCAATGCCAACGATCCGGTGTGGCAAACGGGACGCGAGGTTTCGAATATCGCCGGCGGGCTAGGCGGAAGCATCGCCGCGGGCGCCCTTGCCGGGGTGTGGTTGGGCCCTGTGGGCGTTGCCATAGGCGCGTTCGTTGGAGGCGTGGCCGGAGCGTTGCTGGCGGACCAGGTCTATACGTCGACCGTCGGCGCATCGGACCGCCAGGCGGAAGCGTTCATCGACCGTTTTACAACCTTCTGGTCGACCGACGAGGCAGGCCTGGCTCGCGCCTTGCACAGCGAAATCGGTATCGATGCCGACCGCGTGAACTCGATCTTTCTCGCACTCGACGAAAGCTACACCAGCGACGCCGACGATATCGCCGTCCTCTATTTGCAGCGTGTGTTCGCCCGTGGCGGCAATGTGCTACAGACGCTCAGGCTCAACAGGGGGCTGCGCGAAACGCTCATTCGCGTGATGGACCAGGGTTGGACCACCCGCGAGGAATACAGCATGATGGCGAGGGTCCGCGCTCTGAACTAGGGCGCCTGGCGCATTGGGCGCGCGAGGCCATCGGTCTCAGTCAGCTCCATTGCTCCTCTTCGAAGCGCAGCACGGCGTCCGTCCCATCTTCCGCATGGATCGCGAGCTTGATCAAGTCGTTGTGAACCGCAGCGCTCATCATCGCAATCTCTTCCGCCAGCTCGCCGTCCGAAAGACCATCGGAGAAGGTGGCTTCTGTTACGAGAGTGATGTGGCAAGCATCGTCGCCGCGCGGTTCGATGATATGGGTTTCCACCGATTTCCTGAGATTGCCGACCGTGGGAGAGATTGTGCATTCCAGCTGGAGTCGCCGATTCCTTACCGCCTCAACTACCCGCAAATGGAATGTCACGTCCGGCATTTCATTCAGGACCATATCGAAGCAGTTATCATCGCCCACGACCGGAGCAACGGAATGTCCGAGCAGGACCTGCCTGAAACCCGGATCGGCTACATCAATCAGGCGATAGACCTCGCTCGCCGGGCGGCCGATTTCCGCTTCCAGGGAAAACTCTATCGGTCCTTCGATAGCTGGCTTCTTCCGATTGAACCCGAACATGATGCGTACTCCCGAACGAATGTCGCAATCGGGATAGCGTCGATAGGTTAATCTTTGCCGTGCGCGCGCGCCAGTTCGACGAACTCGGAAACTCTGAGCGTTTCCGCCCGGCGAGTCTCGTCGATGCCGACTTTGGCCAGCGCTTCGAGCGCGCCCGGCACGCCCTTGAGGCTCTGGCGCAGCATCTTGCGCCGTTGTCCGAATGCGGCCTCGGTCAGGCGTTCGAGTGTCTTGGCGGGCACGTTTTCGGGTGCCTCGCGCGGAACTGCATGCACGATGGCGCTCATCACCTTGGGAGGAGGGGTGAAGGCGCTGCGGTGGACCTTCATCGCCAGTCGCACGTCGGCGCGCCATTGGCCTAGCACCGCCAGTCGCCCGTAGGCACCGTTGTCGGGCTTCGCTACGATCCGCTCGGCGACTTCGCGCTGGAACATCAGGGTCAGGGATTTCCATTGCGGCGGCCAATGCGGGCCGGTCGTCCACTTCACGAACAGGGCCGTGCCGACATTGTAGGGCAAGTTGGAGAGGATATGAAACGGCGCTCCACCCATGATTGCGCCATGATCGAGCTTTATCGCATCGCCTTCGATCACTGTCAGCCGACCGGGAAATGCGGCACCCAATTCTTCCAGCGCGGGCAGGCAGCGTCGGTCCATTTCGATCGCCGTTACCTTCGCGCCGGCACGCAGAAGTGCCCGTGTCAGTCCGCCCGGACCGGGGCCCACTTCGAGCACGGCTTTGCCCGACAGATCGCCCGGCAGGGCAGCGATCCGACCGAGCAAGTGCTCGTCCAACAGGAAATTCTGCCCCAGCGCCTTCGACGCGGACAGGCCGTGCCGCGCGATGACTTCGCGCAAGGGGGGAAGGTCAACCATCGACCGCTACGTTGGCGCGTGCCGAAGCCATATCCCCCGCCATGCGAATGGCGGCAATCATCGCTCCGGGATCGGCGATCCCGTTGCCGGCGATATCGAAGGCGGTGCCATGGTCGGGAGAAGTACGGATCAGCGGGAGACCGAGCGTGACATTGACGCCCTCGTCGAATTCCAACGCCTTGAGCGGGATCAGCGCCTGGTCGTGATACATGCAAATGGCGGCGTCGTAGGTCGGGCGCATGCGCGGCGTGAACAGCGCGTCGCCGGGAACCGGCCCAATCGCGTCGATTCCCTCATCCCGGAGCGTGGCGATTGCCGGTTCGATGATGCGCGTCTCCTCGTCGCCGAACCGACCCCCTTCGCCGGCATGGGGGTTGAGCCCCGCGATGGCGAGGCGTGGGCGATCGACACCGAAATCGCGGCGGAGGGCTTCGGCGGCAATCTTCGACCGGTGCACAATCAGTTCGGACGTTAGCAGGCTGGACACCTTGGCAAGGCCGATATGCACGGTGAGGGGGACAGTCCTGAGCGATGGACCCGCCAGCATCATCACCGCGTCTTCAGGGGGATGCCCGCAAGCAGCGGCGAGAAATTCGGTTTGGCCTGGATAGTCGAACCCGACTTCGATCAATTGCGCCTTTGCAACGGGCGCGGTGACCATCGCAGCGGCTTCGGCCTCGAGCGTGAGCTTCGCCGCCCATTGCAAGGAAGACAGCGCCAGTTGCGCTCCCAACTTGTCGGGTTGGCCCGGAGCGTAGGTGCAATCGAGACCGGCCAGCACCGGCAATCCGGCGTGAAACGCGAATTCGGCTTCGTGTGCTTCGGCAATCGGCACCAGCGGGCAATCCAGTCCACGCCGTTCCGCCGCCGCCCGCAAGACTTCGAGCCCGCCCGCGATGAAGAACGGACGCACACCGTCCGCGCCTTTCAGGCGGTCATAGCTCGCGCAGATGATTTCGGGCCCGATCCCCGCCGGATCGCCCAGGCTTACGGCGAGGGGGAATTCAGGCGGGGAGCCGGTCGTCAATTGTATTCGATATAGGCATCGTTGCGCAGGTCGCGCAGGTAGCGCTGCGCGCGCTTGTTGATGCGATCCTGTTCAATCTGCTGCTCGACGCTGGCAAAGGTCGGGCCGCCCGTCTGTTCGGGCTCTTCCCGGCCGCACAGCATCAGGACGCGGACACCTTCTTCGACCGAGCCGAAAGGAGGGGTGGTCTGGCCGATTTGCAGGTTCAGTATGATGCCCTGCAATTGCTCGGGCAGAGACCGGGCGCGGATCTGGTCGTTGGAAACGACGGTTGCGCCGATCCGTTCGCGGGCCGTTTCGGCGTCGGCGCAGCCCCGCAAGTTCTGGATGAAGGTCCCGAACTCGTTGACCCGGGTTTCGGCGGCCGCTTGTTCGATGCCCGGTTCGAACGCGATCGAAATCTGTTTCAGGCTCAGCACTGCGTCGCGCGGATCGGCCATGAGCACCTGCCGCTTGTCGATCAGGTAGAGGATCGAGAATCCGCCAGGAATTTCGATCGGGCCGACCAATTGTCCGGGTTGCAGGCTGCGTGCGGCCGTCGCCAGCGCCGGAGGCAACTGCCCGAGGCGCACGAAACCGAGATCGCCGCCGACCACTGCCGTGGTCGCTTCGGAGAACTGCCGTGCATAGGCGACGAAGCTGCCTCCCGCGCGCAGCTGTTCCATGATCCGTTCGGCGTTCTGCAACACGCTTGCACGGTTCTCGCGGGTTGCCGAAAGATAGATCTCGCCGAGACGGAATTCTTCCGTACCGCGGGATTCTTCCTGACGCCGCAAAACCTCGTTCACTTCCTCGGCCGCGACATTGACGAACGGGATGATGTTTCGACGCAGCAGGTTCTCCCAGGCGATTTCGCCTTCGATCTGGCGCTTTAGCGCCGAAGGCGAAGATCCGACCGACTGCAGATACTCGTCCATCCTTTCGGGTTCCTGGCCGAAATTCTGTGCGGCGAGCTGTTCGTATGTCTGGTTGACTTCCGCCCGCGAGACCTGGACTTCGAGTGCTTCGGCCGCCTGGATCTTGAGCGTTTCGTCGATCAGGTTGCGCAAAACCTGTACGCGCAAGCGGTTCAGCTCTTCTTCCGACACTTCGCTGTTGGACGCCGAGGTCACCAGCGCGACGCGTTGGTTGACGTCGGTAGCCGTGATGACGAACCCGTTCACGATCGCGGTTGCGGAGCGTTCGTTGGGGTTCTCCGGGCCAAGAATGTTGATGGTCTGCGGAAGCCCGAACGGATTGTCCGACGTCGGTACGGCGGTGGTTTGGGCGGTAGCAGGTGCGGAAGCGAGGCCAAACAGGCCAGCCATCGCCAAAACCGCGCACGATTTCGAAAACGCCTTCAAAGTCACTGTAATCAATCCCGATTTATTCAAATTGGATCGCTGCGCGTCCCCTCTTGCGCCGCGATTTTGCCTTTATTGCGGGCCGAATGCCCCAACGTGGCTTAACCGCCGCTGAGTCCGGCTCAATCCCGTCGCCGATCCATTAGCCATTTTTGTTTCCCGTGCCAATCGGTGGCTGGGGAAGGTTTTGCCGGCTCTGCCGCGATCAGCGAAAACCGAGGTTGCGCAACGCAAAGAAGAGCTGAAACGTGTTGCCGCGTTCGGCGTCGCCTGCGGTGATGAAGTCGCGCCGCCAGGTCAGTCCGAATTCGATGCAATCGTCCTGGTAGGCGACTCCCAATCGCGTGCGGATCGGCTCGAAGCCATCGGGTGCAAATGTCGGGTCTTCGTCTGCGCTGGTCAGGTTGAATACGCCCGAACCGAAAGCCGACCAGTTGTCGGTGAACGCAATTCGGCCCGCAGCGCGCAATTCCTCGCGGTCCTGCAAATCTTCTACGGTGGTGATGTCGCGATTGAGGCGGAGGTATCCGACTTCAAGATAGGTCCTGCGCGACCCGATGGTCGCATCGATTTCGTTTCGCCGGATCGCGAGGTTGTCCTTGTCGAGCCGGAAACGGTGCGTGAATTTGAGGAAATCGCGATACCGCACCTCAGTGCGGCCCACGAAATCCGACACCCGACCGGACAATCCGGTGCCATCGGGGAATTCCTCGCCTTGCGCTTCCAGCCTGTAGGATTGGCCGATATTGGTCTTAACACGCCAACGCGGCTTGTTGAGCTCCCAGTCCACCCCCCAGGTGACGCGAACTCCGTCTTCGACACGGTCGTATCCGGGGAAACGGTTGAGCGCGAACAGGTTCGAATCTTCCAGATCGATCGCACGCGCATCTTCGTTGGGCACCGCGAGGTTTGGGACTTTGGGGCTGGCGACCAGCTGGACTCGCGGCTTGAAGACCTGGGTGCCGCCGAACGCTTCGCCGACGAAAGGCCATTCGACATCGATGGCGGCGGTAGCGATACCGCGAGCGGTGAACCCTTCATTGCCGCGATAGACGTCGGTCACGGTCGAAAGCGTATCGTTGGTGTTGTAGACGTCCCCGCGGACAAGTGCGGTCAGGGTCACGACCTGTCCGAGCTGCGTCAGGGTGCTGAGATTCCATGTTGCGCCGGCAAAGGCGCGCTGCGTGTCCTGCCCCTCCGTGCGGATCAGGCTGAGCGTGTTGGCCTGCAACTGGACCTGCCCGCCCAAAACGGGATCGTCGATCAGGCGTCGATAATCGAAGGCCGGCAATGCGACCGGGATCTGGCCTTGCTGGGCGTTGATCCGCAAGGTCTGCGTCGCCCATCCGGCAAGCGAAAGATAGGATTTGTCGTCGATCCGCTCGAGGTTGATTGTCGATCGCAAGCGGTCGTCGCGGCTAAGGTCGTAGCGCCGGAGGAAGGTGCGGTCGCTGGCGACCCGGATGGAACCGGTCAGGCTCCATTCGGGATTGAATTGAAATTTCCCATTGGCGAACAGATACCCGCGCGGATCGCTCTCGGTTGTAGGAACGCCGGTGAAATCGGCTACGCGGCTGCTCGAAGTGGCGTAGCCCGTGATCTGGTAGGCGCCTTTTTCGGTCAGATGGCGCCACTGCGCCGAAACCATTGGCGCCACTTGCGAGAACACGTAGGCACCCAGCGTCAGGTCCTTGTTCTGCGCGAGGCGCCAGTAATACTCGCCCGAAAGTTCGACGCCGTTGACGTTGGTGATCCGGATATCGGGGACGAGAAAGCCGGATTCGGCGCTCCCGTCGGTGCGCAGGGACAGTCCCGGCAAGGGAAGAATGCGGGCGCCGAACAGTTCCAGCATCGCGCCGTTGAACCGGACCCGGTTTTCTTCGGGGTCGAACGTCACGCGATCCGCGGTAATCCTCCAGCTCGGATCCTTGGCGCAGCCTTCGTCTCCGGTCACGGCGCAGGCTGTGTATGCGGCATCGGTGAGGACGATCGTGCCGTCTTCACCACGGTCGCCCGATCGTGCCGCGAGACGGCCGCCCGCGCGCAGGGCCACGAGCAACTCCTCCATCGCCCCCGCTTCGAATTTGTCGGTCAGCTCGATCGAGTCGGTGAAGAGCTGGTTGCCCCGCTCGTCGACGAAACGGATGTTGCCGCGGGCCAGGATTGTTCCGGCCTTGCGATCCCACACGACTTCGTCGGCAATGACCGAGCGATCTTCGCTGCGCAGGATGACACTGCCACGCGCCGTGATCGTGTCGGTTTCGTTATCGTAGGAAAGTTGGTCGGCCTCGAAATCGATCCGCTCGCCGAATTCGGCTTCGTCCGCCGGCGGTGCGGCATCGTCGTTGGTCGGTGGGCGGACGGGTTGGGGAAGCGGCCCCGACGGGCCCGGGTTGCCAGGCCCTACTTGCTCCATCGCCCGCTCGATTATCTCGACGTCCTCGTCGCTCGGCTCGGCATCCTGAGCCGCGACGGGCGCACCGAGCACAAGCGAACCGCCTACCATCGTCGCAGCCAGCGCTGCTCGCGAGGAGGCCAGTTGCGATAATGCGCGCAAGTATGCAGCGGCAGTCAATGGAAATGCTGCCTTGGAACCTCCCGACATGCCTTGCCTATCGCATCGCTCGCGCCTAATCGCAATCGCCATTCCAACGCCTGTCCAAAGGCAACGATCAGCCGTTTCGTGCGTTCGTTAAGTCAATTTCCTTAGCGGCCACCGAATGCTGTCAGCCAATCGCGGAGAAAGCATGCATATCCACTTTACCGAAACCGTCCCCGAAACCGTCCGGCTGGTTGCCCGCGTGGTCAACCAGGGTGATGCGCTGACCGATCTCGATGCCGCGTTGACCGACGGCGCGCATGCGGCCCGGTTTGCCGGTCGTACCGGGCAGGTCTTCGAAGGTTTCGTCATGGACGGCGGTTCATTGAAGCGGGTCGCTCTGGCCGGTGCCGGGGAAAGCGCCGCGGAAAATCGCAGGCTCAATGTCGAAAAGGCAGGATCGGCCCTGACTGCGAAGTTCCTGACGTCGGGGGAGACCGCGATGGCGATCGACCTCGGGCATGCCGACTTGTCGGGCGAGGAAGCGGCCGCGGTGCTGCTTGGTGCAAGGCTACGCGGTTGGCGGCACGACAAATACCGCACCAAGCTGGCTGCGGATAAGCGAGCGTCGCTTGAACGCGTCCATGTCGTCAACGCGCCCGATGGGACAGAGGCGGCATGGGAAGCGGCGGAAGCCGTTGCCAAGGGGGTTGAGTTCACACGCATGCTCGTCGCGGAACCGGCGAACATCGTATACCCGGAGAGCTTCGTCGCGCTGTGCGAAGAGGCGTTCGAAGGGACCGGTGCCGAGATCACGGTCCTGGACGACGATGCCATGGCTGAATTGGGCATGGGCGCGCTGTTGGGCGTCGGACAGGGCTCCGAGCGACCTTCGCGTCTGCTGGCGATCCGCTGGAACGGCGGCGGCGATGAAAAGCCGACCGTGCTGGTCGGCAAGGGTGTCACATTCGACACGGGCGGGATTTCACTGAAGCCGCCGCCCGGCATGGAAGACATGAAGTGGGACATGGGCGGTGCCGGAGCCGTCGCTGGCGGCATGCTCGCCGTGGTCTCGCGCAAGGCGAAGGCCAATGTGATCGGCGTGATGGGCTTGGTCGAAAACATGCCGGACGGAAACGCCCAGCGGCCCGGCGATATTGTCACGACCATGAGCGGCCAGACGGTGGAAGTGCTCAACACCGATGCCGAAGGCAGGCTCGTGCTGTGCGACGCCTTGCATTGGGCGCAGGAGGAATTCGATCCGGCACGCATCGTCGATTTCGCCACCTTGACCGGTGCGATGATCATCGCGCTTGGCCACGAGCATGGCGGCCTGTTCGCCAATGACGACGATCTGGCAGACCAGCTCCTGGGTGCCGGCAAATCGACCGGCGACAAGCTCTGGCGCCTGCCAATCGGCCCGGCCTACGACAAGCTTATCGATAGCCCGATCGCCGACATCAAGAATGTCGGGCCGCGGCCTGCCGGATCCATCACAGCGGCGCAATTCCTTCATCGCTTCATCAAGAACGGCACGCCATGGGCGCACTGCGACATTGCCGGCATGGTCTGGGCGGAAAAGCCGGGCCACACGTGGGACAAGGGTGCGACCGGGTATGGTGCGCGGCTGATCGACCGCTTCGTGGCCGACGTTGCGGAAGGATAGGGATTCCGCCTCATGCCGAAGATGAGGCGCAAATCCGATCTTCCGTCCAAGATCTGCGAGGTTTGCGGCTTGCCGTTTACGTGGCGCAAGAAGTGGGAGCGGGACTGGGAAAGCGTCCGCTATTGCTCCGAACGGTGTCGGAGGAATAAGGCATCGTCTTCATGAAGGTGGATTTTTGGCAGCTATCGCGCGATCCGATTGACAGGGTCGTCGCCCTGATCGCGCAGCGGGTGATCGACCAGGGAGAGCGATTGCTGGTGGTCAGCGACAGTGACCAACAGCGCGAGTCCATTTCGCAAGGGTTGTGGCGTGCCGGTCCGGAAAGCTTTCTGGCCAATGGCGAGGCAAGCGGGCCTCAGCCCGACAAACATCCAATCCTGCTTTCGGGCTCGACCGACCCTGTGAATGGCGCCACCATCGTGATCTTTGCCGACGGCAACTATCGTGAGACCCAAGGGTTTTCCCGCGTGTTCCTGCTATTCGACGAGACGACTCTCGAGCCGGCTCGTGCCACCTGGAGGTCGCTCGACGAAGCGCAGGTCGAACGCGCCTTCTTTCGCCAGGAAGACGGCAAATGGGTGAAGGTCGCCTGACGACTTGCGCGCGCCGCCCGGATCGGGGATGATCGCACAGGAAACAGGGGAGGCCTCGACATGCGTTTAGTCCTGACATCGGCGATAGGCGCGAGCGCGTTGGCGCTTTCCGCCTGCGGCTCCGAAAGCTCCGGCACCATCACCACAGAGGATGGCGAAACCGTTGAATACTCGGTCGACGGCGATGACAGCGATTCCGCGACTATGCGGATAACCGGTCCCGACGGCGAAGAGGTGGTCTCACGAACCGGTCCCGGCGTGGATGTCAATTTGCCCGACGGAATCAGCATGTATCCGGGTGCAAAGGTCGTTTCAAACACGGTCGTTTCGGGCGGCACCGAAGGCTCCGGCAGCATGATCATGTTCGAAAGCGAAGACAGTCCGGAAGCGATCACGGGATTCTACCGCAAACAGGCGGAAGATGCCGGGATCACGATCCAGATCGACGCCAAGATGAACGACGCCCAGATGATCGCGGGCGAAAAGGAGTCCGACAATTCGAGCTTCATGGTGACGGCCAGTCGCGAAGAGACCGGCGTCACGAATGCCCAGATGATGGTCACAGTCAAACCTGACGGATGAGGTCTCGGCGCCTACGGGACTTGCACTGAATCCACGCCAGCGTTAGAGGCGCGCCGAATTTCAATCCCCGGCGCGCATGGCCGCGCTTTTTCGTCTCAAGGATACTCATTATGGCGGTTACCCGCACCTTTTCGATCATCAAGCCCGATGCCACCAAGCGCAATCTGACCGGCGCCGTCACCAAGATGCTGGAAGAAGCCGGCCTGCGCGTCGTCGCTTCCAAGCGCATCCACATGACCCGCGAGCAGGCCGAAGGCTTCTACGCGGTCCACAAGGAACGCCCGTTCTTTGGTGAACTCGTCGACTTCATGATTAGCGAGCCAGTTGTCGTGCAGGTGCTCGAAGGCGAAGACGCCGTGAAGCGCAACCGCGACATCATGGGCGCGACCAACCCGGCCGACGCCGCAGAAGGAACGATCCGCAAGGAACACGCGCTGTCGATCGGCGAGAACACCGTCCACGGGTCAGACAGCGACGAGAACGCCAAGATCGAGATCGACTTCTTCTTCAAGCCGGAAGAAATTGTCGGCTGATCGGTCAATCATCGAAACGCGATAGGGCCGTCCGATTGGGCGGCCCTTTTCTGTTTCGGTTGGGTCACGCCTGCGCGGCGAAGCGCTCCAACTGCTGCGAATGTGCATGGTGATCGCCGCTTTCGCTCTCGGCCATGGTCGCATGCATGGCCGAAAGCGCCTCGCCTGAAAGGTTGAGTTGCAGACCGGCATAGGTTCGCCTGATTTCGCTTTCCCAATCGGCATTGAGCGCATCGAATTCGAGGTGTGCCACCGGCCCCTCCCAGCGCGACAGGGCCGCAGCGATACGCTCCTCGCGAAGGTCGATCTTGTGCCGCCACAGTCCCTCGATCCGCTCGAGTACGCAGCTGTCGGACTGGATCGCCATCTGATTGGCCGCGAGCGATACTGCACTGCGGTGCACGGCATCGGTATCGCGCCGCGCAATGACCAGCCGCGCATCGGGAAACTGCGCGAGCAGTGTAGCGAGGTCTTCCGAAAACTGCGGGACCTTCAAGACGCGCGGCCTATCGGCATTTTTGCGATGCGCGGAGTCGGTGCGCAGCACGCGGGCGAATTCTCGGTATACCGGGGCGGGGTCGCGGGCTTCACTAAAGGCCGAATAGCTCGGGATGTGCCATTGCGATTCGTAGATCGAGTGGTTGAGCGCGGCGGCGATCCACGCCAATTCCTCTTCAACCTCGCCGCTCGCCATCGGGTGGATCGATTGCAGCCACGGATTGAGCCAACCAAGCATCGCAAGATCGAACGCGCCCTTTAGCTGGCGCGCCGCCAAATTGCCCGGGACGGGATGCCATGCATCGCAATAGCGGGTGTGAGAATGCGCCGGATCGGCCGCGAGCAACTTGTGAATGCGCGTGGTGCCGCTGCGCATGTGGCCGATCACGATTATCGGAGGCGCAAGCTCGGTTGCCAGAAGTTCGGGTCGCCGCGACCATAGATCGCCGAACTGCAAACGCGAGCGAATCACGCGCGCCAATTGTCCGTGCGCCATTGCGCGGCCCAGCGGGTTGAGGTCCGCTTCCGCGTTCACCGCGTCGCACAGCCTCTCCAGTCGCAGCCGAAAGTCTGCAACGTCTTCGGGACGGCGCCCGCCGATCTCTGCATCTTGCGCGCGGTCGCCGAAATTCTTGGCAGCGGCGGACCAAAGATCCTTCGGATCGAGCGTGGGGGCTGGCAACCAACCTCGCTCCCATGCGCGACCCAGAAATGCATTGGCGCGATCGGCAGTCGGTGCCCGCGCGAGGAGGTGGTCACGCGGAGGCACCATCAGAACATGTCCGCTGCGTCGAGCAGTTTCGTGAGCCGTGCCGGAGCCACCGCCCGCCAGCTCCGCTCCAGCCATTCCTCGACATGGCTCCAGTCGACGCCGGGGCGGTTCAAGATCAAACCAACCCATCCGCTCGCGCCGTAATAGGCCGGCTTGTAATAGGTTTCCGGCTGCGCTTCGACGAGGTCGAGCAATTCGTCCATGCCGCTCGTCTTCACCAGGATGGCGATATGTTCACTGCCATGATGCTGCTGGCTGAAATGGGCGAAGAACTTGCCGGACTTCTCGCTCCCGACGCGGAATCCGGGCGAACCGTGACTGTCGCGTTTGTGCGTCTCGGGCAGGGCGAGGGCGAGTTCGCAGACCTTGGAATAGAGGTAATCCGGATCGTTGCCGCGCGAAACGTAATCGGCGACCGCACGGGGATAGAGCTGATGCTCGGCGAGCTTCACGCGGGCTTCGAGCTGTTCCGCCGTGTCGTCCGGAGCGATCGCAACTTTCGCTTGCGCAAGGACTTCACCCGAATCGAGATCGGGTGTGACGAGGTGCACGCTTGCCCCGCCATGACTGTCACCAGCCTCGATCGCGCGTGCATGCGGATCGAGGCCCTTGTATTTGGGCAGCAGCGAGGGATGGATATTGAGGATGCGACCTTCCCAACGTTTGACGAATCCGTCCGAGAGTATCCGCATGTATCCGGCGAGCACGATGAACTCGGCCTTCGCGCTTTTGGCGGCTGCTTCCATTGCCGCATCGTGATCTTCGCGGCTGAGTCCCTTGTGCGAATGGACGAAAGTGGGAATGCCTTCGAGCTTGGCGAGGTCGAGCCCTCCTGCCCCGGCAACGTTGCTTGCGATCAGCGCGATCTCGTAGGGTGAATCCTCGAGACGACTGGCATAGAGCAGGGCGGCCATGTTGGTGCCTGTCCCGGAAATGAAGACGGCGATTCTGGCTTTCTCAGCCAAAGTGCGAAGCCTCCCAAGACCTGTCGGCTGACCACGTGCCAGCCGAAGCGCGTACCGTGCAGCCGCGCTCGCCAACTGCAATCTCACCCACGCGAACCGGCGTTTCGCCCGCAGCTTGGAGCCTTTCCTCCACCACATCGACCCGATCCGCGGAAACCGAAAGCACCATGCCGATGCCGCAATTGAAGGTCCTGGCCATTTCTTCGGGCGCTATGTTGCCCTGGGATTGCAGGAAAGCCATCAACGCAGGCTGTTCCCAAGCATCGGCATCGACAATCGCGTGTGCGCCTTCGGGAAGGATGCGCGGAATGTTTTCCAGCAGTCCGCCGCCCGTTATGTGCGCCAGTCCGTTGACCAGTCCCGCCCGGATCAGCGGCAGCAGGCTTGCGACGTAGATCCGGGTCGGTTCGATCAACGTGTCCAACAGCCGACGTTGCGGATCGAAGGGGGCGGGGGCATCCAATTTCCAGCCGAAGTCGGATGCGAGCCTGCGCACGAGCGAGAAACCGTTCGAATGCACACCGGAACTGGTCAGGCCCACCAACACGTCTCCCGCTCCGACGCGTTCCCCGGTCAGCTGTTCGCCGCGCTCGACCGCTCCGACGCAAAATCCCGCAAGGTCGTAGTCGCCATCGGCATACATCCCCGGCATTTCCGCCGTTTCGCCGCCGATCAGCGCACATCCCGCCTGCTTGCATCCCTCTGCGATCCCCGCGACGACTCGTTCGGCGACGCCGTTTTCCAGCTTGCCGGTGGCGAAATAGTCCAGGAAGAACAGCGGTTCCGCACCCTGGACGATCAAGTCGTTCACGCACATTGCGACGAGGTCGATTCCTACGCCGCCATGCATGTCGTGGTCGATCGCCAGCTTGAGCTTGGTTCCGACGCCGTCGTTCGCGGCGACCAGCAACGGATCTTCGTAGCCTGCGGCCTTGGGATCGAAAAATCCGCCAAACCCGCCGAGCTCGCCGGTCGCTCCAGGGCGAGCGGTAGCCTTCGCAAGCGGGGCTATAGCCCTGACAAGCGCGTTGCCGGCCTCGATCGAAACGCCGGCTTGCTCGTAGGTATATGGGGAGTTCTTGCCTCGCATGCCCAAGCGTTTACCCATTCACGCTTGGAATTCCACTCGCCTTTGGGCAAAAGGCGCTCGATTTCCCCGATGACGGCGACGCAAACCCATCCCGGCCCGCTTGCCGAGGCCCTTACTCCCGCAACGCAGCGGGCGCTCCCGTCTGCGCGGCTGCGGTGGCTGGCGGCAATTGCACTTGCCTTGGCGCTGCTCGGTGGCGGTTATGCGCTGGTGCTTGCGCAGGTTTCGGGCGAACGCGGGATCGCGCCGACGGCGTCCAGTTCTGACATCGAAGTTCGCGGGATCGAGGTGGATGTTCGCGCCGAAACCGGCGAGGCTGCCCGGCAAAGAGCGTGGCAAGACGCGCAGCGCGACGCCTGGCGGCGGGTCAACGGGCCTGCCATTTCCGACAGTCAGCTGCAGTCGATGGTATCGGCCATCGTGATCGAGCGCGAACGGATCGGTCCGCGGCGATATATTGCGACCTTGGGCGTGGTGTTCGATCGCCAGCGAGCGGGCCGCTATCTCGGTGGGACCGCGCGGCAACGCAGCTCCGCACCGATGCTGCTGCTTCCCGTGACGGTCAGCGGCGGTTCGTACACGACTTTCGAGGTTCGCAATCCATGGCAGAATGCCTGGGCGGAGTTCAATCCCGGAACGAGCCGGATCGACTATGTCCGGCCAAGCGGTGCAGGTGGCGATTCACTACTGCTCAATTACGGGCAGACCGGCAGGCGCAGCCGCGCGTGGTGGCGCAGCGTACTCGATCAATACGCGGCAGCCGACGCAATCGTCGCGATTGCGCGGCTAGAACACCAGTTTCCGGGTGGGCCGATCACCGGACGCTTCACGGCACGTCACGGTCCCGACAGTGAATTCCTTGAGAGTTTCGAACTCGCTGCCGATGGACCGCAGCAATTGCCTGCCATGCTCGATGAAGCCGTCGAGCGCATGGACGGCATCTTCTCGCAGGCCCTTGCCGACGGAAAACTACGGCCCGATCCCACGTTGAATTCGGCCGGATCGGGCAGTGCCGATCCGGCGATCGCCCGGCTGGTCGAGATCGGTCGCGCCATTCGCGCTCGCGAAGCGGCCGCCTCGAGCGCTTCGGCAGCCGCTGCGAGCCCAACCGCCACAGCGACCGCAATCCCGGAAGCGCCGCCCGCCATGGCGGTACAGAATATCGTCGTTCAGTTCACCACACCCGATCCAGCAGCGTTCGATGCGGCACTCTCGGGCGTGCGTGGCACCCCGGGCGTTCGCTCGCTTTCGGTCACCAGCACCGCAATGGGCGGAACTTCCGTCATGAGCGTCAGCTATGCCGGAACGCTCGACGAGCTGGCCGGCGCCTTGCGCGGGCGCGGATTTGCCGTCCGACAGGGTGCCAACGCGCTCGCAATCAGCCGCTGAGCGAGGGCGAAGCAGTGCCCGGCGCCCGCAAACCCGTTTCGCAGATTGCGCTCCCCTTGGAGCCGGGTGACGGCGTCTCTCCTCAAAGAATCGTTGTGGGCAACGCCAACTCCGCCGCGATCGAGGCATTGCGCGATCCAGGCAGCTGGCCGTTTGGCACAGCAATCCTCACCGGTCCTCCACGGTCGGGCAAATCGCTGCTGGGTCGCTGGGCAGGCGGGGAGTTCGCTTCGCACGGGGTCGAAGTGATCGACGGCGCAGACACCATGGACGAGACCGAGTTGTTTCACCGCTGGAACGCCATCCAGCAGGGCGGTTCGAAGGCCGGCGGGAAACTGCTTCTGATCGCCGATGCCCTGCCATGGGATATCGCCTTGCCCGATTTGCGCTCGCGCCTGGGTGGGTCGCTGCAATTGGAAATCGGGGATCCCGACGACGCTATGGCCGCCGAACTGCTTGAGGCAATGGCGGCGCAACGCGGCCTCGCCCTCGCCGATGGAGCTGCGGAATACCTCGTGCCGCGAATGCTGCGCAGCTATGTCGCTATCGAACAATTGATTGCGACGATAGATCGCATCAGCCTTGAACGTCAGGTGCCTGCCACCATGTCTGTCTGGCGTGCCGCGTTAGAAGCCCTGCAAGGGCCGGAGCAGCAGCGCCTGATCTAGACCCCGAACGGTCCCAATTTGCATTCTTGTGCAATTGATGGGAGGAGGTTGCCATGTTCGACCGGCTCAAAGCCTATCTCGACTCCATCCGAGCGCGCGATCCGGCTCCGCGATCCCGCTGGGAAATCCTTTTATATCCAGGCGTTTGGGCGCTGGGCTTTCACAGAGTGGCGCACTGGCTTTTCGATGCGAAACTGTATTTCCTAGCACGCTTCGTGAACCATCTGGGCCGGCTCCTGACCGCGATCGATATCCATCCGGGCGCGACGATCGGGAAGAACTTCTTCATCGATCATGGCTTCACCGTGATCGGAGAAACCGCCGAAATCGGCGACAATGTGACGATCTATCAATGCGTAACGCTGGGTGGGACCAACCCGACCAACGGCAGGGGGGGTAAGCGCCACCCCACGATCGAAGACAACGTCATTATCGGTTCCGGCGCGCAAATCATCGGACCGATCACGGTCGGAAATCGCGCGCGTGTGGGTGCCAATGCGGTGGTGACCGACGACGTTCCCGAAGGCGCGACCATGGTTGGGGTAAAGGCCCGCTCGACGCTCGTTCCGGCGGAGGAATGGATCAAGGAGTTCATCCCTTATGGCACACCCACTCCTTGCGAGGATGCCGAAGGAAACCGGATCGATTGCATCGAGAAGCTGGAAGGCGAATTGGCCGCGCTGAAGGCCGAGATTGCGAGCCTGAAGCAAGGCGTCCTTCCCGCGCCTGACAAGGCCGATTCCGAAATCGCCAAGAAGAGTGGAACCGACGACTGATGAGTGCGGGTCTCGGAGCGGGCGGCTCCGGTCAGGTAGTAGCCTTTCCCGGCGGACGAGGCGCCGCGCAGGTCGGCTTCGACCGCGACGAATTGCAGCGCATCCTCGATCTCTACGGACGAATGGTCGCCGCCGGCGAGTGGCGCGATTACGCCATGGATTTCGACCGGCACTCTGCGACTTTCGCGGCCTTCCGCCGCACCGCCGAGCGCCCGCATGCGCGGGTGGAGAAGCGTCCTGCGCTGCGTAACAAGCAGGGAATGTGGACATTGTTCGGCGAGCATGGCCAGGTGCTCAAACGCGGACACGAATTGGCGAACGTGCTCGCCCCGATGGAACGGCGGCTGCTGAAGGCGGTGGACGAGGACTAGGCGCTCTCGGCGCGTTGTTTCTTAAAGAGCAGCCAGGTCAAGCCGATCCCGACCAGCAGATCGAACCCCGCGCAGAGCGGTGGGTACCAGTCTGCGACCCCGGTATGCGGGCCGACGAAAGCGTCGTACATGCCGTGGAAGAAGATCGCGATACCGGCTGACGGCAGCCAGCTGAGCATCGCCAGCCGGGCCATGACGATCCAGACGGTTGCGATGGCGGTTTCGGTCAGTACATCGCCCATGTCGCCGCTCACGAGCCGGGCGCCGATGTAAACTGCCAGCATCACATTGAGGCCAAGAAAGCCGGTGTCGGCCAGTTTGGCGGCTGGCAGGCGCGCAAAAAGGGCGAGCATCGCTACTCCAATGCCCGCCCCGATCGCGGCTGCCAGCCAATACTCGTTCAAGGGAGATTATCCGCGGGCGCTGCTCGGACCGGTGCCGGTCACCTTCTGCATCGCGGTCAGGATCGCCCCGGACTGTTCCGAACCGCTCTGCGGTGCCTTGAGGTTCGAGAATTCGCTGATCTTGTCCCAATTCTCCGCGAATCCTTCGACGGTGCGTTCGCCATCCGGCAGCCACACCGCATCGTTCATCACCACCCATGAGGAATGGAAGCCGCCTGCGCCAGCTCCGACGATGGCATTGGTCGGCGAGTCTTCGCTGACGAGATAGAGCGCGGCCGGAACCACGTTCACCGGGTCGAACAGCTTGAAGGCTTCCTCGGGGAACAGGTCTTCGGTCATGCGCGTGCCCGCGACCGGCGAGAGCGAGTTGACGCGGATGTTGTACTTAGCGCCTTCGAGCTGGAGCGTCTTGGTCAGGCCGGCGAGGCCGAGTTTGGCGGCGCCGTAGTTCGCCTGGCCGAAATTGCCGAACAGGCCGGTTGAGGAAGCGGTCATCAGCACGCGGCCATAGGCCTGCTCGCGGAAGGTTTCCCAGCATGCCTTGGTGACGAAAGCCGAGCCTGTGAGGTGAACCTTCAGAACGAACTCGAAGTCTTCCGGGCTCATCTTGTGAAAGGTCTTGTCGCGCAGCACGCCGGCGTTGTTGATGAGGATGTGGACGCCGCCCCACTTCTGCTTGGCGTCGGCAACCATCTTTTCCATCTGCTCGTATTCGGTGACCGAGCCGCCATTCGACATGGCTTCGCCGCCCGCGGCTTCGATTTCCTCGACGACCTTCAGCGCCATGTCCGAATGGCCGGTGCCGTCGCGTGCACCACCAAGATCGTTGACCACGACTTTCGCGCCGCGGCGTGCGAGTTCGAGTGCATATTCGCGGCCGAGACCGCCACCGGCGCCAGTGACGATGGCAACCTTGTCTTTGAAATCGATGCTCATGATGGGTGTTCTCCTATCCTGCTATGCGGCGCGGTTTACGCGCTCGTAAACTTGTGTCGGCGCTCGGTGGCACTTTCTGTGCTGCGTTGCAACAGGTGCAAATGCGAAGCTGCGATGCCGTAGGGGCAGGGAGCGCCCTAGAGCGTTTCCAAGGCGGAAATCAGGCCGTCCAGCGAATCAATCACCGCATCCGCCCCAAGCTCGTGGGGCGGCTTGTCGCAATAGCCATAGGCAGCCGCTACGACTGGCACGCCGGCCGCGCGCGCAGCCTGGACGTCGTAGGTCGAGTCCCCGACAAATACGAAGCTTTCGCCGCCGCAGCGCCATTGCGCCTCCAGCACCGGCTCGGGGTTCGGCTTGGAAATGAACTTGCCATCTGCGCCCTTTCCCATGCTGTCACCGCCGATCACGATTTCGAACGGGTCGATGAAGTCGATTTGTGTAAGGATCGAGCGAGCGAAATCCTCGAATTTGTTGGTCACCACCGCCATCTTGACTCCACGCGCAGCAAGATCGTCGACCAGCTCGCGTGCGCCGGGGAATGGCTCGGAATGGACCGCGTTGTGCTCCGAATAATAGCCGAGCATACCCTTGTAGAGCGCCCGGAAGTCGTCTCCCTCCAGCCCTCCCGGAATCCCGCCCTGTGCCTGGACAGCCTGGGCGAGCATGATCTTGGCACCGCCGCCGATCAGGTCCTTCGCGCTGTCCACCGGCACCGGCGCGTAACCGCCGAGCGAGAGCGCGTAGTTCACGGCTGCGCCGAGGTCGCGGAATGTATCTAGCAGCGTTCCGTCGAGATCGAACCCGACGGCGTCGAAGGGAAAATCGGCCATAGCGCGGTGGGTGGCCGAACGGACTTCAATCTGCAAGCATTTGCTGGCAAGCGCGCCACTGAACGGATTTCGATGCTATAGGGAATTGCATGACCGATTTTGCCGCCATCATCCTGGCTGCGGGCAAGGGCACCCGCATGAAGAGCGACTTACACAAGGTGCTGCATCCGATCGCGGGCAAGCCGATGCTGATGCACTTGCTCGATCAATTCGTGCTTATGGGCCTTAATCGCATCGTGGTCGTGGCTGGCGACCGTCGCGAGCAGCTCGATACAGCGCTGGAGGGACGGGATGTCACCACCGTGCTGCAGGAGCCGCAGCTCGGCACGGCGCACGCCGCCTTGCAGGCCAGGGAAGCGCTTGAGGGCTTCTCCGGCAATATCCTCGTCTGTTTCGGCGACGTGCCGATGGTGAAGGCCGAGACCGTTCAGCGTCTAACCGCAGCACTGGAAGGCGATGCCAAGGTCGCGGTGCTCGGTTTCCGTCCCGACGACGCTCTGCAATATGGCCGGATCATTGCCGAACCCGATGGCAATGTCGTCAAGATGGTCGAATACAAGGACGCGACCGAAGAGGAACGCGCGGTCGATCTTTGCAATTCGGGCCTGATTGTCGCGCATTCGGACGATATGTGGCCGCTGCTGCTGAGCGTCGGCAATGACAATGCACAGGGCGAGTACTACCTTCCCGACGTCGCCACCAACGCGATTGCGCGCGGCGACAAGGTCGTGGTGGTGGAAACCGAAGCTGACGAAGTCGCCGGGATCAATTCACGCTCCGAACTCGCTACGGTCGAAGCGCGCTGGCAGGCCGCACGGCGCGAACAGGCGATGGCCGACGGCGCCAGCCTGCGTGCACCCGACACCGTGTTCTTCAGCCACGACACGGTACTGGGCCGCGACGTTACGGTAGACCCGCATGTCGTCTTCGGCCCCGGCGTCACGGTCGCGGATGGCACCCACATCAAGGCCTATTCGCATATCGAAGGCGCCACGCTGGCATCGGGTGTGCAGGTCGGACCCTTCGCGCGTTTGCGGCCTGGCGCGGTGCTCGAAGAGGACAGCTTTGTCGGGAATTTCGTCGAGATGAAGAAGGCGACGCTCGGGCCCGGCTCCAAGGCAAGCCACCTGTCCTATATCGGTGACACGACCGTCGGCGAGAAAGCGAATATCGGTGCGGGAACAATTACCTGCAATTACGATGGTTACTTCAAGTACCGGACGGTGATCGGAGACCGAGCCTTCATCGGTTCGAACTCGGCACTCGTCGCGCCGGTTACTATCGGCCCGGACTCGATCGTAGCCGCGGGCAGCACCGTGAGCCGGGACGTCGCGGCAGGAGAGTTGCGCATGGTCCGCGCCGAACAACTGGTCAAAGACGGTTGGGCCGACCGCTTTCACGACACGATGAAGAAGAAGAAAGCGGCAGCGAAGAAAGGAAAATAGGTCGATGCGGGTTGGGTTCCTAGCTCTTGCTTGTCTCGTGATCGTTTCATGCGGGGGAGAGGCCAACGATCTCGATCCGGAACCGCAGGAAAGGACGCCGATTTCAACCGCAGACAATCCTCCAAGTCCTGTCGCACCCGTGGCAGAATCACCGGCGGCGGCAGCAGGAACGATTCCGGCTTCCTGCCGGCCTGAAGAGGAGAAGCTCTTTTCCTGCGTCGTGCGCGGCGGCAGCCAGCTGTCGGTCTGTGCAAACCCGGAGCACGGGCCCCAATACCGCTTCGGCAAGGGCGAAGGAGCCGATCTGGTCCTGAGCGAAGGGACTTGGGCAAGCGTAGCCTATTCGGGCGGGGGTGAAGCCCAGATCAAGTTCGAAAACGGCGATACCAGCTATGTCGTTTTCAGCCGCATCGTACGAACAAATTTCGAACCCGGTGAACCCAACAATCCGGCTATCAGCGACGGTGTTGTGGTCTTGCGCGGGGAAGAGGTCCTGGCTGTGAACCGCTGCATCGATCCCGATGGCGATCCAATCGATTACAACTTGGCAGAGCGGCTCTTGCCGAGGGTGGACGAGCTTTTCACCTTCGAAACAAGCCGCGCCGATCCCGAATGGCCTAACAAGGAGTAGCCAAGTGCAGCCAATCCTGTTCACCGCAACCACCAAGCCCGACGAGGCGCGCGTTTTCTACAGCGATGTGATGGGTTTCACGCTTGCAGACGACAGTCCTTTCTCGCTCGAGTTCGACGCAGATGGCACGATGTTGCGCGTACAGAAGGTTGCGGAGCTGCATCCGCATCCCTTTACGGCAATTGGCTGGCGGGTTGATGACATTGCGGCCGATCGCGACCGGCTCGCCGCGCGCGGCGCCGAATTCCTCCGCTTCGAATTCATGGAGCAGGACGAGCGCGACATCTGGACGACGCCAGACGGAGCGCAGGTGTGCTGGTTCAAGGATCCGGACGGAAACACTCTATCGCTGACCCAATGGCCGGATTGAACGACGACGTCCCTTCCTGCTGGCTGTGTGGACGCACGTTCGACACGCTGATCCAATGGCACCACCCGGTGCCCAAGTCGAAAAAGGGACGCGACACAGTCCCGGTCCACCCGATCTGCCACAAGACGATCCACGCGAACTTCACCAATTCCGAACTGGCCCGCATCGGTGAGGATGCCGAGGCTATCCGGGCGCATCCGGCTGTGGCGAAGTTCGTGGAGTGGGTTGCAGGCAAGCCTCCCGATTTCCACGCACCAACCCGCCGCTAGGCGCCCTCATCCGGGAACCAATCGATTGCGTAACTGCTGTTTAGGCAAGCAGCACGGAAAGGCGTTCGATGGGCATAGGAAAGTGGGTCGCAGGCGGGATCGGGATAGCCGCATTGGGAGCGGCTGCCGTCTATGCACAATATCGCGACACCGAAGAGCCCGATTTCACGGTTGTAAAGGAGGACAGGGCCTTCCAACTGCGCGACTATCCCACAATCGTCGTGGCCGAGGTCACCCATTCGGGCAGTCGCCGCCAGGCGAGCGGTGCAAGCTTCCGCCGACTTGCCGCCTACATCTTTGCGCAGGATCGTCCTGAAGGTGGGGAAGAAATTGCGATGACATCCCCGGTGATACAGGACCGGGTGCAACGCGATGAGAAAATCGCCATGACCGCTCCGGTTATCCAAGAGGAAACCGATACCGATGAATGGCGCATGCGTTTTGTCATGCCGGCAAAGTACACGCTTGAAACGCTTCCGCCGGCACCGGAAGACATAACCCTCACCGAAGTGCCAGCACGGCGGATGGCGTCAGTGCGGTTCAACGGTTATGCGCGACGCGCGGAAATCGACCTGATGGAGCGGGAGCTCACCAACTGGATCGCCGCCCAGGAACTCGTTCCGGTGGGCGGCTTCGAATATGCATTCTACGATGCGCCGATGGTGCCGGGGCCGATGCGCCGCAACGAAGTCATGATCGAGGTGGCGAGCGACTGAACCACGCGCTCGCCACACTCACATCTCACGCATCTTCAAGCGTACGTCTGGTTTGCACCGTGCCGCCCAGATCCAGCTCCCATTGCTCGAACTCCTTGCGGCTGAGCAGGTAGCGGTCGCGGGCCTCCTGGAAGCTGATGATCTCTTCGCGCACGGCGCGAACGACATCGGCCTTCTTGGACTTCGACCAGTGGATGCGGTGCGACTTGGGCAAGCCATATTGCTTGATCGCTTCAGCGATGGAAATGTCGCTCGGGTACGCCATTTTTCGTCTCCTGTTCGCCCTGTTGCAGGAGGATGGTCGATTTTCAGGCTTAACAGCGGCCTACCAAACATGGTTGATTTCGGGTTAACAAATCCTGCCGTGCCGGGCATGCGACGAGCCGAAGCAAAACTGTCGGATCGTTTTACAGGTGCAGGGATTTCCGCCCGCTTTTTCGTGCGATAGCATTGACCGTCCGCCCCGGACCCGCGAATCTTGGGATATGAATTTGCGCATCTTCTCGGCGATCGTTTGTGTGGCATTGGCGGGTTGCGGAGAGGCTGTGGAACCGGATCTGGTGCCGGATTTGTCCATTGAGGATCGATGCTGGACCGACATGGGCTACGCAGACTGGAGCGGTTCTTGCCCGATGGGAAAAGCCGAGGGCAAAGGCACGGCAAGGCTCGAAACAAGCGGTATCGACGGAATCACTGGACAATTCGATGCCGGCATTCCTGTCGGCGAAGTGAGGGTGCGCTACGGTCCTGGCGGAACCTATGTTGGCGGTTGGCGCGAAGGTGAACCCGATGGCCGGGGGCTTTCGATGGAGGCGTGGGGCGAGGGTTATGAAGGTGGCTGGCTAGACGGATATCGACACGGCGAAGGCGAGTTCATAACGGCCGAAGGCAAGCGTATCCCGGGCCGTTGGGAGCGCAACAATCTCATCGGCAGCTGGTACGAGGATGCCGATACTGGCTGCGAGGTTTGGTTCGCCGTTCTCGACGACCCTATCGGGGAGTTATCTTGGACTGGCGAATGCGTGCGAGGTCGAGCGAGCGGCGAAGGTACAATCCACTGGCGGCAACTTGAAGAGAACGGCGTGGTCCATGAAGTTTCCTTCGAAGGCACCTTGCGCGACGGCAGACTGCACGGGACTGGCCGTTGGGAACAGGTCGATCGTTACACCAACGGCTCCGATCGCATTGTCAAGGTTGGCACATGGATCGACGGTCTACGTTCAGGCGTGGGAATGGATCGCAGCGTCAACGCATCCTTTCGAACGACGCAGGGATATGCCGGCAATTGGAAGGCGGGCAAGCGCCAAGGTCAGGGCCGTCGCTACAGCTACAAACGGCATGATGATGGCAGCGTCACAATCGAGAACGAGATCGGGCGCTTCCTCGACGGTGGCTTCGTTGCAGGACGCATGATACGCGAAGACCGATCAGGATCACGCTCTCGCGTCACGATTGAGAGAGGGCGGTTCGACGGTCAGTTCGTCGGCTATGGAAGCGCGGTCGTGTGGGTCGAGGAACGCGTCACAGGCTCCTCCACTTCGATGGTCCTGAGATATGAAGGTTCGCGCTTCGAAGATGGTCGAGGTGTGGTCCGTTTCGGCGATGGGGACTCATTTGTCGGTCAGGCTGGACCGTTTGGCCCCAGTGGATATGGCGGCGAGTTCCGGGACGGCATTTGCGTACTCCCGTCGATCGGATTTGTCGGCGCGTGCAAGACTGCGGAATTCGACACCGGCCGCCATTCGGGAAAGACCTGCATTGTTGCACGCGACCAAGCGGCGCTTTGCCTGAAGGTAATCAGTCGGTGGATCGCCTGACTCGACACAGGAAAAGGGGCGCTCGCAAGCCGCAAGCGCCCCCTCATTCAGCTGGGGCAAAAGCGAGTGCTACTCGCCGTCCGCAGTCTCTCCCGCATCGTCCATAAGTTGTTGCATCAAATAGACATATTGCAATGCCTGCAGTTTTGCGCGCTGTTCGTTATCGACACCGCCAGAATGGCCGCCGGTCATGTCCTCGAAGTAATAGTACGGTTGGCCCAACTCTTTGAGCTTGGCTGCTCCCTTGCGAGCATGCGCAGGGTGCGTGCGATCGTCGGCTGTAGAGGCCCATAGAAACGGGGTGGGATAGTCCACGCCTTCTTCGATCTTTTGGTACGGCGAATATCCTTCGATCCAGGCGCGTTGTTCCGGGATGCGGGGATCGCCATATTCGCCGATCCATGAGGCACCGCGCCCGATCAGGTGATAGCGCAGCATGTCGAACAGCGGGATCGCGACGATGGCGGCGTTGAACAGGTCGGGGCGCTGGGTGAATGCCGTGCCGACCAGCAGGCCGCCTTGCGACCCGCCCTGGATACCGAGATGTTTCGGTGACGTGATGCCCTTGTCGACAAGGTCCTGACCCACGGCATTGAATTCGTCCCAGGTGCGCTGCTTGTTCTCGCGGATCGCGGTCTGGTGCCATCCGGGACCGAATTCGCCGCCGCCGCGCAGATTGGCGAGCACATAGGCGCCGCCCTTTTCGAGCCACAGCTTGCCGGTGCTGCCCATGTAGGCGGGCAGGCGGGGAATTCGGTCCCGGATGGCACCAGACCGCGATCCGCGAGAACAAGCAGCGC
>JAAUYH010105944.1_pt1 | contig 43206 bp, 4 predicted proteins | sample 7278061 | NCBI WGS metagenome assembly JAAUYH01 (sample SAMN14350203, study PRJNA611818) | marine sediment metagenome | isolation source: surface marine sediment (0.6m) | place: French Polynesia: Moorea | collected 2018-08
AAATGGCTTTTGATAAATTGCCATTGATATTGTTATGGCTAATTTTGATTATTGACTGATTTTTTGGAACTTTTTTGGGAATTTTATCCTAATTTAGGCTCATTATTGAGCCTGGAATTAGAACAAGGAGAATCAGGGTTTCGGATAATCTGTCAATTGCATCATTACTATCGGGCAACTTGTAGCTGTGGTCACTGCACCGAGGAGAAACCAGGAACAGGATATGTTTCTGTGGTAGAAGGGCGGAGCAGAGATTTAAAGCTAACAGAATATGTTTTGGTCGGACCGATGTTATCTACATTCATCGCCTCGCTGGGAGTGCGGTATCGGATGAGTCGCTCTAAAATCCAGGAATTTCTAACAGATTGGACTCAAACCGAACTCAGCACGGGAACGATTGACCGTTGTATTCGAGAAGCAGGAATTGCCTGTGTGCCAGTGGTTGAAGAATTGGTCGAACAACTACAACAAGCGGATATCCTGCTATGGCATGAAACTCATTGGTATGAGCAAGGAAAACTACATTGGTTATGGGTCGCTGTCACCACTAAAACCGCAGTTTTTCATATTGGCTCTCGGCGAAAAGAGGAATTATCCCATTTGGTACTTGATGCCTTCATCGGTTGGCTCGTGAGCGATGGTTATGGGGTCTATCGCTCTCATCCCAAGGGACAGAGATGTTTGGCACATCTAATTCGCAAAGCGTACGCCATTACGGGGGCGATTAATCAAAAAGCGCGAAAATCCGTTGCGGGGGTTCCCCCCGTTGAGGATATTGAGCAAGAAGCAGCACAAATCGGACAATGGATTTTAGATGATTTGAGAGAATTAATTGCTACCATTGCTCACACCAGGGAGGATGCTGTACAGATTCGGAAACGAATGGCTCGTCTTAGAAGAGCTTGTCATTTAGGGAAAAAAGCCGACCATACTAAATTGCAGGCTTTAGCCAAAGAAATTTTCAATGATTGGGATGCTGTAGTGGCGTTCGTTTATCACCCCGAATTACCACCAACCAATAATGAAGCTGAACGGGCATTACGTCATGCTGTGATTGCCCGTCGCATTGGCTATGGAACACGCACATCTGAGGGTAGTCAGGCTTACAGTTCATTGTTGAGTGTGATTGAAACTTGTCGTCTGCGACAAGTTAACCCCTGGACTTACATAGCTGAGGTAATCACTTTAGGGAGAAAGGGCATTACTCCACCTCCAGTTCCACCTGGGAGCTAAAGATAGCGATCGCTCTTTCGGGGGGGAGTGAACGGTTACGTTTGATTGCTATAACTGGACATATATGCAGAGTGTTGAATGAAATTTCAACCTCATCGCGATTCTGCCTGCGCTTTGCTCAAGCAATCTCTCAAGCATTCAGCTAAATTCTGAACATGTGGCTGAGTCATCATTGTGATATGGGTGCCAGGGACAAAATGGACGACCACTGGTACACTCGAAAATTCGTTCCAACCCCAAGCTGAATCCTGCAAAAGCTCAGTCTGTAATTCAGCAGATTCTTCTAAATCGACTTCACTAGCTCGAAAGAGAGCGATGGGAATTGGCGCAAAATTTTGTGGTACATAATTAACTTGAGCGTCAGCTTTGAAAGCTTGCAACAAATGATTTAACTGCGTAGTCTCAGCATCAGGGGGCAAAATGTCAATTATTTTCAAGTAATTGAGTACGTATTTTAATTGTTCCGCTGGAGCTAATAATGAGAGTCGAGTGGCATCTAAAGTTAAATCCTTAGCAAATACAGTTTTCAGAATTTTAGCAATAGTCGTTAGCCATCTTGTATCATCCCATTCATCATCAGTTTGCCGTTGTGGTTGAGCAATTGGTGCTGTACTATCAAGAATGGCAACTAGAGCTACTACCTGTCCCTGCCGTAGCAACTGCTGCGCCATTTCAAACACCACTTTGCCACCAAAAGAATACCCACCCAAAAAATACGGTCCTTGGGGTTGCACGGATTGGAGTGCGTTAATGTATTCAGTTGCGATCGCCTCAACTTGAGTGGATGCAGTTGATGTTCCATGACGAATCAAAGATTGAAAACTGTAAAAGGGTTGGTCTGGAGCGAGACAACGGGCTAAGTAATACAAAAAGAAGGGATTGCCACCAGCACCTGGAAGACAGAAAAACGGTGGCTTGGAGCCGTTAGGCTGAATTGCCACTAAGGAAGACCTACTAGAAACATCAGCATCTGTTTGAATTTTCATCGCCAACTGTTCGATCGTTGGATGTTGGAACAAGATTGTTAAGGGAAGATCTTTATCAAACTGCTGTTTAATTTGAGCCATTAAGTAAGGAGCTAAAAGAGAATGACCACCGAGGTCGAAGAAATTGTCTTTTACGCCCACATTGTCAACCTTAAGTATTTTTGACCAGAGGTGGGTAAGTTCCAGTTCAAACGTGTTTCGAGGTGAAACAAAGCTGTCCAAACTAATGCGGTGAGTAGGTTCGGGTAAGGCACCATAGTCTACTTTGCCATTAGGGGTAAGAGGGAAGCTTTCCACAATAACAAAAGCATTAGGTACCATGTAATCTGGTAGCTGGGTTTTCAAAAATTGTCGCAGTTCTCTAGTTGTCAATGTCTGTACTGGCTGCGAGACGATATAAGCAACTAAAAGTTTATTGCCTGAAGTATCTTCGCGGGCAATGACTACCGTCTGTTGAATTTTAGGGTGTGTGTTGAGAACTGCTTCGATTCCCCCAAGTTCAATACGGAAACCGCGAATTTTGACTTGGTTATCAATCCGACCGAGAAATTCAATGTTACCATCACTACCGTAGCGAACGAGGTCGCCTGTTTTGTAAAGGCGTTCAGATGGGAAATTTGAGAAGGGATTGAGAATAAATTTTTCTCTAGTTAGTTCGGGACGGTTAAGGTAGCCTCTAGTTAAGCCATGACCTCCAATGTACAATTCTCCGGTTACACCGATGGGAACGAGTTGTAAATATTGATCGACAATATAGCTTTGAGTATTAACAATTGGGCGACCAATAGGAATAGTTTTTTGTCTAATTTTCTCATGGCAGGTGTAAAAATGCGTATCAATACAAGCCTCTGTCGGTCCATATAGGTTGTGTAATGTAGCTTGGCTTTGCTGTTTAAAGTTACTGTATAGTTCAATAGACAAAGGTTCGCCCCCACAAAACACTCGCTTTAGAGATTGACAAATCGCTAAACCTTTTGTCTCTAAAAGCATTCTTAGTAACGAGGGAACCAATTGAAGCACCGTAATTTTCTGCTGGTTAATTACTTCAATTAGATAATCACTATCTTGATGCCCCCCTGGTCTTGCTATTACTAATTGTGCTCCTACCAATAATGGAGCATAAAATTCCCAAATTGAAGCATCAAAGCTAAATGGAGTCTTTTGCAAAACTTTATCAAGTTTAGTTAAGGGGAAGGTTTGCAGTATCCAGAACATATGATTGGCTATCGCTTGATGTTCGATCGCTACCCCCTTAGGTTGACCAGTAGAGCCAGAAGTATAAATCACATAAGCCAAATTATCTAAAAATACATCAATATCAAGATTATCCTGACTATGTCGTGGGGTAGTTTCCCAATCTGTATCCAAACAAACCACTAGTGCTTGGTGTTGGGGCAAAGATTCGACTAAAGACTGTTGTGTCAACAACACTCTAATACCTGAATCTGCCAACATATAACTCAACCGTTCTTGAGGATAACCTGGGTCGAGAGGTATGTATGCACCACCTGCCTTGAGTATCCCCAACAGTCCTACCACCATCTCTACAGAACGTTCCACGCAGATCCCCACCAGTACCTCTGGTTGGACTCCCAAGTTTTGTAAATGATGTGCTAAAAGGTTAGCTCTCTGATTTAATTGCTGGTAAGTTAACTGCTGATTTTCAAAAACCACCGCTATAACATTCGGTGTTTTCTTTACCTGTTCCTCAAACAATTGATGGATACACTTATCCTGGGGATAATCTACCTGTGTATCATTCCACTCCACTAACAATTGTCGTCGCTCAACGGCAGTCAACAATGGCAATTGGAAAATTCGCTGACTCGGATTTGCTATAATTCCTTCGAGCAAGGTCACAAAATTACCCGTCATCCGATTAATTGTCTCCTCATCAAAGAGGTCAGTATTATACGCCATATTAACCAGGAGTTCATTGTGTCGCTCAAAGATCTCTAGGCGAAGTTCGATTTCACCTGCTGAACTAGGACCTGCTTCTACGGAAACCCCCGTCAACTGATGTTGCAATGCCTGTTCTACCTCTGGGTTCCAAAAACTTTGCATTGCAAAAGATGTTTGAAATACTGGTGAATGTGCTAAATCGCGAGAAATTTCCAGTTCGGAAACTAGTTTGGGAAAAGGAAAGTGTCCATGGTCTAGTCCATCTGCTACAGTAACTTTGATGCGCTGTAACAACTCAGTAAATGGCTCCATCGCGTCAATTTGCGTTCTTATCGGCATCATATTGATGAAATAGCCTACGGTATTGACAAATCGGTCATCAGGTCTGCCTGCTTTGGCAACACCAACAATAATGTCACTTTGCTGCGTATATCGAGCCAGCAACACCTGATAAATCCCGAGCAATAATACGAACAAGCTAACATCCTGATTCTTGGCCAGAGACTTAAGTCGGTAAGTCGTATTGGTATCTAACTTGGTGGAGACGACCGCACCTGTAAAGGTTTGGGGGAGGGAGGGCTGCCGATCAAAGGGCAACGCGAGCAGGGGTAGAGTACCGCTTAGTTGTTGCTGCCAGTAAGCTAGACTGACTTGACCAGGTTCGCTACAGATTAGTGCCTGTTCCCAGGTAACGAAATCTGCATAGTCGCAGCTCTCTAATGCAGTTACTGTAGGTTTGCTTCCTTGGGAGAAAGCTCCATAGGCTCGTAGGAAGTCGTGCAGCAGAATAGGCAAAGACGATCCGTCAACCACCAGATGATGAATTACAATTAGCAATTTGAAGCGGTTCTGCGTCTGGCGAAAGAGATAAAGGCGAACCAGTGGATCGTTTTCGAGGTCGAAAACTCTATTAGCAACCACAGTTAATCGCTCACGTAATACTTCATCAGTGATAAAATCGCGCTCGTTATCCTCGAAATAAAATTCTGGCTGCGGACGAAGGATTTGGATAGGGTTTCCATTGTTGTCAGTCTTAAATTGTGCTCGCAGCATCGGGTGACGCTCTAGTAAGAAAGATGCCGCTTGCTTAATGGCATTGACATCAACAAGCCAATCGAATTGCAGCGTTACAGGCACATTGTAGGCAGACATCTGCGGCTCCAACTGGTGTAAAAGCCACAATCCGCGTTGTCCTTCAGACAGAGAAAAAGTCGATTCTTTTACCTTGGTTGTTTGGAGCGCAGCAACCGTCTTTGTTTCGTCAAGTGCTAGTCGCTTTTGCTCAATGAGCTGACTAAGTGCCTCTATAGTTCCATAGTCTGCTAAATCGCGATGCCCGATCTTAACGTGAAGACGTTGCTGAATCCGCCGAACGATTTCCATACTGCGAATCGAATCGACACCTAATTGCCAAAGGGACAGATCGGGTTCAATTTCACTAACCATAAGGTCAATAGATGTAGCCACTATTGCGGTTACAGTCTCCCGTACGCTCGAACTTGTAACAGGGGGATAATCGTCGGAGTTGGATTGCTTATGCGTGGCAGACCCATAAAATTTCGGTTGCTCTCCATTAGTATTGCTAGCAGCTTTCCAAAAGCGCCTTTGCTCAAATGGATAAGTAGGCAGAGAAATCCGTCGCACTTGTTTCTTTTCCCAAAGCGACATCCAAGGAACCTTACCCCCCATAACCCAAAACTGCGCCAGTTTTTCATAATTCCGTTGTTCGAGAAATACTTGTAATACCTTCGCCTCGGCTTCACCAGATAGTAGCGTTTTCCATGAGTTGTTAGTTTCCGTAATATTGCCGACATAAGTGGAAATATTACTTGATAAATTGCCTGAAGTATAGTTGAGTAGATGAATAAGCCTATTTTTCAACTCCTCAATACTGTTGACGACCAGTGCCACCCTCGATGCCATCGCTTCGCGCCCTACCTGGAGCGTGAAGGCAAGATCGGCTAAACAAATGCCCTGATGAAGATCGAGAAACTCACTCAATTGAGATATTTGAGCTTTTCGGCACTTGTCGTTCCTAGCAGATAAAATGATGATTTGGGGCGAGTCGCGAACAACTTTCTCAGTCTCTGCAACTGACTCGTGCCGATATTCTTCAACGATCGCGTGGGCATTGACACCACCAGACCCGATTGCAGTTATACCTGCACGCCTGGGGTAACAGACACCATCAATGGTTAACGGCGACCATGGCTCGAGTTCTGTCTGTAACTGAAACGGAAATGAGGCAAAATCAATATCTGGATTTAATGGTTTAACGACTGTGGTCGGACAAAGTTTTTTGTGTTTTAATTGCAATACGACTTTGATAAACTGCGCCATGGCAGAAACAGACTCGCCATGACCGACGCTTGATTTAAGCGATCCTAGTCGATAACATTGGGAACTATCCTTGACTCGCTGGTCAAACACTTTTCTCAGTGCATTCAACTCCAGCGCATCTGCTATTTCCAGTCCCATTGCTGCTGTTTCGATATAGCCAACAGATTTAGGATCAATGCCTGCTTGCTCGATCGCCCGACTAATAACCTCAGCTTGGCGCAGCGGGTTGGGCGTACCATAAGCATTCCCTCGACCACTATGATTGATGGCACTGCTGCGAATGACTGCAGCAATGGAATCGTTGTCCCTACGTGCATCCTCAAGCCGTTTTAAAACAACAGCACCTACACCTTCTCCAGGCACAAAGCCAGTCCCACCCTGTCCGAAAACTTTTGCCAATTTTGATTCAGCCAATAAACCAATCTCGCACAAGTACTGATAATTTCGGGAATCGAGATATAGATTGACTGCGCCGACGATTGCCATTTGCAGATCACCGCGCCGTAGTGCCTCACAACCAAAGTGTAACGCTACAAGTGCTGAGGAACACATTGTATCGACGGGTACGCTCGGTCCGCGAAGATCCATTACGTGGGAGACGCGATTAACCATAGCTGCAAACGAAGTGTTGAATCCCACCTTCGTTACGGCACCATAGACGCCAACACGATTACGCACTGCTTCGTCGAGTCCTGACGGCGAATATCCCGCATCTTCAAATGCACGCCAGCATTCCTGCAAAAATACTCTGGCCTGGGGATCCATTTGAGCAGCTTCTCGTGGCGATATATTAAAGAACAGTGGGTCAAATGTGTCGAAGTCTTCTAGAAACGCACCCCAGTTACAGTAACTTTTTCCTTGTTCGCGTGCTATCTCTGGATCGGCTTCAAAGAAGCTATCCGTGTTCCATCGGCTATCTGGTAAGTCAGAAATGCAATCTCTACCCGATTGTAGATTTTCCCAAAACTTGGTCAGGTTTTTAGCCTTGGGAAATCGACCGCTCATCCCAATTACAGCGATCGCATCGGCGAGGGGGTCAGCAGGATCAATAATTGAGTAATCGGAGCATGGGAAACGATGAGAAACAGCTTCTTTCTTCTTGACAGTCTGATTTTTCCCCAGCTCTTGCGAGTTGGATGTCTCCACCTCTATTTTCAGATCCAATAGCTTCGCGAAGTTAGTAGGTTGAGTTGCAGTGAAATGGTTTATTAAAGCATCAATCGTTGAGGCTTCAAACAGTAGTCCTGCCTTAACATCTTCAAAGTGTTGACTGAGAGTATTAGTCAATTGTGCGATGATGATGGAATCAACACCATAAACAGCGAGGGGTTCTGATGAATCGATTCGGTTGCCATCCATCATGAGGACATCACCGATCAATTGTTTGAAATAAATTTCTCCTTTTTCCTTTAATTTTTCCAGCGCAGATGAGGCGTTTGTTTTATGGTTCGGTTGCCTGGAATCAACTGCTGAATGTTTTGGAGAAGATACAAAATCGTTAAATTTAGAGATCGACTCTTTTTGGCGAACAACACCATCACTTTCGGCGACAATTACCTGTTGTCCTAATATCTGAGCCGAACGTGCGGGAAAGGCGATCGCTTGAAAACCCTCTTGCTGGAGGACTCGTTGCCAGTCATCTGCCAGCAGAAAAGGCGAGCCTGGCACTCGTAACTCGGGATCTTCAGCTAACCACCATCCTGCTAACAAACCGAAAGTGAGATGGGAGATTAATGAAGGTTGGACAATTTCATTAAGGACAAGCGCGCCTCTGTGACGCAAGGCTGATTTGACGTTACGTAAAGACCGTTGAATATTTGCTGTTGCGTGGATACAGTTAGTGGCAATAACTAGATCGAAATAGTTTGCGGAAATATCCTGCCCCGATATAGGCTGGTCAAGGTCAAATAGTTGTGTCCGCAAATAGGGATATTTGGATGCGAAGTTTCTTGTGGCGCGAACCAAAAATGCCTGGGAAATATCTGTAAAAAGATATTCGCTCACGAGATTGCCCAAAGGTTCTAGATGGCGTAAAACAGTTGTTGTTGTCGCTCCTGTACCAGCACCAATTTCCAGAATTCTGATTGGTGTTAAGGCATCGACACGGTATCGTTCTTGGATATATTTCACTACAGTTTGAGCAACCAGTTCGTTGAAATGCTTGGCGATCGCATTTCGGTCGTAGATTCCTTCTACTAGTGACATAGAACCATCTGGGAACATGATATCAGTAGCTCGCTTTTCTGCCTTGAGAATTGCTGGCAGTTCTTGCATACAGACATCAGCTAACGTAACGATAGGCTGAAGATGAGGCAATAAGTTCCAATTAATTTTCTGGCGCTCCCATTCAGACCAGAGGTCATCAAGATTCTCTGGCACCCTTGAGGGAAAAGCCGCAAAAACTAAACGACGACTCTCTTGCAGCCAAGCTTGATAGAATTCTGGCAAGTTCGGCGGCAAAGCGATCTGTTCTGGAGTTAACAAATTGAGATTGTCCAAAGTACTATGCAACAGTTTCAGCAATAATGTTTCTATAGTGGCGATCGGTTCGAGATATTGCTGTCGTAAAGCTTCAACTCCCTCGGTATATTGGGGAATTTGTTTGAGAATAGACTCACTTCCAGATTGATTAGTTGGGGGATAAATATCAATTCGCTCCTCCGATTTAACCCAATCAAGCCTGTCCAAACGAGTGATTTGCACCAGAGCCACTTGATGCAGAGGACACATAAGGAAGGCTGTCAGTGCTTCAAAACCAGGTTTTGAATCGATAGGCTTAATTCCCCACTGTTTCATGCGAATTTTCGTAGCATCAGGAATTGTCTTACCAGTACCAACGTTCCAGTAACCCCAATTGATCACCTTGACAGGAAATGGAAAGTAACGGTTTAACTCGAGCGCCAAAGAATCTTTAAACGTACAGCCTGCGGCATAACCACTCATACCTCCACCACGAGTGAAGGAGACAATTGAGGAAAAAAACAGCATGAAATCTAATGGCTCGTGTTTAAACACGGATGCCATATTGACGCTGACATCAATTTTAGATGACAAAATAGAGCGGAAGCGGTTTTCGTCCATTTCACTCAGGCTTTGGTCGAATTGCCCAACAGCCGAATGAACGACCCCTTGAATCCGAGAATACTGCGCCTTTATAGTCTGGTACGCTTCAGTCAGTGATTTTCTATCGGTTGCATTCGCTTGTATGTACTCTGGGGCGTGACCGATTTGTTTTAACGCGTCAATTTTTTGACTAATTTCATCATCAATTGGTCTACGACCGATCCAGATAATCCTGGCATCGTAATTTTCGATCGCGAACCTCGACCAGGCACTACCAATGCCACCAGCCCCACCGATAACGACGTAGACACCACGGTTTTTATAGCCAACACGAAACTCATCTGCCCGTAGAGAGGTAGGAATGTTCTCTGCAGGAATTAGGGTCTGTTGATACCATCTCCCGTTTCGCCAAGCAAAAACCTGACCTACATGATCATCATCATCGGGAAAGTGTTCTAGATCGATAGCTGAAAGCGATCGCCCTAGTTGCAGATCCAGAACGCGAACCTTCCACTGAGGTAGCTCTTTGGCGATAACTCCTACTAACCCATGCACAGCGGAATGTACTGGATTCGAAGACTCATTTTGATCGATGGCCACTATCTGTGTTGTCATCAGCGTTAAACTCAGGTTTTTTGTTGCATAGTTAGCCCAGAGCAAGGACTTGACAATCCGAAAGAGCAAAAGTATTCCACGTTCTTGAGCCAACAATACCTGACGATCTTCTAGCAATGAACAGCTATCATCGGCAACTACAATGATGATATGTTGCCAAGGTGAACCTGTCTCTAACCTGCATTGGAGAGATTCGAGTCGGTCTTCCGCCAGGCCTCCAAAATAGGATGCGTTGGGAAAGCAAGCTCTCAGCTCGTCTTTAAAATCGGTTTCTACACTGATAATCAGCGTCCGTTGGTTGAGATCGCTAAAGGACAAATTTGTTTTCTTTCCTGGTATGGCATCCCAGCACGGCACCAAGGTGTAAAGCTGCGCATTTTCCTTACCATCACTGCTTTCATCTTTTACTTCTGGCATGAAATTCGATTGGGAGTTTGTCAGCTTTTCCTTTTCTGTATCCAGAGGACAAATCCAATAACTTTCTGGTGCGAAGGCATAGGTAGGTAGGCTAATGCACTGAGGGGTACCGTCTGCATAAAGTTTGCTCCAATCAACGGTTATCCCCATAGTCCAACCACTAACTAAAGCGGTGTATTCACGGTTATCGATCCAACCTTGAATTATTTCCGATTCATCCCTATTGGCTAAAAGATGAGTCAGACTTTCCCTAGCGGATTTAATATCTCCGTAGTATAATCCCGCTGTAGCATCTCCACCAGTGTTTAAAAAGATTTGCAGCTTATTTCTTAGTTCGGCGATCGATTCAACTACAAAGCCGAGACGTGTTGACATTGCTTCTCGCCCAACTTGCAGTGTGTAGGATAGATTGCCCAAAAAGGTTTTTTCCTCCTTAAAATTTTCAGACGACCAACTATTGGCTAAAAATTCTTTTAAATTACTGACCTGAGCCTTAAGTCGCTCCTTATTTTTGGCAGATAGAACGATGGGAAAAGAAGCAGGAAACTTGGATGTTTGAACAGATGTTTTAGCCAATGTTTTAGCGGTTGAACTTTGATACTCTTCAATCACGGCGTGCGCAAAAGCACCGGAAAATCCAAAGGAACTGATCCCAGCCCTTCTAACTCCTTCACTTTTCCAATCTGCCAGTTCGCGGTTGATATACAGCGGCGACTCTTCCAACTTCAAGTAAGGATTAGTTTGCCTGAGATTGGCAAGGGGAGGTATCTGGCGATGTTGAAGCATTAAGATGACTTTTACTAACCCAGCAATGCCAGCAGCACCTTCGGCGTGACCGATGTTGGCTTTGATTGAGCCGATCACGCAAAATCTGGTCTTGCTAGTGTATCGAGCAAAAGCTTTTTTGAGACTATTAGTTTCGATTGGGTCGCCAAGCTTAGTTCCAGTGCCGTGAGCTTCTATATAGGTGATGGTTTCAGGAGCGATTCCAGCATCTTCCCAAGCTTTGAGAATCACATTTTCTTCCCCCGCGACGCTGGGTGCAGATAGAGACGGTGTGTGACCTCCATGAGCGAAGGCAGACCCTTTGATAACTGCATAAATACGATCTCCATCTTGTTCTGCCTGTTTTAGAGGTTTAAGCAGTATACTAGCAATACATTCAGCAGGTACATAACCGTCAGCGGAGGCATCAAAGGTATGACAACGCCCAGTAGGAGACAAGGCTCCCAGTTTGGAAAAATAGCGGTAGTGTAACGACGAGAGGAGTAAGTTCGCGCCACCTACCAACGCCATTTTGCATTCTTGATTTCGTAGGGACTGACAGGCGTAATGTAGTGCCACCAAAGACGAAGAGCAAGCTGTATTAACTACCATGCTTGGTCCGGTCAAATTGAACCAAAATGAAATACGGTTGGCACTGATGCCACTTCTTCCCGTTCCAGTATAGATATCCAGTAGCAAACCAAGCTCTTCTATTTTCTCTGCGTAATCATCAAAACAGATTCCAGCGAAGACCCCAGTGTTGCTACCGCGCAACTGATTAACGACCCCAGCATCTTCCGCTGCTGCATACATACTTTGCATCAGCAAGCGATTCTGTGGATCCATCCAGATCGCTTCTCGCGGGGAAATATTGAAAAATGCAGCATCGAACTTATCTACATCTTTGATGAAACTGCCCCACTTACAGTAAGTTTTGTCTTCAGAACTCGGATTTGGCTCGAACCAGGGGCGATAATCCCAGCGATCGCAAGGCACTTCACGGATTACATCTCTGCCTTCACAAATCATCTGCCAAAATTGATTTAGGTCTTCGCATCCAGGATAAGTGCTATGCATACCAATAATGGCAATGTCGTCATGCTGGTTAACGGCCAGTTCTTGGTAGTGTTTCGATTCTAATTTATTTGTCTGTTCTAAAGTGGCACGATGCTTTTTTCGCTGTTTTCCCAGTAGTTTAGAAAAACTAGGAGAATGGGACTCTACGAAGAAATTCGTTACCTCCATGAGGCTGGGATATTCAAAGAACAAGGTGGCATTAATTTCTAAGTCGGTATCACGTTCAATGCTGGCAGCGAGCTCGACCAAGGCAACGGATTCTAGACCTAGCTGCATCAGATTTGTATTTACCTCTGTTTCGCCAATCGATATCTGCGTTGTGGTCTTGATTTTATCGATTAAATAATCCAGCACATCAGTAGCCAGGCTTGTCTCCACCTTCGATGGGTCAGATGATGACCTAATTGAGTCTGCTGAAAGTAATTTCGGTGCAGCTTGTTGTGGTTTTGTTATCTTAGATGAGTGAATTCGCTTTAAGGAACAACCTCTCAAGCGAGTAACCACTAACGAACTTTTGGTAATAATATCTGCATCAAATAGAATTAGTTCACTAGAACTTTTGACTAATCGAGTATGTACCCAGCACTGACTAAGCAGGTGCATATCATCTACTTTGATACAATATATTTCCTTAATTCCAAAAGGCACATAGTTAAAATCGTGACCAATTGTCTCTGTTATCAAGGGCGCTGTTGCTAGAAAAGTGCTGTTGAGTATCAGAGGATGTAAATTATATGTATGAGACTCTCCCAGGCTTTGCTCGGTCAAACAAACTCTAGCCAGTACATAGTCACTACCATGAAAAAGCCGATCAATCGTTCTAAAACTAGACCCTAAACGAATTGCGGGCACAGTTTGGTAGATCGATTCCCAATTTTTTATTTGAGTAGAAGACTCCAATAAGCTTTCGATGTCCAAGTAGTTCTCTTGGTACAAAGCGGTCTGTAATTCTCCTTTAGCCGCAGTTTTCGTCAATTGTTTCGAGGTAGTGTAATGGTATCGAGCCTCAAAATACAATCCTGTCGGTATTTCTGAGGTATGGATTTCAACCTTAACTGCTTTGCCTTGGTCAACGATTACAGGTTGAACAAAGGTGAGGCATTTCAAACAAAGGGCTTGCTGGTGAGGAAACTGTTGGAAAAAGCTGGTCATCGCTAGACTGGCATGAGTAACTCCCAACAGCACCCTATCTCCTAATAATCTATGGTCTTGTAAAAACGGTTCATCGTAAACATAAGTAGCAGCAATCCCTGCCACTTTCTGCGATTCGGATAGTTCTGTCTTTACTTGCGGATTTGCGTGGGTATCACGGCTGATGTAGGAAAACTCGCGATCGCGTTCGAATACATATCCAGGTAACACTATGCATGATTTGCGCTTGATGGAATTGAGCCGTTCAAAGTCGATGTCTGCACCAGCAGCCCAATAGGGCGCTAACCTAAACAGGTCACGATTGTTAATGGCAGATTGCAATTGCTCTTCTGTATATGTTGGCAAGTCGGCACCACCAAATGATGCGTAGATACGGGGATTACTAAGACCGAGATTGTCACTTATCAACTGCTCGATTACATCGAGTGCTTGGTTGTTTGAAGTTGCGATCGCTGCTAAACGATACTCCAGATTGAGATCTCGTAACTGGAGAGCCGCAGCAAGATCTGCTACTAAAATAGCGGGATGTTCTCGCAAATAGATCTGTAGCCTTGTTAAATAATTATATATTCCTTTCTGGCTAGAGGCAGCTAAGACAAGTAACGTTTCGGTCGGATAGATTTTAGGTGTTGTAATTACTGGTTTTTCTGTGTATTCCTCCACAATTAAGTTAGCGTAAGAACCGCCTGCGCCAAAAGAATTAATTAGGCTACGGCGTGCTAGACTTTCACTATCGTGAGAATTTGACTGCGGCAACCACGGGGATAATTTTTCCTGAAGGTAAAACGGTGAATTGTCGAGTTTGATGCCTGGATTTCGAGGCGTAGCGTTGATAGTTGGCACGAGAGTTTTGTGCTTGAACTGCAATAATACCTTGGCGATTTGCGAAATACCTGATGCCGCTTCTAAATGACCCAAATTAGATTTAACTGAACCGAGCGCACAGAAACCTGTCTTATTAGTCAGCTGCCCAAAGGCATTCTTTAAGGCAATGATTTCAAGCGGATCGCCGAGATTGGAGCCATTTGCTGCTGCTTCTACATAGGTAATCGTCTCGATGTTGCACCCGCTGCGAGCAATCGAGTCCAAGACTAACTGAGTTTGATGAACTGGGTCAGGCGCTGTGAATGCCTGCCTTCCGCCACTATGGTTGACAAAGCTGCTTTTAATTATGCCTGCGATCCGATCTTGGTCTGCAATTGCCAAACTAAGAGGTTTTAATAGCAATGCTCCTACGCCTTCGCTCGGTAGGAGACCATCGCCGTCACCAAAGCTACGGCTCATTTCTCCAGAACCTAAAAACTTCGAGCGCTCAAGGGATAAGAATTTTGAAGGCTCTAAAGTCAAATTGACACCCCCAGCCAAAGCCATGGAACAACTGCTTTGTCGCAAGCTTTCACAGGCTAAATGAATAGCCGTCATTGAACTGGAACAAGCAGTATTTAGCACTAGGCTGGGTCCGGTCAAATCAAAAAAGTGTGACACCTGATTGGCAATCTGCCATTCCGTACCATTGGCGCTGAGAACCCCTTCTATCCTGGAAGGATTAGTCCAAGCATACTGATTGTACATTGAGCCGACAAAAACACCGATGCCTTTCTTTTCTCTGACCTGAAACTTTTTGAGAGCTGCTCGGGAATAGCCCGCAGATTCAAAGGTTTCCCAAGCAATTTCTAAGAACAAACGTACCTCTGGGGGCATCGCGATCGCTCGTTCTAGGGAAACACCAAATAGTTGATGGTCAAAATGGTAAACATCATTGAGGAAGCCGCCAAAATAGGATTTCGCTGGAGTCTCCCTCAGCTGATTGTCTGACTGATGCGACCAGCGAAATCTATCTGCCTGGACAATGCAACTACGACCTGTACTGAGAATTTCCCACAACTCATCTAAATTTTTAGCACCTGGATAACGACCAGCAATACCGATGATCGCAATATCCTCTGTCCCCAAACTACTCTCATTTAGTGAGGCTTGAGGAACATCCAATGGAATCTGGCTACGGATAGGTGGAAGAGAAACTCTAGACGCATCTTTACTAGTAGATGGTGAGCCAGAGTCCCTATTGGCTGGCTTAGCTTGTTCAAATTGAATCGGGCTAATGTTTGACTTTTGGTCAAAGGACGCGGTTAAAAAGTCTTGGTGATGGGCTAATAGATAGTTAACAAGTTCACGGGTATTGCTATATTCAAACAAAATTGTGTTGGATAGCGGTCCTGTCACCTGTTCCAATTTCTGGATTAGTCCTACCTGCACGATCGAATCTACACCATACTGCTCGAAGGGTACATCCAGGCGGATCTTATTAACTGGAGTTCTAGTTGCCTCTGATAAAGTCTGGCGAACAAATTCAGTAGTCAACTCTAGTAAAGATCCCACAATCTGCGGCTGCACATTTGATAAATCCTCAGACTGCATTTCGGGGACAGATGCTTGCTCTTTTAGTGACTGAGCTGGCCATGGTTGACGAATGACACCATTACTAGTGGCAAGGGCGATCTGATGACCCAAGTCATGGGCAAACTCCACTGGAAACTTGACTGTATCGAAACCTTCCTCTTGCAAAACCTGTTTCCAGGTATGAGAATTCAGCGCAGGGCAACCTGGAATACGTATTTGGGCATCTTCAAAACGCCACCAGCCTTCGAGTAAGCCAAAAGTCAAGTGGGAGAACAGAGAATTCTGAGCAATCTCGTTGATAAATATTTGTCCGCCCTGACACATTGCTGCCTTGACGTTTCGTAGAGTTTGACGAATATTTTTAGTTGCGTGGAGAACATTTGTTGCTACTACAATATCGTAACTTCCAAGATCTATCTGCTGATTGCCCAAAGGCTGTTCGACATCGAAGCGAGCTACCTTAAGAAATGGGTAGTCGAGGGCGTAATGTTCCTGGGCGTGAATGAGAAATGCTTGGGAAATATCAGTATAGCAATATTCGACGATACTAGCAGTATAAGGCTTCAGCTTTTGTAATAAACTAATGGTGGTTCCACCTGTGCCCGCACCAACTTCCAAGATGCGAATCGACTCATTGTTTTGGTGCCGACTTTTGATGGTATCAATAACAGCATCGGTCATCACTTCGTTGAAAAAATCTGCTATCGGATTGCCTCGGTATAGCGGCTCAACTAACCGCAGGGAAGACTCAGGAAATATTACGTCTTGGGGAAGTTTTTTGCCACTGAGAATATCTGGCAAAGAGCGCAGACACGTCTCTACCAGATTTATCTCTGCTGTTTCGCTAGGACTTCTTTCCCAGTTTAGACGAGATGTTTGCCACATCTGCCAAAGTTCGGTGACGCTGCTAATATTTGCAGTAACTGATAAAATATTTTTTTGACGAATCAACCAGCCATGCTGTAGAAGCAAACGGATACTCTCATCAAGCCAGTGACGATAGCTAGGTAAGATTAGAGATCGTTTATTTGGGGAATTGAGAACCCCCATATCTCTCAAATTGGCAAGTAATAACTTTTGCAGCAACCCATCACGATCATCCGTTCGATGAGTACGAATTAATTGTACTTGTTGAGCATAACGTGCTTCGGGTGCAGCACTCTTAGCCCCAGGAGCAGCCATCTGACTGGGGGCAGAACCGACTACGTAAAGCAATTCATCTTCAATTACAAATTCCAGGGCTTGAGGTTTGAGCAGGTTAATGAATGCTAGTCGATCAATTTGCCCTTGTAGCAGCCGATCTAAAGCTACCATTGCCTGGGGTGGTTCAATTGAGCCAATACCTTTTTGCCCCATTCCTTCTCGATAGGTAGCATCAGCCACAATACCAATGTTCCCCCAATATCCCCAATCCATGATTTTGACTGACACAACCCACTCTTTGCCAAGCTGTTCGGCGTAGGCATCTAGGAAGGTAGATCCAGCAGCATAGTTTGCTTGTCCAGGGGACTCACCGCAAGAGATCGCCGAAGAGAAGAAGAGTACAAAGTCCAACGGCTCGTGTTGAAAAACCTGAACCAAGCGAACGCTGGTTTCAGCCTTAGCCAGCAGTCCAGTGCGAAATTGAGTCATAGACATCTGTGCTAAACTTTTGTCTTGAAGCTCGATCGCGCTATGCACTACGCCATTAATCAAACTATACTTTTGATGAATCTCGACAAGAGCTTTTTCCAAAGAGGCTTTGTTCCTAGCATCTGCCTGAATGTAGCTCGGTTTTGGGCCGAATGCAGCCAGTTTCGCCTGTTTAGCGCGGATGCGATCGTCCAGTTCTCGCCGACCGAGCCAAATGACTTGTGCTTGATAGTTTTCGATGATGTATCGGCTCCAGACTTCGCCCACACCCCCAGCACCACCGATCGCTACGTATACTCCCTTGTGCTTGTAGGCAGGAAAACTTTTGCTTTCAGTTTCAAAGGTAATGGGGATCAGCTTGCGGGTAAACCATTGCTGGTTTCGCTTCGCCAATAATGAAAAATTAAGGCAGTCATCGGGAGGAAACAACTCACCTAGAGATGGTAACTCTCTACCGTCAATGTCCAGTAATTGAACACGCCAATGGGGATATTCGCTTTTCAGCGTTGCCACTAGACCGTGAATGCTGGCTGTGGTTGGATTTACAGTTTCAAATGAGCTAACCGCGACACTCTGAACCGTCACTACAGTTAGGGCTAATGATTTTTTTCCGTAACCGCTTTCTAAGAGAGATTTGAGCAAGCGAAACAACTGAAGAACACCAGACTCCTGCTCGTTAATAAGACGCTCGTCATCCAAGGCACATTTAATTGGTATTGGAGCTAGCCAAAGTAAGCGATTTACTGTCCCAAGGGATGCAATCTGTTGGGAGAATTCGGCAACGGATTGAGGCCGTGCCAAGTCAACTACCACGGCGGCGCGATCGAATCGGGCAATTTGATCTTTCCAGATTGGGTTAGCACTGAAAACTACTGTGGGACTGTCTGCAGAGCACTCCTTAATTGTAATTGCCACAGGATCCCAAACTGGTTTTAGGGTCACTGCACCCAATCCAGGCGGATATATCTCTTTAGTTAACTGGGACTGTGGTTGAAGTTGAGTGGTTATTTTATTGGAGTCCTGCTGGGAAATTTTTCGAGCGACAAAGCCCTTCATCCGCACCGCCACCTTACCGTCGCCAGTGCATAAATCAATGTCTATTCGTTGAATCTGGCTGTCGTAATTAGTTTCGGGCGCAAAACGAACCCAAGCCCACATCACGGAGGTACAGGAAGCGTAAACTTCTATCTGCTCTAAAGACGATGGCAAGGCTAACTGTAGCGACTCTTGGGAATCAATCGGTAGTACTAAGCCCAGGCACGACTGCAATCCAGCATCCATGATACTAGGATGTAAGATCGATTGAGATTGCTCTTGCTCAAGGAGATTGGGCATAACCAACTTGGCCAATACCTGTCGGTCTAAGGCAGGCCCTGCGGTCAGAAAGAGAATATCGATCGCCTGGTGGGCAGATCCGTAATCCACGCCTAATGTGCGAAAAATCTCATAACATTCTGTTGACGAAAGTTGACTGTCTCGTATTTGTTGTTGTAGTTCGCTCAAATTGAGAGTAGGAGCAGTATTAAAACTCACAGTCGCGTCACCGTGGCAGTGGAGTAAAGTTCTGCCTAAGAAAGTGCTGCCAATCTCAAACCGCATTGGGGTCAGAGCTTTGTCATGGTTGCTTGCTTTCCTCTCGAACAATTTTAATTCTACGGTTATTGCAGATTCATCAACAAAAAGAGCTTGTACCCAAGTAATATCCCTTAAAACAATGATTGGATGTTTTGAATTTGACACCCCAGGGCTGATGCTTTGCTCGAAAGCACGGTAAACCATTTCCAAGTAGACCACTGCAGGCAATACTTTTCTTTTAAGATTATTGCTCTGTTTGATTTGGTGGTCTGTTAGAAAAAACTCAGATCCTGTAAACTTGTAACTGTAATGTTGCGCGGATACCGAAACATTCTGGAAATTAATCTGGGAATTAATTTCTTGGCTAGGCGCAAGTGTCGCTAAACTGACCGACGTAGAATTAGGGGTCGGCCAATAGTAATTTCGTGCAAAAGGGTAGGTGGGAGCACTAATTCTAGATGGCAGACAATGGCCATATAATCGATGCCAATCTACCTTCACTCCCTGAATCCAGACCTGCGCTAACTTGGCTAAATTCCGTTTCGTCAGCCACTGCACTAATAATTCTTCTATGTCCTCATCACTGGCGAATAACTTGAGAATTTGATTTTCCCTAGACGGCGAACCAAAATAGCAACCCTCACTAGGCTGCCAGTGGGTAGCAAATTTGCGGAGTTTAGCGATCGCGTCGGCAACACTATTGACGATGAAGGCGACCCGACTTTCCATCGGCTGGCGACCGCATTGTAAAGTATAGGCAAGGTCGATCAACCATTCTGTTTCGCTTGTATTATCGGCTGAGATAATTCCCTCTTCTAAGAAATTAATGATTAATTCGACGTATTCTTGGAGACGTTCCTCATTTTTGGCTGACAGCACAATCAGGATGGGCAGATTTTGATGCTCTGGCAATAACTTAGAACTGGGTAGATATTCTTCCAGAATCGCGTGGGTATTTGTTCCCCCAATGCCGAAAGCACTTAAAGATGCACGACGGGGCCAAGATTTTACTTCCCATTGACGGAGACTGTCTACTACAAAAAATGGCGAGTTCTCAAAATTAATGGCTGGATTTGGTTGACTAAAGTTAATTGATGGCGGAATCTTTTTATGGTAGAGACTAAGGGCTACTTTAATACATCCGGCCAGCCCTGCCCCTGTATCCAAGTGTCCAATATTCGGCTTCACTGAACCAATGGCGCAGTACTGTCTTTTGTCGGTATATTTTTGGTAACTGTCACAAAGTGCCTGAATCTCGATCGGATCCCCTAGCTTGGTGCCAGTACCATGAGCTTCTACATAGCTAATCGTCTCTGCTCCAATACCTGTAGCAGTCAACGCCAGATTGATCGCTTGGGACTGACCTCGTACGCTGGGGGCGAAAAATCCAGCCTTATCTCTACCATCGTTATTGATACCAATCCCTCGGATCAGGGCATAGATGCGATCGCTATCAGCAATGGCTAGAGAGGCCTTTTTCACTAACAGTACCGCTACGCCTTCACCTGGCACTAGTCCATCTGCAGATGCATCGAAGGTTTTGCAGTGACCGTCATGAGATAAATTCAGACCAGGGCGATGCAGATATCCTATTTCCGACTTTAACAATAAAGTTGATGCGCCGACTAATGCATAATCTGACTGACCTAAGCTGATGCTTTGATAAGCGGCACTAAGTCCTGCTAAAGACGAGGAACAGTTCGTATGCACAAATACGCTCGGTCCAATTAAGCCCAACTGATAAGAAATCGTGGTAGGAATCGTGCCGCTCTGATTTAACATCCAGGCGGTATATTCGTCTGTCGGCTCAATAATTCCAGCTTGATCAACCAAGGTATTGTAACCACTGTTGCTGGCAGAGATAAACACGCTAGTTCGAGGGATTTCGCTGGATACATATCCCGCATCTTCGACCGCCCGCCAAGCGTGCATCAGCAGCAACCGAAATTGTGGATCCATAAACAGGGCGTTGCGAGGAGAAATATTAAAGAACTCTGGGTCGAAATAGCCCTTACCTTCAATCGCGCGCTGGACTCCAACAAAGTAGGGATTTTGGAGGGAGGCTTCGGTTACACCAGCTTGTCGCAGTTCTTCCTTAGAGAAGAATTGCCCGCTTTCCTTCCCAGCACATATATTCTCCCAAAACCGAGCGTGATTTGGTGCGTCAGGAAAGTGACAAGAGATCCCAATGATGGCAAGGCTAGACTCCAACTGCGATCTGTCTTGACTATTCGCCAACTCGGACACAGATATAGGATTTTGTACTGGCTTTTTAATCGGAATTTTAACCTGTTTGTCACTTAAATAGGTGGCAATATCTTGGATGGTTGGATACTTAAACAAAGTCGTGACCGAAAACTCTCGATTAAACCTGCGCGATATGCGTTCCGCCAAAATTACAGCCAGAACTGAATCGCCACCAGTCACGAAGAACCCATCATTAATACTAATATCCGTGACATTTAGCACATTCTGCCAAATGTCTACGAGGATACTCTCAGTTTCAGTCCTAGCCGTCCCTTTCTCGCTCCGCCGTTGGATTGTTACCTCTCGGTTAGCGAGGGATTTGCGATCGACCTTCCCGTTGGCGGTTAGGGGTATCTGCTCCAGGGCGGTGAATGCTGTGGGAATCGCGTGCTCGGGCAGACGCTGTTTCAGATGTGCGATCAGATCGGAGTCTGATGGCAAGTTGCCTGCGTTGCTTGGCGCAAGAGGCACATAATAGCCGATTAGAGTCTGGATTCCTTGACGTTTTTTTGCTACGATTACACATTCGGCTACTGCAGGATGGCGACTCAATTCCAGTTCTACTTCTTCAAGCTCGACTCGAAATCCACGAATCTTGACCTGGAGATCCAACCGACCCAAATGCTGGAGCTTGCCGTCTGGTAGCCAGCGACACAGATCTCCCGTACGATAAAGCTTGCTGCCATTATTCCCCTCTAGGGTATGCTCGATAAATTTTTGAGCGGTCAATTTTGGCTGGTGCCAATAGCCCCGCGCCAATCCTGCGCCAGCAATGCAAAGTTCGCCTGGGATACCGAACGGCGCTAGTTGACCGTGGGGATCTAGAATATAGACACGGGTATTAGGGAGCGGTTGGCCAATAGTAACGACATCCCCAGGTTGGAGCTTTGCCAGCGTTGACCAGATAGTAGTTTCAGTAGGACCGTAAAGATTCCAGACTTCGCAGCCGATAGTCGCAAACATAGATTTAAGAGAATCATTCAACGACTCACCACCACAGAGAATTTTTAAGTTTTCCTCATTTTTCCATCCTGACTGGAGCAACATAGTCCAGAACGATGGTGTGGCTTGCATAATTGTCGGTTGCGAGCGCCGAATTTCTGCCTTAACCGCCTCCATATCTTTGAGTCGATCACGATCACAGATGATACACCGCCCCCCCTGAATTAGAGGCAGAAACAGTTCCAGCGCAGCGATGTCAAAGCTATAGGTTGTGACCGCTAGAAAATCTGCCACGAACTGTTTGCCGAGCCGATCTGCCATACCGCACAACAAGTTTGTTAGTGCCCGATGTTCGACCGCCACTCCTTTGGGCTGACCAGTGCTACCTGATGTATAAATGACATAGGCGAGATTTTCCAGATCCTGCCAAAATCGGAGAGAATCGACTGATGCTGCAACCCGTTCGATTTCATCCTGTTGCAGATCCAGGTTGATAAATTCTACATCGAGCGAACCGATGCGATCGTTCAACCATGACTGGGTAATCAGGAAGGGCGCACCGCAATCGCGCAACATATAGCTCAAACGTTCCTGGGGAAATTCTGGATCTAGAGGCACATAGGCACCCCCAGATTTCATAATCCCCAACAAAGCAATTACCATCTCCAGCGATCGCTCGACACAAACTCCTACTAATGTTTCCCCATGAACACCTTGTTGCTGCAAATATTTAGCTAAAACTGTACTTTGATGATTTAGTTCTGCATAAGATAGAGTTTGATCGCCACAAGCTACAGCCACCGCCTGTGGTGTTTTCTCGGCTTGAGCTTGAAACAGTTGGTAAACGAAGTTGCTGGGATATACTACTTCAGTAGCATTAACGTCTGACTGAAGCCACTGTCTTTCAGCATCATCTATTAGATCGTATTCCGATACCAACTCATGAGGATTAAAAATCGCGGCTTTAAGCAGCGTCAAATAATGACCGAGCATCTTTTGAATCGTTGTTGCGTTATACAAGCTCGGATTATATTTAAAATTAACTCGATAACCATTGGCTGCTTCAAACACTTCCAATACCAACTCGTATTCACCTTCCTGGTGGATGTCAAAGCTAATTTCTAGATCGAAAAGGTCGCCATAGCAAGAGCATAACTGTTGCAAATCTTTAGGTGCAAGACCGTTCTGGTACTCAAACGCTACTTGAAACACAGGGGCTGCGTTCTCATGAGGGAGAATGCCCAGATCTCGGACAACCGTTGTAAACGAAACCATGGCATGGTCAAGACCATCGGACATGGTGTACTGGAGATTTTCCAGAAAAGTTGCCAATGTCTGCTGAGTGAAGTCTCTGCTGCGGATCGCCACCATATTGATGAAATAACCGATGACCGAGCGGAATCGTTCTTGGAGTCGTCCCATGCTGGGCATACCAACGATGATATCGTCCAAATTGGTATATTTGTACAACAAAATTTTGAATAGAGCTAAAAATATAGTGGAAGGATTGACTCGTTGCTCCCTGCTAAAACTTCGAATTTGAGCAGCCAGCGAGGACTCGATCTCTGTCGAGATCGTTGCTCCCAAAAAGAGTTGTACGTTTGACCGCGAGCGATCAGTTGGTAGTTCAAGTACTGGCAGGTTACCTGAAAGTATCTGCCGCCAATAGGCTAGATGTTTTGACCACGCGCCAGAGTCCAGCATTTGCTGCTCCCACAGCACGAAATCTCTATAGGTAACGGAACTCGGTACAATCGGCGGTGATTCTTGGCGCAATAAATGACGATAAGCACTAAAAAGTGAATCGACCAAGGACACAAATGAACCACCATCAAATACAATATGATGTACGCAAATCAAAAGGTAGGTTTCCCTAGGCGATTTTTGCAGCAGATCCACTCGAATTAAGGGACCTTGCTCCAGATTAAAAGGCTGTTTGGACTTTTCTTTAAGTATTGATTGGATGCTATCCTCATCTAGGGCTGAAATATCTTCGGTATTGATGCCGAGTTCTATGGCCCTAGTTAGCCCCTGTTTAATCGTCCCGTCTTGTTCAGACAGGTGATAACCAAGAACAGGATGCTGTATCAGCAATGCTTGTAAAGCCTTTGATAGCAGAGAAGCGTCGATGGTCCCCCGAATCTTGAGGCACAGAGGAATGTTGTAAGCAGTCATCTTGGGAAAAGATTTCTGCAATGCCCATAATCCTGTTTGACCTGCCGAGAGGGGAAAATTTTCTAACTCTTGGTTCTCAGGTGTAGCTTTCTGTAGACTGGAGGAGTTCGGTTTGTTTGTCTCTATGTCGAGCCTTTGACTCAAGTGTTGTGAAAGCGAGCGAATGGTCGGATGCTGAAGCAAATCTCGACCTAAAACCTCAATTTTGAAGGTTTCGGACAAACCACGAATTATCCGCATCCCAGCTAGAGAATCGATGCCGTAATCTTGCAGGTGCCGATCTTCGTCGATACCATCGGTTGGTAGATCGAGAATTTGGCTCAGAACACCTGTAAGATACTGACGCAAGTTGTCTTCGCTCGATTGTCTCTGCTCGATCGCCGAGTTCTTAAACTCCATTTTCGGTATGCTCGCCAGATACGGAGCTTGCTGCACTGGTTCATCTAGCCAATAGCGTTTCTTCTCAAAGGGATAAACTGGCAGCGGTACTCGACGTGCGTCAGGGTGTTGCGTCCAGGCAATTTCCTCCCCTTGTACCCAGGCTGCTGCCAGTGCTGGTATTCCTTTAAGACTTGAGATAGTCTGCTGAGAAAGGGAATTTACCGTACCAGTAAAAAGATTAAGCTCTCTTTTCATCGCAGTAGGTTCGGGTGCTTTGAGATAGGATTGTAGTAGAACCTTAAGTTGTTCGCGATCGCGGACGACCATCGCCATTCGATAGTCCATGTGTTCGCGTCCATTGTAGAGAGTGTGGGCAATGTCTTTTAAATTAGGGACTGATGAAGTGGCAAGAAACTGGTTGAGTTGCCCTGCCAGGACAGTTAACAATTTTTCACTTTTGGCAGAAAGCACAATGAGAAACTCATGGGTGTCATCGGCAGGTAAGGATTGATGCGGCAAATATATTTTGTCCGTCGGACAATACTCTTGAATTAAGATATGTGCATTATTACCGCTCATGCCAAAAGAATGTAGTCCTGCAAGGCGTGGCTTATCTGTTTTATGCCAAGGCAAGGTTTTCTTCGCCAGAACACAGGGTCGGTCGTCTGTGTCCAAACTTAGATCCGCTTCTGAATAGCCGAGAATCTTATGAATGCGATCAGTTGCCAAACTTCGGAGAATCTTTAGCAGTGCTCCTAGCGCTGATGCAGATTCCATGTGCCCGATTAATGGCTTGAGCGTACTAATTCGACAGGAGTGAAGAGGCAAAGTCACTCCTCTAGCTTTGGCTAGGGATTCGAGTGCTTGATTAAAGGCTTCCCATTCTGCCAGGTCGGACATACGGTTTCCCATGCCCTGGGCTTCGATATAACTCACCTGACGAGGATCAATCCCAGCATCTCTATAGCATCCCTCGATCAGGTTCACATGACTGTCAATATTGGGAGCAGCACTCGAAGTACCACCTTGACCATTGAAGTTGACCGCCGTATTCAAAATTAGTCCATAAATAAAATCGCGGTCTGCTTTGGCTTGTGAGAGGCGCTTTAACATAACACTGACAACGCCTTCAGCCCGTAAATGTCCGTCTGAATTTTCCTGAAATGACTTGACGGAATTAGTGCGGCTCAATTGTTTGGTGTGCGATAGTGCCAAGAAAGGCTCCGATCGCAAGAGCAAGTTGGCAGCACCGACAATAGCATTGTTGATTTCCTCAGAACGCAGTGCAGATACAGCACGGTGTAGAGCGACGGCTGCACCAGCACACTGAGCATCCACGATTTCGCTAGGACCTCGAAAATCAAAAAAGTAGGCGATGCGATTAGCCAGCAGCGATGCCTGTCCATACCCTTCACCTGGGACGAATCCCCGTTCTTTCAAGATTTGGAGATAATCATCGTCTTGATGAGCAATATAGACTCCAGTGCGTGATTTCTTGAGTGTTTTAGGCGCGTATCCAGCATCACATAAAGTTTGATAGACCGACATCAGTAATAGCCGTTGTCGTGGATCCATTCGCTTAGCATCAAACGGCAGAATATTAAAGAAATCCGCATCAAAACCGGCAATATCGGGAATAAAACCGCCCCACTTACAATAGGTTTTATGAGGATGTTGATCGGAGGGATCGTAGTACTTGCGCCAATCGAAGCGTTCTATAGGAATTTCCTCAATCATCGAGCGGTCTTTGTCTAAAGTCTGCCAGAATTCACGGACGGACATACAACCAGGCAAGAAACCAGACAGTCCCACAATGGCGATTGGCTCAATCTGTGGCGCAGACGGTACGATCGATTGCTGTTTAGATAAGTGTGACTGCCTTGAGGAGTGATTGAATGCTTCTTCAATACATTTAAGTTGATATTCAGTATTCATAATCCTTTCTTGTATGGTAAATAATGGGAAACCAATTGTTCTAAGTAGGTTAAAGACTCTTTGACTAAAGCGTAATCCACGCCGAAATCAACTAAGCAGGCGATCTCATTAACCCCAATCGCCATTGCTTCATCAACAACTTTTCTGCCGTCATCTACAGTTCCAAAAATAGCTGCTGTTTTAACGTACCGTTGATATGCATAATCAAGTATTTTGGTCTTCTCTGGCTCTGAAACACCTTCATTCATTACGCTACTTTCTTCTAATGTCTGTATGTGAGCATTTAGAGAACTTTTTATATACGCCTTGAAGGGTGATTCAATGGACTGATAGACCAAATCCTGGTTTTCGTGAACTAACGTATGTAGCATCAAAGTCACTATACCTTCCTGGGGATTGTGACCTCCTTCCTGCCTTCCCTGACGATAAAGTGCGATCTTTTTTCTCATGTCCTCAAAGTTATTTCCATAGAGCATGGTAAAAATGTTGTATCCTTGACGACCTGCATGTAAAAATCCTTGATCATTCTTGGTTACAAGCAGCCAGACATTTAGTTCTGGTTGCAGCGGACGTGGATAAACCACGATCGGGATTAGTTGACCATCGGGTCCGGGAAAGCTGACAGTTTCGCCACGCCAAAGCTTTTGCACCAGAGGAATCGAGTCACTACAAATCTTACGTCGAGCAGCATATTCTGTAGGCGCGTAAATAAAATCTGCTTTATTCCATCCCGACCCAAAACCAAGATCCACTCTGCCATCAGATAATATGTCATTCATTGCCCACCATTCGACAATTTCGGCGGGATGATGCAGCGGTAGAGAAATTCCTGCGGTTCTAAAGCGAATGCGGCGCGTCTGCGGAATTAAATAAGCCGCCATCACGGCCGAATTGGCAAAGATCGAACCAAACTCGTAAAAGTGTCTTTCTGGTATATAGATTGCGGTAAACCCTGCCCGATCAGCGAACACCGTAGTATCGCGTACAAATTCATATTTTTGCCTATCCGTCACATCCTTCCTAACATCAGAGAAAAACAACAAACTAAACGAAACTTGGTTTTTATTTTCCTTTTTACGGTTTGCAGTCTGAGGCTGTAGACCGAGCAATTCTTCGATTGAAGTGGCCATGCTGTTTACAATTTATCCCTTAGTATTTAAGTGATGTGCGAGCAATGTAATCGTTGGATAGTCAATTAGCCACCGTGGTAGAATCTCCCTTGCCAACTGCTTCTCGAGCTTAATTGCCAATTGGGTTGCCGAAATGGAATCTAGCCCATAATCTTGAAACTTCCGATTGTCATCGATTTCTTTAAGTTTCAACACCTGAATGACAACCCTTCGAATCACGTCGTTTATAAGTGCATCCCGCTGCTTGGGTTTGGAGTCAACTGTAGCTTTAGTAGCGATCGCTTTATGGTTGTTGTTGTCAGAGGTTGTGGTAGTGTTTGGCGCAAACAACAGACGATAAATGCGTTGAATGAGTTGCGGCTGTAGGCTTTGGATTTCTTCCAAGCTGATGACATTTGAGATGCATTCTGGGGCAATGAATCCTTGATTCTGAACCTGATATTCCCACTGCTCGATCTGCTGCTCGATACTCAAAGCCTTACTCTGAGCATCTGTGGCGGAGGGTTCTCGAGCATGAAGTAGGGTGAGCGCAGCCTTCTCAAACTTGGTTGGTTCCAGCTCAGTATTTAGAACCCAGACGGCTTCGTGTTGTTGAAGGGCAATTTTAAATAAGAGCTTACCAACTGCGTTGGTATGTGTCACCAAACCAATACGTTCAAGATTATTCTGCATAGCTCTAAAAACACAGGATGGTGTCCGCGTCGCCATTCCCGTTTCGTGCCAGTCTACCCAGGTAATTGACTTATAGCCCTGTTTTTGAAGTTGAATGTTTTGATAAGCCATAAACCAATCAACATAGGTATTTGCCAAGGCGTAGTCGCAACTTCCCTTTGCAAATCGAGGAATTAGTCCTGTCAATGAAGAGAAAGCCACAAAGAAGTCGAGGGCGTCGTTTTGAAAAACGGTGGCAAGTGTTTCAAGTCCAGCTACTTTGGGTTCGAGGACTGCAGCTATGTGAGTTAAATCTTTGATTGCAAAGGCGGGCTGTTTAAAATCAGAAAAGACTCCAGCACTATGAATCACACCGCTAATCGAACCAATCCGATGGCGAATTTCCGCGAAAAAGCGAGCTAATTGCTCATATTCGGTCAAAGATCCCGTATATACGCTCAAATGCTCTACCTGACGCTCTAGCTTCCCTAGCTTACTTAGCTTTAACTTCATCTGTTCGGTATATTTTTCGTCTTTTTCTGACCATTTGGCTTTGGGTGGTAGGGCATTGAATCCCATCAAGACAAGTTTTTTGGCCCCGTTAGTGACCAGATAATCGGCAATTTCCAGCCCGATTCCTCCCGTTCCACCACTGATAACATAAACTCCATGCTCATTAATTGAGAAATCGGCTTTTGTTTCTTGCAGTTGGGCTTCAAGATAGGGGACAAACCGTTTTTGTTGGCGATAACAAATAGCAGTTTCTTCTAGGTTGGCGGTGAGTTCCTTTATCAGTACTCGTTCGAGTAACTCTGGATTAGCGAACATCTCTGCATCAATATCGATATGTCGAGATCTCACATAGGCGTGTTCGGCACTGAGTACCTCGATCAGTCCTGCTAGTTTAGCTCCTGCTAGATTAATTCTATCCGAGCGGAAATGCTGTAACCCTTTTGTGAGATATAATATATCTAAATCGGCACTAACAGCGATCAGACGTTGATAAAAGGCAATTTTTCCTAGTGGATCTTGATCGCTGTTTTTAGGACTTTGGTAAAGATCGCTAAGATCGACAATGGTGGAAAGATCTTCAAATTGTGACAGGATTGTTTCCGCGCTAGCCAATCCAGAGTCTCCATCGCGAAAATCGACTATCCGTTCCAAATTTTGATGATTCTGGTTACAGCCTTGATTACCACAGCTGATAATTACAGCTTTTTGTTGTTTGAATAAGTATTGCCCTAGAGCGGCGGTTTCTGAGTTAACTAAGATTAATATATCACCCTGAATAGACGAAATTCTATGATGCCGAACAGCCCGTTGTTTCCACTTTTTCTGGATTGAATAAAACTGTTTTGATTTCTCATCTTGCTCGTTGGCCTTTGATTGAGCATAACAGCCGATAAATCGTTCGCCCTGCTCATAGCGCACCCATTCCAGTCTCTGCTGCTCGGCTGATGGCTGATGGCTCAACCATTCCCGCAGCAGAATCTGAGACTGTTCTCTCAGAGATATACCCGAATGCACGCCAATAATTCGACAATTTTGATGATGGCTAGAGATTAATTTCGTAATCGAGTCAGCGATCGCATCATTTTTGATCTCTGCTAAGCCTTCAATATTGGCAGTAAGATAATAGGTATCCAACTTTTCTGGTTGAGACTTTAACCATTTGCCAAGGAGCCTAAAACAGTTAGCTGCCACATCATCTTCTGTTGCTATAGCCAGGACAATATCAACTGATTGTTCGCTCTTGATAGTGTCGAGGGTATCGAAATTAAGACATTGCAACTCTAGCAATTGCTTCAGTCCGATAGTAGCCTCTATTTGTCTCACAAGACTACAAATCTCTTCTGCCTCCTTATCCCTAGCGGAGACGATGACAATTTTTTTGCCTTGGCAATTAGCAAAGCGATCGCTCCAGGGAATATTTTCTGGCAGCGATTGGAGAATCCATTCAAGTTGATCGGTTGAGTCAAGGCGATCGGCAACTGCCGATTTTTGTGCCGATAAATCCGCGCTCTCTTCTATTTCTGGATCGAGCCAGTAACGTTCTCTAGCAAACGGGTATGTTGGTAGGTGAATTCGCTGTGGCCGTGTTAGATTAGTACGATAAATCTGCGTCCAATCAATCGACACGCCTCGCACCCATAGTTCCATAACTTTGGAGTATTTTCCCTGGGACAACCAAGAATTAATTGTGGTAGTAATTTCACTTTCAGCAGCAAATTCGATTAGGTCGGATGAATTCCTGCCAACCAGTCCAAAATAGATACCATCCAAATTTTCTGGCAAAGTAGAGGTACTGCAAGCTACAAAGCGACACAACTTCTGTACTACTTCAGTCCAAGTCTCAGCCACAAACCCTAAACGCGCATCCATCGGTTCGCGTCCCACTTGTAATGTGTATGCCAAATCGCCTAGCCGATAGTTTGACACGTCTGATTGTTGTTCTAATATTTGTGATTCAAGATGTTCGAGCAGTTCTTGTGTGTATGCTAACAGTCGCTCTTCGGTCTTAGCAGAAAGTAAGATCCCATAGGGTTGATTGGGGGGAACATTAGTGTAAATAGATTGACGCTCATCCCTTCGGTCAACATATTCCTCAATCACCATATGTGCGTTGGTACCGCTAAAGCCAAAAGAGTTGATGGCAGCCCGTCGAGGCTCTCGGTTGCCAACTTTCCAGTCAGTACATTCGGTACTGATATAAAAAGGAGAGCTATCGAGATTGATGTGTTCGTTAAGGGATTCATAGTTGATTGTTGGCGGCAGTTTTTTATTCTTGATCGCCAGCATCACTTTAATAACTCCAGCCACACCAGCTGCAGTGGCAAGATGACCAATATTGCTTTTAAGAGATCCCAGGGCACAAAATTTTTGTTTATTAGTGAACTTGCTAAAGGTTTCACATAAAGCTTCTACTTCAATCGGATCGCCCAGTCGCGTTCCTGTACCGTGTGCCTCAACCAGTTGAATATTTGCTGGCTGAATTTGAAACCGTTGGTAAACTTCTTGCTGCAATCGTTGCTGTGACTGTCCATTAGGTGCTGTAATGCCATTAGTCTTTCCATCCTGATTGACCCCCCAGCCTCGAATGACACCGTAAATGTCATCACCATCCTTTTCTGCATCGGCAAGGCGTTTGAGTAATAGGACACCTACCCCTTCTCCCGGTACAAAGCCATTAGCACGTCGATCAAAGGTAAAACATCTACCCTGGGGTGACAACATACCTGCCTTACTCATCATAACGTGCATTTCTGGTCCAGAAAGAATATAGACTCCCCCAGCCAAGGTTAGATCGCAGTTGCCTAGGAGCAAACTGTCGCAAGCATTAGCAATGGCAACGAGGGATGCCGAGCAGGCTGTGTCAATGGCCATACAAGGGCCTTGAAGATTGAGGAAATAAGAAATTCTGGCCGGGAGCGAAGCCACAGACCCGCCTAGCAACCCCAGAGCATTCAACTCATAACGCTGGGCAATCTTACTATATTCTCCTGGTTCGCAGCCGACAAACACACCACATTTATTGCCTCCCAGGGACATAGGATTATATCCTGCATCTTCAATACATTGCCAGCTAGCTTGGAGAAATAACCTTTGCTGAGGATCCATAAATTCCGCTTCCCTGGGAGAAATATGGAAAAAGAGGGGGTCAAAACGATCAATATCCTCTAAAGCCCCCATCCATTTACAATAAGTTTTGTTAGGTGCATTTCTATTTGGGTCATAAAAATCAGCAACTTTCCAGCGATCGCTGGCTATTTCTGAGACACAGTTTCTGCCATTGGCAATGTTTTCCCAGAACTCTGTTAAATTTTTCGCTTGCGGAAATCGACCAGCCATGCCGATTACCGCGATCGCTTCACTGCTGTTAGAATTTCTGCCTTTGACAAATCGGCGCTCGGTAGGAGTAGGTAAAAGCTTTGGTATACGAGCAGTCTCTGTTGGGGGTGGAACTGCTGCCGCTGCGGTAGACTGCATTCTGGTCACGATTTGCTCGAGATTGCAGGCAAATTCACTGAGTGTTGGATATTTGTATACATCCGTTGCTGGCAGAGAACATCCGATTAACCGCTCGATCTTCCTGATCCATGTAACTGCAGTAATCGAATCCATTCCCATGTCAACAAATTTCGCCTCTGTATCAATCTCACTCGGTTCGATGAATAATTCTTCCGCCAAAGATGTGATGAGAACATTTAGAATCGATGGTGATGAGTGTAACTCTCTGTTTGAAGGTTTTGGAGTAGGGGAAGAATTTCTAACACAATCGCCAATAATCGGCGCTTCAAGAGTATTCATATGCTCAGGCACATCCTGAACGCTACTAGACTGCTGCTGCACGTAATTGGCGAATTCTCTTAGTGTTGGATAGCTGTAAACCTTTGTGGCATTTAGGGAGAGACCGAATTGGGCATTGATCTGTCTGATCCAGGTTACTGCTGAGATTGAATCTAGTCCGAGATCCACAAATTTAGTATCTTCGTCAATTTCTTCGGGTTCCATTAACAATTCCGCCGCGAGGGTTTCTCTAAGTATCTCGATTGCCGAAGACTTACCAACTCTGACAACATCTGGATGGGGCTGCTGGTCAATTGGTAGCTGGAACTCGCGCTCGAACCGTTCGTTAATGTTTTTCAGCACCAGGGATTGACCAACAAATGTTTGCTCGTGCATTGCTACCTCTTGACTATGAAAGGTTTCTAACCACTGCCTTAACTCTTCAGTTGCCAGAGTTTTACGCTGGACAAGCTCGTCTTTGTCAAACTGGGCGAGATGGTGAGCCTGCTTCAGGGCATAACCTAGAACTTGGTTACGAGGCAGCACAGGCATTTCGACCCCCCGTTTCTTTAACTCAATTCCCTTGTATTTTCTGCCGCAGAACAAGATTTCACGACTTAAATTCGGACCTAATCTGGCGGGAAAAATTAGCGTCGAGCCAGCACCAGGGGTAAAGCCGTATTGCATATAAGGAGCTTGATAGATGCTTTCTTCGCTGAAGATGGATATGTCGCAAAACATCCCTAATGACCAACCACCTCCGATGGCGTGACCCTGCATAGCGGCAACCACCGGCAGATGACATCGCAGAGGTAAGCTATGAATATCGTTATCGATAAATCGCGCCCTGCCATTATATATGTCTTGCAAGCCGCTTTTTGTCCCCCCACAGGCGAAATAATTATCGTAGCCAACTAGTACGACAACCTTATAAGTAGGAATACTTTTAATATGCTCGAACGCTTGAGTTAATCCTGCGCTAAATGCGTTGGAGAACATATTTTTACTGGCTGTATCAGCAAGAGTAACCTGTACAACCCCATGGGAAAATGTATGGACATGGACTACATCACAATATGTAGCTTCAAAGGTCGGACTGGGAAGCCATTGGTCATTTTCCTCCACCACTCGCTTTAGTGCCTGATGGGTAAATAACTTCGGGACTGCCGATAAGCTGAGGGACTCAATATTGCTATTGGCTGTAGACGAGAAATAAGCACGACACACTAGGTTTTGTACCCTACGTGATAACTGTTTTTTTAATTCAATTAGAGATTGTTGTGGGGACTGGGAAATTCCCTCGGCAAAATCACTCGCCAAAGCAGCAATTTGCTCGTCGGTCGCCATCAGGCAGTTCAAACCCATTTTTGCCAAGGTCTGTCCGCTACACGGATGTCTTAACGCGAAAAATTGAGATGCAAATGATTGACCAAATCTCTCTTCCACGATCAAGCGATCTTGCTCGGTCAAACCTTGATGACAAAATTGACCCTCGACACGGAAAATTGGGAAATCACAGAGGCTTACCAAGCTCCAACCCAAACCACGAACATCGCTTTTCAGTAGCGCAACCAGCGGTAATTTTAATTCTAACAGAAAACCCATCAACGCCCTGAGGACGGAGGCATTTTCGTGAAGAATGCTACTGGAAAACAAGCCGTTATCATCGATTAACAACAAGACACGAAGCTCCTGCTCCTGCGCCAGCGATTGCATCTTATCTTTCAACTCAGCATTGAGTTTGGCATCATCTAAAAAGCTACTAGCGGCAGAGATCCTGATTTCAACTATTCCCTGAGATTGGAGGGAAAGACTTAAAACAGAGGATGTTACTTTGGTCTGCGGTGTCAAATCGACTGGATCCCTCAGACGAATCAGTGGTTGATTGTGACCATGAACTCGATTGCGCTGAACCTTCTCAGTCTCTACCAATGTAATTAACTTTCTAGTTTTAGGTAAAACCGATGTCTGCTGTCGATTCTCCAGAGGAGTGGTTACCTTACTTTTTTCCTTGCTAACTGCCTGTCTATTAACTTTAAATGTAGTTGGGCTAGAATCTTTGCCTTTTAGCTCCAACCAGTATCTTTGGCGATCAAAAGAATAGGTTGGCAGCGAAATTCGCCGTGGACAAATATTGATTGGGCGACGAAGCCTCGACCAATCAATATTTACGCCTTTGACCCAGAGTTGCGCTAGGCGATCATAATTGCCCTCTTCAGTCCAAGCTGTTACTTGTTTGAGCAAATCAGGGTCACAATTCCACTTTCGAACTGTAGCTTTATCTTGACCCACCATACCTATATAGCAGTCACCAAGGTTGGATTTACCTTGAATAAAAGCATTAAGTTTGGCGATCGCATCAGTTTGAGAGTACACGATCATTGCCATCCGAGACGGCATTGCCTCACGTCCCACTTGCAAAGTATAAGCTAAGTTCTGAAGATTAACTGCACCTGCTACTAGAAACTGATGCAGTTTGTTGACGTAGGCAGCCAAACGCACTTTGTTTCTGGCAGATAGCAGCACTAATGCTGGCGCATCAGTGATTGGGGTCTCCCTCGTTGGCTCCTGATTATATTCCTCGATAACAACATGGGCGTTGACACCGCCAGCCCCAAAGGAGGACACACCAGCGATGCGAGGGACAGTTCTCGTCTTACCGTCTGTTTCTATGATCGGTTGCCGCCAAGACTCAAGACGACGCTGTACGTAAAAGGGTGTCCGAGCAAAGTCAATCTTCGGATTAAGTTCGTCAGCGTGCAGGCTTGGCACGAGTTGCTTGTATTTGAGTTGCAAGATTGCTTTGGTTAATCCCGCGATTCCAGATGCTGCTTCAAGATGTCCTAAGTTGGATTTAACAGAGCCCAAGGCGCAAAAGTTAGTATTTTGAGTATGTCGTTTAAACGCATTAGTAAGACCTGCAACTTCAATAGGATCTCCGAGTTCAGTTCCCGTTCCATGGGCTTCAATGTAGCTCACCTCTCTTGCATTAATCCCAGACTTGGCAAGTGTCTCACACACTAATTCTGCCTGGGCTTTAGGATTGGGCACTGTGTAGCCATTCGTTCTCCCGCCATGATTAACATGGGTACCACGAATGACCGCGTAGATATTGTCCCGATCGGCGATCGCCTGAGATAAAGGCTTTAGCAATACCACTCCCACGCCTTCCCCAGGAACAAAACCATTACTATGATTGCCAAAACTTTTACACCGACCATCTTTAGATAACATTCTATTAGCACTCAGAATGTTGTAACTCGATGGATGCAGATAAAGATTAACACCGCCAGCAAACGCCAGCTTTACCGAACCATTCTGGATGTGTTGACAAGCTTCATGAACTGCGGTGAGGGATGAAGAACACATGGTATCGATCGGCATACTGGGACCGCGGATATTCAGGAAATAGGATAAACGATTGGCGATCGAACTAAAAGATGTGTGAGGGTGTCCAATCTTGCCTTGCTTCCACAGTTCGGGACCGTAGAGATCGAATCCTGTTCTAGTAACGCCTACAAATACTCCGACTCGCTGTTGATATTGGGATTCTAGCATTTGTTTTGTATGGCCAGCGTCCTCCAGGGCTGACCATGCCGCCTGAAGAAAAATTCGTTCTTGCGGATCTATATTTACTACTTCATGGGGTGAAATACCGAAGAACTGAGCGTCGAATTCCTTGGCATCATCTAGAAAGCTGCCCCACTTGCAATAGCTTTTGCCTAGCTCAATAGCCTTTTCGACGTGAGGATGAAAATAATCTTTCCAAGACCACCGCTCAGCAGGAATCTCCGAAATACAGTCGGTTCCAACTTTCAAGTGCTCCCAAAAGGTGGACAAATCCTTGCTCATTGGATAGCGGCCGCTCATGCCAATAATAGCGATCGCATCTTTAGTATGGCTGCTCGAATACCCAGCCGATTGGAAAGTATTAATCTCAGTAGCTTTGGTAGGTCGAGCAAAAGTTGCCCTTGCTGCTTTTAAATCAGTTGTGGTAGTAGATGCTTGATTAGTACTAAGCTGTGCGATTAAGTCCGAGCGCCGCTGTTGGACAAAATAGTTAACCAGCTCTTCGAGGGTCTGCACTTCAAAAAGTAATGTGCTGTGAATTTCGCCAAATTTTTCTTGGAGTGCTCCTGTAATCTGCACCACCAGGATAGAATCGATTCCATAACTCTCAAACAACTCATCGGGTTCGACCTGTTCTGGGTTCATACGGAGTATTTTGGCCAATAGTTCCTGGAAGAATAGGGTGGCTTTTTGGCGTAAGCTAGCATCATCGTCTTTAGCAATTGTGCTACTAGTCGTAACAAAATAACTACTTTTATCTTTGAGTCTGGTAGGAGTAGCATTTCTAGCAACTGACGAACGATTTTGACGAACCAGTCCATCACTTTCGGCGACAATCACCTGCTGTCCAAGAGATCGCGCTTTCGCTGCTGGAAACCAAGGAGATTGAAATCCTTCTGTTTGTAGCACTCGCTTCCAAGAGTCAATAGATAACAGCGGAGTCCCATCGATTCGTAACTTTGGATCTTCATGTCGCCACCACCCTTCCAATAGACCGAAGGTGAGATGACCAAACAGGGTTTGCTCGCACAGCTCATTGAGCAGAATCAAACCATTAGTCCGCAGACAAGCCTTGACATTACGGAGCGTTTGCCGAATGTTACGAGTTGCGTGCAGCACATTAGTTGCGATCGCAAAATCATAAGTACCCGCTTCAATATTTTGTCCTGCCAAGGGCTGTTCGATGTCTAAGATTCCGATTTGAACAAATGGATAATCGGGCATTAGCTGCTCTTGGGCGGGCAAAAGAAATGCTTTAGAGATATCGGTATAGCGGTATTCGTCGATGCGCTCTTCAAGTCCAGCTAATTGAGACAACACGACTTTGGTAGTTGCTCCTGTTCCCGCACCAATTTCTAATATCCGCAGTTTTTTGTGTGGCTGGTGCATTAATCGCGCCTCAATCGCCGAGCGTAGAGATTTTGCTAATGCTTGATTAAAATAATCTGCGACGGAATTATCACGATAAATACCTTCTACAGTCTGTAGAGAACCATTAGGAAATAGGACGTCCGTTGCTCGTTTCTGCCCAGATAGAATTTCTGGTAATGACCGAACACAGGTTTCAACTATGGAAAACGCCCGCTGTTTGCTGTCGGTTTCAGTCCAATTCCCCTTAGCCTCATTCCAGGCTTGCCAAACCATTTGAGGAGATTCGAATTTAGCTTTTGCTTCAGTTTGACTCAGCATTGCCTTACTGCTTGCCAGCCATTTTGCGTAAAAGCCAGATACGATAGATGAATCTAGATTTGATGCATCAATTAGGCTACCTCGTAGCAAACCCATCAACAACGGCTGCATCTGTTTGCATTGAAAGATGCTATCGGCTTGTAGTCGATCAATCGATTGATTCGGCGCAACCTCAATCTGTCCGATCTCGTGCATGATTGAGGGCGAAACTTCATCTGAGATTAGAATAAATTCGTCATCGTCATACCAATCGATGGACTCGACATTAGAACTCTTGATTAAAGCCAGCTGATTCAGATAATTGTTGCTTATCAAGCACTCCAAGACTTTCATTGACTCCTGGGGCTTTAACAGTCCGATTCCACGCTGTTTTAGGCGAGTCTTGGTTGTCTGGGGTATCCTATCTCCCGTACCGATTGCCCAGTGCCCCCAATGAATCACCTTAACAGCGCAGTGCCAATGACTGGCGAGGCATTGGGCAAAGGCATCTTTAAACGCACAGCCTGCGACATAACCACTCAATCCGCCGCTTTTTGACAGTGCTTCGATCGAGGAGAAAAATAGAACAAAATCTAAATCTTCAGCGTTAAAGACTTGAGCTATTCGCACGCTTACGTCTACTTTGGCAGACAAAACAGCGCGGAATCCAGTTTCATCTGTGTCTTTGAAACTGCGGTCAAAAATACCTACTGCCCCATGGACAACACCCTGTATCTGACCAAACTCGGATTTAATCTGTTCGTAGGCGTGCTGAAGTTCTTCCTGATTCGTTGCATCCGCCGAAATGTATCTCGGCATTGGTCCTACTCTAGCGATCGCTTCTAGTTTCTGCTGAATCTTGTCATTCAAGGGACTGCGACCAATCCATACGATCTGTGCTTGATATTTTTCGCTTAGATATTGGCTCCAAACTTCGCCCAAACCTCCAGCACCACCGATAACTACGTATACTCCTCTAGCTCTATAAGCTGAGCGAGTAGATTCCTTTACAAATAGCTTGGACAGGACTGGTCTGTACCATTGCCCGGACCGCCATGCCAGCGGTCGCAACTCGGCATCAAAGGGTAGAGCGAACATTTCTTTCACAGGCCATGTAGATAAGCCACCTGATGTAGCTGCGAGCGATGGCAGATCCAGTAGCCGAAATCTCCAGTTAGGAAATTCTTTGGCGACACTGCCAATAAATCCCTGAATACCCGCTTGAGTTGGATCGGGATATTCATCACTAAAAACCGCTTGACTTTGTAGGGTGATCGCAGTCCATTGCAACCTCTTGTTTCCATAGACGATTGCTGCTGCCTTGAGCAAACGGTAAATCTGTAGCAGAGCATTATCCTGATCAACTAAAAGACGATCAGGAAAGTTGTATCTGTCTAGATTACTAGTTCCAACCCAAATCAGGTGAGCAATCTGTCCAAGAGATTTAAGTTCCTCAACCAGCTCTTGAACATCCGAATTAGTACCAATATTTATAAATTCACAAGGTAAAAAATGGGTTTGCAAAACCTGCTTTTGCTCAGTGGTTCCGCCGATTATCACCGTCTTCCCATCAGGTATCTTCGAGCCAGATTTTTCGCACCTAGAAATGTCTAATTGTTGCCAAACCAGCTTCAACGTAAATAATGTCGCTTCTAAAGCTGACTGTTGATTGGCTTGTTCCACCTTTATGGAACCATTGACATTCATCATTGTTTTGTGAGTCTGTGTCAAATGAGTCGAGTCTTGTAGTGATGCGGTATCTGGAAGCCAAAAGCGTTCCTGGGCAAAAGGATAGGTCGGCACAGATAATCGCCAATGTTTAAAGGATGTTGCTGGCAATGATTTTCCATTCAGCAAAAACCAATCCACAAAAACTCCACCGACCCAAAGAACTGCCAACTGCTCCCAGTCCCTATCCGCAATCGCTGTTTGAATTATCTGGTTTTCTAAATCTTCCCGAATTAACCTCTTAATCTCACTACTAGGATGCTTGATGTTACCTTGAAAACTTGATTCGCCTAAATCTGGAAATTGACGCAACTTATTTATCAAGTCAAGGCGACTTGTGGCTATTATAGCTAGTCGTTCCTTAAAAGCCTGTCGATGATTTTGCAGAAATCGAGTCAGTTCTACCAATTCACATTGCTCATCAGAGAAGGAACTGAGCCACTGCTCGAATTGCTTAGCATAATTCCTTAGCTGTTTGGCATTTCGAGCAGACAGCACGAACAGAAACGGTTCAGAAGTTCTCTCATCGATGTCTTGTACCCTGCATCCTACCTCATACTCTTCCACCACAACGTGTGCATTGGCACCTCCAGAACCGAAACTACTTACACCTGCGCGTCTGGGAATAGAGTTATGGGGACGCTCCCACTTCTGATGTTGAGTTACAATATGCAACGAGCTATTAGAAAGATTAATATGACGGTTCAGGTGTTGAAAATGCTGATTGGCTGGCAATTCTTGATATTGTAAACATAGCAAAACTTTCAGCAGCCCTGCGATGCCCGCAGCCGCCTCTAAATGCCCTATGTTGGTCTTGAGGGAACCCAAACCGCAGGATATCGGGACTTGAGGAGTCTCACTCCATTCAGCAAAAGCTTGTTGAATTCCTTGAATTTCAATTGGGTCTCCTAAAGCTGTGCCCGTTCCATGGGCTTCGATAAAACTGATAGTGTGAGGGTTTATACCTGCATCTTGCCAAGCATGAGTTAAAAGTGCTGCCTGCTGCTGCGGATTAGGTACGGTTAATCCAGCGGACTGTCCACCATGATTTGAGGCTGAACCCTTAATCACTCCATAAATTAGATCGCCATCTGCTTCTGCCTGACGCAATTGCTTGAGCATAAACATAACAGCCCCTTCGCTGCGAACGTACCCGTCTGCTCGATCATCAAATGTCTTGCACTTTCCATCTGAAGCCAACATTCCTGCCTTATAATAGGCAATGCTATTAGCCGGGTGGCTCATAATATGTATACCGCCCACAAGTGCTTGTAAGCACTCGCCCGACCGGATAGATTGAACCGCCTGATGCACTGCCAGCAGAGAGCTAGAACATGCCGTATCTAGAACAATGCTCGGTCCTAGCAGGTTAAGAAAGTAGGAGATACGATTTGCTAGCGCAGCCAACGACGTACCTGTTGCAACATGTGCTTCGATCGGAACACCTACCCGCTCCATTAACCGAGAGTAATCAGAACCGCTAGCACCTATAAAAACCCCTGTGTTGCTTCCAGCAATGCTGTTGGGAGTAATGCCAGCGTTTTCTAATGTTTGCCAAGCTAATTCCATCAGAATTCGCTGTTGTGGATCCATGCTCTGAGCTTCAATTGCTGAAATTCGGAAAAAATCAGCGTCAAACAAATCGATCTCAGATAAAAAACCACCCCAATCAATACCTTTTTGTTTATTGTCTGGATCGATATCTGAAGTCCATTGCCAACGACCTGCTGGAAGTTTTTCAATCACTGAACCACCATTTTTGAGTAGATCCCATAGCAATTCTGGATTGTTAATGCCACCAGGAAGCCGACAGCCCAACCCAACAATAGCAATCCCATCGGACGAGCTGTTTGCTTTAGTTTTATCAGATATTGCTGATTTTTGAGTAGTTGTTAACTTACTTGTAGAGGCGACGAATGGGTCTGCTACATTTTGATTCTGTGCTACTGTAAGGTTTTGCTGCTCTTTCAGAAACTTCAGTATCTTTGCAGGAGTGGTGTAGCGGAAGAAGAAAGCTGGATCTAAATTAAGTCCGAAGCGATCGCCAATTTGTTCACTAAGAAACAGCAGATCTACTGAATCAAGACCCATCTCCATCAAGGGACAGTCGAACTTATATTCACTTCGTTCTTCATTATCTAGACAGGATTGAACCGTTTCTTCCAGAAACATAGCAGCCAACTTGGTATCCCATACTTTTGTTTCTGGTTTTGTTTCCAGGCGACCATCCCACTTCTGTCTGTCGTTGATTTGGAGATCGTCGCGTCTGCGTCGATGAATAGGATATCGGACTAGTACTCCATGCCCCTGATTTTTTCGATCCAAAGGTCTGTAGTTTTTCACAATACAATCAATTTTGGCACCGTGTAATTCGTGGAATCTCAAAATTGGATCGATTGACCTACCACATACATTACTCTGTCGAATATACTCTTCTATGGAAAACTCGTACCGATGGAAATGCTTACATAATGTGACTGCTACGACCGATGAAATCGAGTCGATCAAGCTACACTTTTGAAGCATAAACTCCAATAACCGATCCCCTAATCTCCTTTGCTGAACTTTAGGGAGAATATTCACCGCCAATAGCTGCATAACTGAACCGTTTGAGGAATGCAGCTCTGATACTCGATCTGCGGTAATGGTGTGAATCAGATCTACACTTTCAATCCGCTGTGAGTAGATCGCCCCGACAACTTTGTAATTATTATCTGCATCGGGCAACTCCAATACTAACTGTCCTTCAGAAAAATTGTTCAAGCGATCAATCAAGTTGGTGGATGTAGCTTGTAACTCGCTCGCCCAACATTCCCGTTCCAGTTGCACCAAAGTGGGCAAATCGGATAGGTGAGTGTGCCGAATACGATAGTCCTCTTTCTGGAAATGTACAGTCGACAGATCAGCTAAATCTGTTAGTTGAATAGCTGGAAATAAGCCAATATTAGCTGCCAACATTAGGAAAGATTCGGCACTATTCTCTCTAGTTTTTATATTTTCATCCAGCAAGTTTTACCTCTTTAATAATCAATGTTAACTGGTTTATATACTATAAGACTTTACTTTATTACTAATCAGTATCTTTAATCAAGCAATTACAGCGGATTGCACGACAATATTCACCCATTTTCAGTTTATTCTTGATTATGCTCACTTTAAACAACATCTCTATCAAGCTGTCGAAGCCATGGAGCTAGAGCCCAAGTGGCGTTCTATCTGGCTTAACTGCGCTCAAGACCTGATTGAAGGGGGTCGGGTCAAAACAATTATTAGTCGCCTCAAACATTGGTCTGAACAAGGAAAAGAGGTTTTGTTTAATTTCGCCAAATATTTAG
>JAAUYH010066585.1_pt1 | contig 43135 bp, 26 predicted proteins | sample 7278061 | NCBI WGS metagenome assembly JAAUYH01 (sample SAMN14350203, study PRJNA611818) | marine sediment metagenome | isolation source: surface marine sediment (0.6m) | place: French Polynesia: Moorea | collected 2018-08
ATAGTTGTAGAAAGCATCAAGTTCGTTCCGCCCATACTGTTTGCATTTGTACATTACATCTTAAAACATTTGGCGCACATCGACCAATTGCATGCTTCATTATGATTCTTTTTGTTTCATTTCACTTCCCATTCTAATCTATTACACCAATCCATACATTACTCGCACGTTTTCGTCATTGTAAATCAGTGCTATAATTATTTTCTAAGACGATTCGTTGGATTCACCCAAAACAAGGTTTGTTAGACTGAAATGTTGCAGTATCAAGAAAATTGCAGCTTCAACAATTAGATCAAATGTAAGTATTAGGATTAGCCGTGCATGCTATTGATAAAAAATCGAGATGATGTCTAATTTAAATCGGGTATATTTCATTTAATAACACGCTCTTCTATGAAATTTAATAACATAGCGTATACAATTGGCAACAAATTTCCTCCTCATTGTACCTACCTGTCGAGAGGTAGCCTATACGTAACATATCATCAATCAAACATTACATACAAATCACGTGAGAACCTTTTTTCAACAAGCATTGAATTTGCCATTGAACTCTATGAGCTGCAGTCCATTAGTGACACTCTAAACTAACGGTATCACTACTAACACCTGACTCTGTTGACCGTTAAAATCAAAGAATATGAATCTCGCAAATTCTTAAATATTACTTACGAACAAACGCTTCTTCATTCTCGTCTGCAATCTTTCACCAGATAATCACCAGTTTTAAGTAGAGCAGCCTGTCGCTGGAGCCGTTAACGCATCCTGAAACCAACCTATAACATATCCGCAGCGTGGCTACCATAATCACATAACGCAGACTGCGGCCCCCACAAATTGCAAACCATTTCGGATGACGCAGCAGGACCGCCAAATCGGAGAAAATTTTGTCTTCTTAATCAGAACGATCTGCGCTACTTTACAATGACGCCACAGTGATGTCGTAAGAATGATCACATGTGCTGGGATAGTGCACGCTACAACGCGAAACCAATAGACAAAATACACCTACGTAGTATATGCGAACTGAGAACATTTGCAATAAGCGATTCTGTGTTGAAAGAGAGGAGCTTCCACAATCTTCATCAAAGAGAGTTGCCATCGTGTTTAACACGCACAACAATACCCGTCTTTCGGTATTGCATGCCGAAGAAGAGGGTTAGTATGTTGCTCTGTCCACGAGAAGTTCATGAATCACCCCAGAATACCTCGCTTACGCGGCGGAATTGGCTGAAGCCCTCGGTCAACACTGCCATGACCACAGGTAAAACCGTATGTTATATCACACAGGCGGCTCCCGCCATTCCCTAATCCTCCGTCGCTACCTCCTCCGTTCACATTCTTGCCATCTCCTCCGACACTGCCGTCTGTTATATCTCTATCGCCGCTTGCGGTCGTATCAAGTTGCAAGGGCATGGGTCAACCTACTCCATTCTGAAATTCTTCTGCGAGGTTGCAAGCGTCGTCGGATTTGCCTTTCACCCAGCAAGTGAACCCGTACCCGCAGAAAGTTCAATTTATGGACACCGCTGCATGCCAACCTCACTACGCGTCCTACGTAGGTGTGTGGCTTGGCCAGCAAGTTGTTGCGAACTCGTCCTTCTCGTTTGCGCAGTATGGCGTGCTGTCAACATTGCCTCCCGTCGGGCCTGTGTTCAATAAAGGTTATGTGCATCAGGCCGGCCCGGCATTAGTTCATACAGGAGCTCCCCCACCGGCAGGGCTGCAGGAGTGTGCCGAGCACGCCTTCCGCAGCGCGTACTATCAGGCTTTCCTCCATGCATGTGGCAACGCTTCATCTGCTACGAAATTCAGCGGTGGCGGTGGCCTCCGCGCTGGTCCGTTTGTGCCGCAGCCGTCGTACCGTCACGAGATGTTCCATGGTGGTTCTGTTGGTCGCGAGGTCAGCACATTCAGTGAGAAAGAAGTTGACCCGGCTTAGGACGGTCGTCACAAATCATTCCCGTATTTGATTTGCTGCAGGAGAGCTGCGACGATGGCGGAATCAAGTACCTGTGGATGGTGCCTCTAGTGTTCTGAAGAAGAGGCAATCCAAATCCATGCAACAGCGCGGTACGAATACGTGGATCTTGAGAATCCTGACGACATTGCTGTGTTTGCAATGGCTTTGTGGAGACATCCTGATGCTGGTCACGACCTGTTTTTCCTCGTATTATGCAAGTGTGAGAATTGCAGTCCGTCTGATCTAACGGTCCTCACGGTTGCCGATGCTAAAATGTGGGAGTTCCGCAAACATCAAAAACCTAGACTAAAGGACTTGACAGGTACCAATCCGCGGCTCACACGTCGTCATCCGCATAACCTTCGGGTTCTCATCGCGTTCTGGCGTCATTCACAGCAAGATTGCTACCTATTCGGTACCGCTTGTTGATAGGCTTGAGAGACCACCGATATAACAGCGCGCGTTCCTTGTTCATCCACACGTGAGGGGAGGTGGAGCACGTCCGTCAAATGCGAGACTGGTTATAACTTGGGCGTAATGCAGATAGACAGGCTCGCCTCATCGTCGACACGACGCCCGTGAAGGCATGGAGGCCTGAAGTCAGTTCGTCGCCTACTGGTGGATGCCTCTCTCTCTCGCATCCCCTCTTGGAGGTAGACCGGCTATTCCGCACTAGCCCATTGCTACGTGCTGCAGACGATGAAGATTACTGATGCCAGTAAATCTTCACCAAGCCCGAGCCGTCCGATCCGCAACTCCAAGAGAAAGATATGCACAGCCCACCCACGGAGGTGGGACAAGCTAAGCTGCTTGGTAAAGGTTTTTGTGCACTCTAAACTACCACAACCTACCAGCAGAGCAAGAAAAGCTCTGCAGGGAAGTAAATGATGCCGAAAACACCCTTCGCTACCACCGTTAGGGCTACTGCGTTCAATAGACAAGCAAGCAATCATGATTACAACAACAAGACTCCCCCCTCCCCCCGAGAGGAGCAGGTACGACAATAATACAATAAAATACATCCACTAAAGGTAAAAAGAGCAAGCGTCAAAGAAGGGTAGCATGCGATACTCAGTAGGAGACCGACGCCAGCACACTAAACTTCGAATCCCTCCAGGTGGTCAGCCTCGACAATTTCTTTCGGAGGCGGAGGGGCGAAGGCGATAGATCTAGAATCGGAGGCCGCCGGCTGACAGATATGGAGGACGCCCTTCGTCGCCGTCTCAGGGGGCTCGGCACAAAGTGAACGGCAGACAGGCACTACGCCAGCTAGCGGGAGTATCTCGATGCTTTGAATTTCGAGCGATAGTGCCTTACCCGAGAGCAAGATTGAATCCAACGCCTACGGCGCCAGTTTTGGCCCCGCCACCCACGTGGGTAGGAGAACCCGGAAGTGAGCCCTCGGGCTTCAAAGCACTGGAAGAACAGAGAGTTGCCGCACTTTCCGTATCGCCCTGCGTCATCCCCTTGAGTTTTTCTTCTCGGGTAGACTCTCGGAAGACCTGGCTCACATTCGCATAGGTTCCCTCGTAGTTTTCCCGAATAATCCTCTCCACCCTCTTTAGGATAACGGCAAGCTCCTGTACGTTCGTCACCTTTCCGTGAGGGCCGACCATGGCGTCGTCACTAACTGTAAGCGACAAGTTTCTCACAAACTGGGGTAACCACCACATCCTCATGTAGGAGAAGACTTACCTGTGCTACACAACACACAACATTGTCACGCTCTCCACGATGAGAACCGGCCAAATTCTGGTGTTTTTTGACGTCGAATAGGGTCAACAGGTGCGCCTAATAGGTCGCAACCGGCAAGAGGACGCAGATCACAAACCCATGAAGCTGCAAAGATGATGAAACCACCCGGGGGACAGGAAAATAGAAGCCAAACCGCTTGCGGGGCCGTGCCAAGTCGAACAATTTATTGTAGTAGTCGACAAGGAACCCAGTACGAGCGGTAGGTCATTGACCGTAGGGGACGTTCGGAACGTGCTTTGCGTAGGGCTCCGGTTTTTGATCAGGTGGTCGGTCGCGGCGATGGTGCCATGCACAACGGTAGTTCCGCGGGTACTGCAAACCAAGATGCGCGGCCCTCTCTTTGTCTACCCCCTAAGTGGACACCCTTGTCTCCTTCAGTCTCGTGCATCCTGTCAGGCGGCGCAAGTACGGCTCCTCGGAAGGGGCCCGGATGAACAAGGTCGAGCAACCCAGTTCCTCCTGTGGATTGAACACCTGAGCCCCTCGAAGGATTGAGATCCTCTAAGCAGGTGGTTAAACGCGCGCAGCGCACACATAATAATTTCAGGTATATCGGATAGTCCCAAATGTCTCTGTCATGCAGGTGACTCCCCACTGGAGGGGCGTGATCTTCTCCACTGAGGCCGGTGCTGTTTAAACCTGTTATCCATTCGAATTTTATAACGCCTGAATTCCGAGGCTTGCTTCATCCATCTAATTGTTCCCGCTGGCGAGTGTTGAATCCAAAACACGCGAGAATCGCAGGAAATTTAATACCCTGACATCTCAAAGCTTCCCCAATTGGATTAACGGAATGCGGCTGTACAGACATGCGCCCACGGCTCACGCCATACAGCTGCCGGACAGGAGTTAATATTTTTCCCTTCATTGATGCATAACACTCCATCCCCTCGGGGGTACTTGATACTTATATCTGTTAATATTCATATCCAATCTATTATTCAATTTAGTTCTGTACTATTTTTGTTATACAAGTATTGACCGTCACTACATTGTGGCAGGCTGTCATTGGTCGGATATTTAATTATAGCAGGTGGAAAACAAATTAAGTCGAATACTAAGCACGAGCTCACCTTAGCTACACCAGACGGATGCGGAGACGCGGGGTCGGTTGCTAGAGCAAGCTATATTCGCACTACTACTATCTACAGTTGACACTATTGTTCGTAGATTTACACTGGAATGCCTAGGCGTCCTTTGTACTGAGTTAAGCTGATTTAATCGCGCACAATCACGTCAGGGCTTGGGATCTGATGGTGCACGGACTAGTGGTGCCACCCAAAATAACAACTATATCACACACGCGCTCTCGTGTGGAACCCTAATAGCTCCTACAACCCCACTGGCGGAAGATGAATGAGTCTTTGCGCACAGTCACATGGAGGAGGGTTGTATCGTCTCGGCGACTCCGGAGAGTACCTCTCCTCTTTGACCGAGGATGATGTAGTCCCACGCCCGGCACACCTCACTGGTGTGCGACAGTGTAGAACGGTAGTAACGGGTTTCTACTCCTTACATTACACGAGGAACAGAGATAAGATCTTTCCATCTACCGTGCCTTGCTGCGCCGAACGGGGATTATAGATTTGGACTACGGTACTATACCTAAATTTTAGTACTGTTTCATTTTTAATATCTTATGTAACTATTTTAGGAAGCTTATCATTTCTAGTTCGGCTACTATAAGTAGTTCGGCGACTCCCATGATTAAAGCAAGGAGTGATTCGTTCCAAGACTTCTCGCCTGCGGTGTTCAATTCTTGCCTATTACTAGTAGTGCTGCGTTTGCTACTCCTCGCGACGGTTTCAGGAGACTTCACTGCTATCCTCTTATCTTATTCGCCCTCAGGAGGGTTACTGAGGTGCTGTATCCCATCCGCGGACGTATTGTTCTGTCGTCGGCGACCCATACTAATCCTTCACTCCTCTCTTCACCCCCCCTTGTGGCAAGCATCTCCCCTAGAGGGTATTCTCGTTGTGGTTGAGGTTGTACAGTCGCTTCATCCCCCTTCGCGGTGTTCGCTACACTTTCCCATCGGGTGGCTCTCTTCCGGCTGGGCTTGTTGGTGGTGTTTTGGAATCTCACCCGTGAACCTAGTGAGAAAGGGGTTGTACAGCGCAATATAAGGGGGTTTAACATTTCATGTCTCTCCTTACACTGTATTTATCTTAGGACCGTTTCACTTATATCCTAACACTATTTTACGTTAGTCAATTGTTTTCGAGGTATTATTTAGTGACTAATTTCCGTATTCAATAAACCAACCACTGCGATTTACCTGATTCAGGTGTTGATTGCTCTTATCTTGACGCGTCCAATGTTGTGTTGAACTACGCCGCGGCGGCTACCTCCTCTTGATCGACAAACTCATCTATACAGCCTGGTATCTAAAACTGCCTCCCATTTCTGGCCTGGTTTGTGTGCGTGTGCGTCTTGGGATGTGTTTGTATGTGTGTGCTGATTTCTCTCGAGCTCATTTCGCCACAAAATTTAATTTAGTTACTACTGATCTATAATCATACAACCAAACAGCAATTTAAATAGCTCTATTCTGTTACTAATTATGCTATTAACTGAGAAAAAAATCAATCAAGCACCAAAAACACCAAATGGATATTCGTTTTTATCCGAAAATCGATAAATTTTTTGTTTGAAATCCCATCTCACAGATCTTTTTATAAAATTCATTATCTCTAATTCTGTTGTATGCATATATATACATGGATGCCAATTTTAAATGCATCTGGTAATAGAAATAGTTAGGTCCATTATACTTCAGGTCTCAAGATACCTAGAGAACCTACGTAATTCACTAAATTTTACCTAGTACTCGCAGACAAATTTTTTCCAGAGAAAATTCATCCAGGCTATTCGCAATTTCAATATTATAATTTCTTTTTTCATCCCGTGTGATATTTGTATTTGCACCACAGAAATTTTGCAACGCGGAAGCGTCATGTATCATTATGACATTAGCTTTTAGCGAAAATTTCATTGGGGTTTCAAATACTTTCCATCGAGATAGCAACTGACCAAAGGCATGCTCAACATGGATCCGTAGGCAGGAATGGTAGAAATTGAACCCATCTTCAATCGATCCAATTGCAGCCTGACACAGCGGAATAGGAGTTACTACAGTATTCGTACAGGTGTACGCTTCATCGGCGGCTATTCAATACCCCTTCGGTAATTTGCCTTCATCCAATATCCTGGTAAAGGAGGAAATAGAAAAAGAAGTAGAATCATGTGTGCTGCCAACACATTTCCCGGAAATGTGTAAAAACGCGTATCTAGAATCAACTACTGCCTGCACAGGTAGAGATAAGTATCCCTGTTGCACCAATAATGAGACGGAGCACCGTATTCCGATCTTTTAGGCTTCCCTATTTTCGCAGAAATACCATCCAAAGCCTCAACACAACCGTTCAACGGCTTATACGGATTGCGAGACTTTCGAAAACCCATTTCTAATTTTGTTACATACTTCTTCTGTTCCTGGAAATCCGTCTAACTGGAGATGCTTTTGCAACAAACCCAACGTATGCTTAAACACATAATACACAGATGGCCTGGAGATCCCAAATAACACGGCCAAGTCAAGCATAGATGCACCTGTCAACACTCGAAGAACTACAGCCAACCTTCCATCACTTTCGATAGGTCCACTCCTCAAATGTCCCATCCGGGCAGTAGGAGCAGCTTCTGTTCTAATTAACTAATGCAAAGTCGTGAAATAATTTCGATTCATCCTGAAGCAATTAGTGAATTCTTCTTCAGTTAAATGAGATGTAACCGATTAAAATGAATGCCGTCATCTCAAATTGATCGAATCTCGGGTTTCTTCCGAATTCATCAAGTTCACCAACTGAACACATTCAAAGCATACATACTCGTCCAAAATGTCATTTTCTGAATCCATCTTCTTTGCAATCTCTCTTAGTCTTTCTCTAGAACTGCTTTTCTTAGCTCTTTCTGTTAATCGAAAAATATTTTTTCACGTTTTCCTGTACATAACATTCGCTTCACGGTTTTCAAATTATCTAGAATGGCCAATATGGTGCTTAGGCAGTCATCTCCTGTCAAAACTAGAATAGGTTTCAACATGATCTGTACTCGTCACATAAATAACATAACAAGAAACCTTTTCCTATAATCGATGAACAGTTGCATCTTCGATCTTACCTACGATATTTATAGAAATGGTCACTCGGTTCTACCCAGACCGTCGCTATTTATACATCGCTGCTGGAAAAAAGCGTACTTCATTGATCGTTCGACTTAACTCTGCACCTTCTCGATCTAATGTTGGCATTCGACTTGAGTTCACACTACCAATCTTTTTTCCTAAATCAAAATTGGCTGCACGTTTTGTCACTGCAATTGGGCTCAACCAATGTTTTTGACATGAGTCTCTGGATTCACCTTACTCTAGTTGCGATCGACTCAGCTCTTGTCCTATCGAAAGAATTGCCGATTGCAACTCTGGATTTTCAGAGACTAATAGCACCAAGCGAGCAAATTCATGGATAGTAAATCGAAATCTTGCATTAAGTACTTCAGTACTACTGCTAGTTGATGTCATTTGCTTTAACCACGTTTCCCTGAGATCATTCAAACACCTTCACTCAGTGTATGCGTCGATGCCAGGTACATCGAGGGTATCTTGCGGTGATTCTTGACTGCTTTCTCAAATCAAATTGTTTCAGTGTATCATGACTCTAAATTACAACCAAACTCGTTTAACTAATTCCTTCTAGTATCTTCACTGTGGTAGATTTGAGAACCGAACACAGTTTACTCTACCTATTCCTTCTCAAAACACATATTCGCTACGAAACTTCTTTTACGGGCACTTCACAAGATCTCATGCTACATATGATCAAAGAAGTTCTAAGAGCTCGAAATAACAATCAAAAAACCTCATGTATTGCAAGTGGAGGAATGTTCAAGCACATAATATCGTTCTTTATCTTGACTCCTAGACAACGCCATAAACCTTGGTTTTAGGGTTTCGCGACACTTCAGAGGCCTTTGTAAGGGTCTAGTACTCCAATTTGCATTGTAATGTGCCAGCACGGAACCTTCCGTTAAGACGAAAGAAACAAACACTGTAAGTATCGTGACGAATCGTGACACAGCACGGGCACACAGCACGCTCGTTAAGAATGCCCCTAATAATCAGTGTATGAGAAAACTAGTTCTCAGTTTTAATGGAAGTGACAGAATGACAACACCTGAATTAATTTTATGACTTTCCATTTGTAGGTTGATTTCCGCTAAAATTTTCCGGATAATGCTCTTTTATTAATTGCAGATGAGAGTACTACTGCCATCCAACGAAGCACATCCCGTCTGTGTGACAATGGTAAGACAGCCTACTGGCGTCGTTACGCCATACCTGAGGTTCGGCGCAAAGCCTGATTGTACGCAAAGGAACTCAATATTACAGAATGCGACTACGATCGAACACGAAGTAGTCCCATATTGTAAAGTTGAGTATTAGTTCTCGTTCTGCACCCTTTCTACTGAAATTTCCATAAGTAGGACAACAGGATATTTATTGGACGCATCACTGCAGCTACAAACTTGTTGAAATAGCAATACGGACGCAACATGTTATGTTTTGCCCTGCGACAACAGCCTCGAACTTATACTCACTCTTTAAGTTTTCCCAGAAAGAAATATATTCTGCTTTGGCTCCATTATTTTTGGTCAAGAGAAGAACAAGAAGGCTTGAGCTCAATCACCTGCAATAACGACCGTTATGGCAATAACACGGCAAAAAATTGCGGGCAATGCTCTGGTGATGTTATTTGCATCACCAGATTTTACAAAATCAATGCTGGAGAACCCATGTTGTATTTATTATCATCCCATTAATCCAAATGCACGAATTTGAAATAGAAAAACGCTGGCACCGAAACTTTGGGACCAATTTCAACAAAATTCGTCGTCTATACGTCAGTGCTTAAGCACGGACGAATTTCTCGTTCTTACTATTAACAGCAGGTCAACTTTTCGGAATGAATCGTTTCAAGTGTCACGTTTTAGCAGCTGGATGGTAGTCTGTCACGTCCAAATTGTTGAATTGGGAACTTCACGGAGAGATCACGTCATTCTGCGACTCAAATATCGAATATGTAACAAAATTTTGTTATCGAACGTATGACTAAGCCTGCAATTAACTACTTCGTCTCAGATGAGCACCTTTCAACAAGGCTACCTCTTGAATCTACTTCGAAGGAAACGGTGCTAAGGTATGGTTTCTATGTGCATTACATTTCCCACAGCTGGAAATACGAGGGTTTGTCAAGCAATAATTAGGCGTGAAGAATTCCGGGCCACATTTATCTAAAGATGATATTGCAGTCCCAATCGATAGAGAGTTTTTACATAAATTAGCAACGTTATGAGTACAAATATGTTGAAAAGAATATTAGTAACCTTTTTTAGAATAAGAGCTCAACTCCGATGGTCTCATGCCTGTGCGTCTCAGTTTGGAAGACTAAAAATTTCCTCAGGCCTATTACCTGCTCGGTTCGACTCAACTCACGATATGTTGGAACCTGTCATCAAGAATCAAGCTTTACTACTGAAGAAGCTAGATCAATAACTACGTGGAGAATCATCTCGGCTTTTTGAACTGTATCTAAAGTATGATGATACTGATAGCATCCAGGGTATTATTGAAATACTTTTTCCGTTCGCGACGCTACGAAGTATTAGTCAAACGCAAAGGCTTGGGCTGGCGACGTGTTACCATTGTTCACTTCCGCCATCGATGCTGTTGATAAGATGACCGTGGCAACGAATGCAAAACTATTGAAGTGTTCACATACCTACCCACTTTGAAAAAGTGTCCAAGTGCCGCTGCGAACTGATGCAATACTTTTTAGAGTTATTTGAATTAAATTCACGTCGAATTATCCAAATGAGGATTAGATTGTGTTGCGTGTCGATCCGCGAAGTTCAGAAAAACGATGGGAAGAATAACTTCACAAAGCGGAACCGGTAACAAAAGTACCAGTGGTAAAACTACTCAGATGTTCGGCAGGTTTACCAAATCCGGAAAGAAGTCCATACTCAGACATTGGCACTTTCGAGAAACCTCCCGGATTTTCGTTAAGTTTTCGAACTCCGGATAAGTGACCAAACTCAGATGTCAGCCCAATACTGAGAACCTCCCGGATGTCCGACAAGTTTGTGAATACCCGGTAAGTGACCGACGTCGGATGTCGTTGCTCTCGAAAAACCTCCCGGATGCTCGATAGTTCCCGATGGGTGAGTAGGTAGCGCGAATGGCAATAGTTGGTAGTTCCAAGTACGTCTTGAATGTTCTGTAGTTTATGTTGCCACATGTCGCACTGAGTTGTAACGTGTCGACGCAAGTCGTATTCTTCAAGACGAATGAGAGAGTGAGTACCTTGGGAATGCACGCGGGTTTTGGTGTGTTTTGTTCTATTTGACAGTACGTTGGATAGTTTTTATGTGAGTAGAATGGCTCAGCGAGCGGTGCGTAACGAAAAGTGCAATGAAATATCCGTGGACTAAAAATGCTTGTTTATTAAAAAAGACTTATGTACTATTTCTAAATTGCGAATAAGACTCGCGAGCAAGGCATGCCTAATTCATTGCATAACAGATTGCCGTGATGCCAAAACAAGTTTCATTTCTGCTATTGAGAATTGATGCGACTACACGGAAATCTTAAAATACAATTCAAATAGAGAAGGTCTACTCTGAACGATTTGGTGTAGATACTTTTACCTTCAGGCCTATTTTCAATAAAGTTGATGATAACGGGCAGCAATTAACTAACAAAACTGAAATTACTACAAATAAATTTTTTTCTGACTCATTGTCCACTAGATTATAATATAGCTCAGAGAAAAACACGACATGTAGTGGAATCTGGAAACAAACTGTTCAAAGCGATTTGACCTCATACAGAGGCGGATGTGCGGGGAAGCGTTTCTGAAAAAATAGCAAATCATTTAAGTTTTCCTAGGCTAGATCGATTGACGCGATTGTTCTCACCGTACCAGCATCATTTATTCTACATAAACGACAATTTCCAGAATTATTGCTCCGGTGCACCGGATTACTAATCGTTCGGAGTTAGAAACTCTTGATAGAGGCACATTTATTCATTTTTAGAAATAAGTAACCAGTAATCAATAGTTAGTTTAAGTTTCTTCACTACCGTTAGTTAGTCTCGTTCCAAATTCTTCTTGATTACAATTCACTCGTGTGAATTAATGAAGTAAATGTGAAATCTATTTTTATTTCGGCCGAACTACATTACAAACATCTAAAAATAGTTAATTATGCTCTATGCGTAGAAAATCGCAGCACAACGCTTTTCTATAAGTTTGACTTGATGGCTGGCATGCTTTTGGCGAGATTTCAGAGAGTCCCAGAGCTAGGATCATCCTATTCACGAAGCATAGCTTCTTTAAGATCAGCAGTTTCAAGCGCTTCTCATCGTTGAACATAGTTTAACACGAATAAGAGGTTCCAGCGGCTAAGAGCTCACCAGCTCTAAGCAAGCGCGCTTCCTTGCAATTCTCTGAAATGTTCGGGTTCCTCGGCATTGTTGCTCAACACAAGTATAGCGTTTCGGTTAGTATCTTTTTTACAAGCCGAAACGTCATGTTTGGCGCGTACAAGGTCCGGAGTTCTTAGACAGTGTCTTGCCTGCCTTGGTGTTTCGAACAAGCAAGCAGACCAGCAGTGTTGATAGCTCTCGCGGCGCTCCTTTTCTGAAAGAGACTTTTTTTATCGATTTTCGCAACAGAACTGCGGGTACAGCAGACGAAACATTTCATCTTCTTCACTTTAGCTCCAGAGGCGAAATTTTCCTTGCCCAAAGCCAAAACCACCGCTTGCTCGGGTTCTGTGAGATCGGCCCCTATCTCCATGGTTTCTGCTAGAGGCTGTTAGTCTAGGCGATTAAAATTCAGTGCTACTTTAAACACGATCGTTCTATAGCCTTAACATTTCTGCTTATTCCGAACACAACTAATTTCATTTTGGTGCACGCATCTTGTTTTGCACGAAATATCATTTCAATTTATTATTTGCCATGACATGGCTACTAGCTGCATACTTGAACATATATTTAGCATACCATGTGTACTTCAGCGATACAGATTTACTTCTGGAGTTCGAAGGTGTGATTAGGGTCTACACCACTGTTGGTATTCTTTTTTCAACTAGTTTACTAGATTATTTTCATTTCTTCCCTGAAATGATTATCTTTCTACTTCATTGACAATGGCCATTTCGAATACAAATTCAGACTGGGAACAGCACATATATAGCCACAGAATCAATTGCGGTCATGTTGTCTTTTCGAGTTCAGTGTAATTCATTCCTAGGAATCTTCTACTTTCGCTTGTAGAAGATATTTCCTTTTTTTGTGAAAAACGAATGCTACGTTGGTGATACCGACGGGAGCTGTGATGAATACTCTGAGTGAGCTGGTTACGTTTAAGAGTAATGAAGGCGCCCGAGTATTCTTTTATGTGTAAGAAAACGTGTTGGTTAAGAATCTGCCTGGGGAAGAAATGGCCAAGAGGTGATTTGTAATGAAATTGCTGAAATAACTCTACAGTTAATTGAAATGATAATGGCATTGTTCTTAATCGATTTGGGTCCAACGCAAATAAATTTCGTTAGTACAGAACGTCCTGCATCTTCAGAATAAGCTCAATTGCTTATTCGTTTCGTGATGAACCAACCACTATCGAGTTTCCTAAACGGGTTAAATAAACCTAATTCCACTGCACGCAAACACTCATTCAGTAGTGATCAATATTCGCGATCGTGATAAAAACGGAAATTGATCAATACGTTCATTCAAAGCTTCTTTTATTCAATCCTCTTAACGGGTTTGCAGGACATTGGGTTTGTTTGTGTTCTCAAATATCGAGAGAACTATCCTGGATTCTTCAAGGACTGTTTTTAGAACCCAATAATGCTTTAAGTCATTGCTTATATGCTAATTTTTCGAGTTCAGCCTAATATGGCAGGGAGCATGCTACTCATTTACTATTAAATACATATTAGCAGGATCAGTCGAGGTATCTCCGGTGTATGTTTATGACTGCCTAGCCACAGCTAACATTTTCCCATAATCAAACCTGAATGATATGGTCTCCCGTAGTCTCAATTGTACGGCAGTATTTTCGGACTATTGCTTAATCATCTAACATTCGTCTTGTCGAAAATAACCGCGCAGAAAAGAAAATGCTGTGTTCCTATTGAAACGATCTCAAAGTGAAATTTCTTACGTTTTACCTTCCCAAAAAATACGGCTTTCATCCATTCGAATTTCAAGATTCAGAATTATTAAAAATCCAATATTGCCACCATAGATGTGGCCGCATTTTTATCTCAAATATTTTCGACCTCTACTATTAGAAAGGCTGCAAAGCTATCTCAGATTTTATTCTAGTTAGTTGCAACTAACCAGATCCGAACGAGTACGGTGAGCGAGTCTGGTTGGAGAAAAGGTTTAGAGTTTAATTCAGCGTGCCTATCGGTTCCAACGGGTTGAGTTTGAGTACCAAGGCTGAGCTACCTCGCAAACGTTCGAAATCAAATGGATGATTTTGGTATGGCAATCGTGACACATTCGTTGTATTGTTATAACCGTTCACATTCCACCTTATTATTCTGCGTGCGTAACTTGTGAGCACAGACACACTTTCAGGTGAAAACGTAAGTGGAGAAATCGCCATATTATCCAGAGGACGGATTCGTGACACAGATGCTTCACGTTTCATGACTGGAATTTTCTGGGTAATCTATGATACCGCATCCAATTTTATAAAGTGCACATGTTAGAAATGGAGTCAAATCAGATCAGCATATAGTGCGATTGAGGAAAAGAGAAAATCTTCAAGAGTTTTCTAACTGCTATTGATCAAAAATTAGACAGAAAAGTTCCGATGATATTGTGAGGGTGCAAGGATAGTTAAGTTGGGTTGGCGAGAAAATTTTAGCTATCCTGCGCTTCTCATGGTACAAAGCGTAATATTGACTGAAATTTCAAAGTGGAAGACTACAGAAAGTTGAATTTCATTTTATTCATCGTATTTTTGAAAACTTTACGAACAGATAATTGACATTAAAAAGCTCCTGAGATGAATTTGCGTCCGAAATAGACCCAGCTTCAGAACAAGCAAACATCTTAATTATTCTTCCAAAGTAATGGTGAGCTTGTTTTCTCGGATTCAAACTTTGAAGCTGTTGCCAGTGAAGGTGGAAACTAGCCAATTTTAGACCATAAGATCTTGATGTTATCGCTAAAATGATGTTCTTCCTTCTAAACTATGTCTTTTAACTTCCCTCTAAATGTCATAATGGGAACAGGACACGTCAACTTATAGTGAGGAGTGGGGACTCGGCAATAGTTGCTATGGTAATATGCGCCATCACACTGCGCGAACGACCAATACCGTCCGATTCTTCTTTGCTGAAGTCAACAAGAAGCGATGCTGCGTTTGCCATCAGAATCTCGAATGCTCGATTCATTCTACAGAGAGAAAATCCTATGGCAGTGCCTAGTTGCATTGATGAAGAGCTCTGCTGTAACTGTTGGAAGCTTTCAACTACGCACAATAATTACTGAAAAACTCTCACAGTGTAAGTAGTACTTAGTACTCCCTCCGTTTCAAAACAATTGACCACATTCATGTTTTTTTATGTTCAAAACAATTGGCCGGTTTGGCTTTCGCACTAGCTCGTCACTGCATCGCTCTTTTTGCAGCTTCTATAGCTCGATTGTAGGTAGCCTCGCTGCAATATGCCTCACGAATCGGTGTTCTGGCCAACCGGTGATGCTGCTGCTTCATGCGGTGTAACTTGAAGCCGTTCCTTCCATCGAGGTCCATAGCACACTCCGTGCTAGGAAATTGTTGTCGATAGGCTGTAGTGCGTACTCTTCGTAAGCTTTCTCGAAGGCTTCGATTTGTCTCAGATTCGGCGTATTGTACGGTTTAAATTGACAGGTTTTTGGCATAGTTTGACGTTTGTACCATGCGGCTGTTTCATATTCACTGATAATGCAAGAGGTTCGTCGATAAGAAACAAACTTTCATTGTCAATCAATACCTTGTATGTATGGGATTCTTCAATGAGAACTGCAGGAAGAGATATGGAACAAGACGTTGATGGGGAAGGTACGCACCGCCGTCCTTAAGAAAGTTTTTTTTAATGTCCATTTTCTACTCCCTCTAGCCAACGCTACCTTGAGCACTGCCAATACTCGATGAGGGAATTTGTGAACAGTTCGAACATGAATTGTCAAAGCGACAAACTCGAGGAAGGCGATAATCTCGACCAAAATGTAAATGTGGTCAATTGTTGTGAAACGGAGGGAGTACAGTACAGTATTTTAACTCAATCAACCCTACGCCATAACTTCGAACATTCCACATGATGTCTCCTCTAAGTTTCTTGGCGTTCGCGGCTTTGCTCATGGTTGTTTACGCATCAGTGCCTTTCAGAAAATGTATTCTTCCGGGCGGCAGATGCAAGCTCGGGAGCTGCTGTCCAAGAAGTGATTGTCTTGAAGTCCCTGGGTCCCGCACGCGTATCTGCAAGAGTAACATTTGTCTCGCTTCCGGAGAATCATGCACAGAAGGAGAGAAGCCATGTTGCCCTAATTTGTCGTGCAAGAGAGTCAACCAGGGAGCATTTCCTGACGGTCAACCACCACGAATCTAGCTATTGCGGAACTGGAGACTGTAAGAAGATCCCTTGCTGCCCAGGCGAGTTCTGTGTGACTACATTCAGCCAGAATGTCTGTGTCTCACCGCAATCCCGTCCGCTGGACAATTTTGGTGGATTTATTGCTTAGAATGTGAAGCGTTCTTTTCGAAATCGAAATATCTTACTACTTTCTCTGCTTGAAAAAAATAAATAATACGCTGATTTTGGTTCTCTCTTTGACTTATACGTTCTCAATATCAACTCCAAACTCAACCGAAATATGCCCTACTTCTACTTCGCCTTATTTGAAATCAATGTCATCGCGCTGTACAAAAGGCTGATCCTTTTTAGAAGTAAAGAAAGAAAAATCATGCAAAAGTGAAAGAGGTCCTGTTGAATAAAAAGAAATCATTGATCCGTGAATAAAATATTACAGTGGAGGAATTCAGATAATAGTCTTACAATAAACTGATTTTATTTTATCAACAGGACTGTCCCTGTTTCCCAAGACTCCCAGTATCATTTTACCCGGCTTTCTAAAACTAGATGAAATATGAATACTTCTCGAAGAATTCGGCGAAAGATTCTTTCGCTAAATATGCAAGTGAGAATCAGATCTCTGGCACAGTTTGAAGTAATAGAAATGGTTCATTCCATGTTGCTGAATCCTAGTACTGCATGAAAACGTGGAACGAGCAGAGAATTCTTTTCATGTAGAGTCTTTTCAAGTTTTTAATCAAATCTAAGAAGAGAAAGTGAAAGTTATTACGATGTGTCTGTGACGAACAACGTAGGAGTCGAATGGTAGAGTTGTTGGATCGAGATAGCGAGGATTAGACCAATTCCTAGAGATCTGAGTATGATCCGCGCACACAGCGTAAATCATGCTCCTGCAGGAATTGTTTGAACGACACGAAATTCGATCTACAAATTTTCGAAGCTGCAGACTTTCGACTAGTACTATTCGCTCTACAGCAGTCGATCACCGCTGGAAAGTAATACTCCCTCCATTCAGAAATACTTGACCGGATTTAGTAAAGCTTATGGATTATCACCATCTCGTAGTTCTAGATATCCACAATTGGTGCGCAACTACTTGGCGTCATTCTCCATCAAGCAGTAGCAGTACGCACCATAAGTGATCCATGAATCCTGAAAACTACGCATTGAAAATTTCATCCGTAAAATGCCACAGTGGGCGTCCCATCCTGTTCATCTTTAGCTATCGTTTTCGACCAAGTTAACAGTCATTGCTCATCCACGCAAGCATACTGAGTTATCCGATGGCCAAAACATCGGTGTTTACTACGAGATGGAGGAGTCATCAGCAGAAGTGTATGGAGAACTCTACGCGTGTGAGATGCGAGGTACAACTATCGACTTCCACATTTGAAGAAGAAACACAGCCATAGAGTAGGTGGACCTGTTTATGACGAGACTAGTGATGATACTGTCCACGAAGTAGCCGTGAACACTGTGAAAGAGTTGTTACTTTACCCAAACATGAAGTAAAAATACAGGTCAATTATTTCTGAACATCAAAAAAGTAGAATTCGATCAATTATTTCTGAACGGAGGAAGTACAGGAGAACCCTTTATAGTTGTCCGTTGGAAGCAAAGAAATCTTAACTAAGCTTGCAAATTGATAGTATTAGATCACAGCACTACTAAGTTTTGGATGATGACACGTAAGAATAACTACATTTCGTTGCAATTTAGGGGGAGGACAACTAAAAAGGGTTTACTTGTACGTCCTAGCATGGCTGTATCGGGCAACTCGAGTTCTCTTCATCTCATCACTGTCTTTCTTGAACTACCCTTGGATGCAATCTGCGGTACTGGAACCCATTTCTTTTGTCTTCAAGATAGCAGAGCAGCATTGTTGTGTGATGCTGCCCAGGTAGCATAGGTGTACTGCCCCCTTTTTACCTACTTAAACCAAGTCACCGCGAGTGTTCAGCACTGGATTCTGTCGTAATTCAAAAAAAGCATTTCCTCGTATCAAGCATGCACCAAGGATGGCGCGGCATGTAGTTTACCGCTGAAGTGCACTGTTTACGCTTAAAGTGTAGTCCTCCAGATGGTGCATTCCATCTCATTTGCTTTGATAGCAATTGCTCCACTGCGGATTGCTTGAAGTGTGAACTATGCTATCCTGATTGATGATACGTAAACATCAGCGGCAAGTTGATGTGGGTTCCACTGCCCTAAACGAATAGACAATTTGCCTGTGCAGTGTTATGAGTAACGAAAATGTGTTCAACTTTCTGACTCTGATTGTCTAATTAGTCAGCTTTCATTTTCCTGAATGTTTAACACTCTTGCATTTTCATTCTGCGAGAAAGTACGAAGAAGAAAGCCGCTCTCTTTAGTAGTTTTAATATTTCAGCAGGACAAAATCGTAATTCTAAGCTATTCTCATTCATTTAACAATGGATCAGGCGAACGCTAGATGAATCGTCAAGGGAGTCAGAACAGAACTAAGTGTGAAGCTCAACATTTTCAAACCAGCGCATTACCAATCACGATAACGGCTGCGGAGAAGCCATCTTTTTCCGTTGTGTCTCGCTGACTGATACGTACCGTCATACGCCACCTGAACCAATTGCGTATAGTTTCCGTCCAAGAAGTCATAAAATTTCGTACAGGATTTGCTCTTGAAATATCGAGTTCGATACTACCAGCCATGATTCATAAGGGAGAATAGGATGGCGTCCTTTTATTGGACTGATGAAGAGCTCAACGTCTGCCTTCCACTCTAGGGAGGTGGTGTCAGCGAATTTCTGCTACTGTACGCTCAATCATTACATTTAAGCTAATAATCTCTTAGTTCGTGATATCTTAACGCCCTCCCCTGTCCTCATCCCCAACAATGCACATGATGACTTCACAGTCTTTTAATCTTTGTGGGTCTACTCTCCGTATCTTACGCATCAGTCCCTATTACGAAGTGTATTCTTCCAGGGGGAAGATGCAACATCGGCGGCTGCTGTCCAAGAAGCGATTGTGTTGAAGTTCCCGGTTCCCGCACAGGTATCTGCAAGAGTAACACTTGTCTTGCTTCCGGAGAATCATGTACAGAAGGAGGGAAGCCGTGTTGCCCAAATTTATCGTGCAAGATAGTCAACCAGGGAGCATTTCCTGACGGTGAGTTACCACGCATCTGCTTCGCAAGCAATTGCGGAACTGGAGACTGTAGGAAAATTCCTTGCTGCCCAGGAAACGGATGCGGAACCAGGTTCGGTTTTTCTTTCTGCATGGCACCTTATTCGAGCGCACCCAACGGAGGTCTTGCTTAGGTATGGCTGATGTTTTCAAGATAGAAATTTCGGAGAGCTCTTTTTGCTTAAGAAATGAAGCAACTTGGTGAGCGATGATTGCGTTTTTGCTACAGTTACAACATTAGTTAGATAAACAATTTCTAAGCATTCACGTAAGAATTTACCGAAGCATGCTGGGTCGTGGCCCCCTTCCAGAAGGCGAACTTCGTATTCGAAAAAATACGAAATAACGTGCAAATTGATTGCCTGAATCGTGTTCACAGGCATTTCAGTACTACCACTATTCAAGAACATGTCGTCACTATTGTCTCTTGAGATGTTTAGAGGTCGCTTCCGACTATCCTATCATGCTATTCGCTTTCGAAATAGCTGCAGCTTTAGAGAGAAAACCTTTCAATTCATTTCCGTCCGGGAGTAATTATGAGCATGTTTTCTGAAATGTAATATACCTTGAAGCCGTATCTACTGTTAGATCGTAGGTCTTATCACAGTGTCCGCTTATGGTGCTTGTGACCTATAGTACGGCTGTAGTTGCAGACCGACCTGATCTAAGTATATATGTTGAAAGGCTACGAATGTAATTTGCCCACTGCTCAAAATAGTTTGGACGATCTGGCGCCACAACACGGATGACTCACATACATTGAATCTACTGTAGCAATGCAAAGAATTATGCAATAGACGCAAGTTCTTTATGCGGCCTATCGGGAATCAGCTAGAATCCTTTTGCTTCGCAATGAAAACAACAACTGTAATACTTCCCCCGTCCCAAAAATATTGTCACACTTCTAAATAAAGAACTTAGTAAAACGGCCTCGTGCCCGTCTAGAAACAATTCTACTTGACGGAACTCACTCCAAGGCAGCTGTAGACTGATCGGAAGGAAGAGCGGTGCTTACTTTGGTATGAACTGTATCAGGCGCTGAGCGCAAGACAGTTTTACGAATGTCCTCTGATTTTCTTCCTGCTTCATCAGCAATCTTTATTTCAATTCTATTCTGATAAATTCGGCGAGTAACGCAACTGCATTTGCGATCAAATCTCGAGTTTTCGATTCATTTGACAGGGAGAAAATTATGCTGCAGTGTTTCATTGCATTGATGAAAGGCTCTGCTTCAAGTGTTGAAGGGCTTCTAGAACACGCATATGCTGTATAGGACTTCTTATATTGTTCGGTATGCGTAGTACTTGAAATTCATAAATCCAACGGAAATATTTCAAACATTGCAAATGGTGACATCTCACAGTTTGCTGATCTTTCCAAAGAGACTCTTTGCGGTTACACTTCGTTGCTTATGCATAGGTTCCTGTTTCCGTGTGCATTCTCCGAGGTAGCAGATGTAAGCTCGCGGGCTGCTGCCTTGGAACTGATTTTGTTTTGTTGAAGCCCCTGGCTCTCCCATTAGCATCTGAAAGAGCTATAATTGCCTTGTTTCCGAAGAATCTTGCACACCATCCGGGAAGCAATGTTATCCGCACATGTCTTGCAAACCAGTCAACCAGGCAGCATTTCCTGACGGTGAAATACCACTCGTTTCGTTCAGCTAGCAATGACTGAAGCGGAAACTGAAAGAAGATTTCTTGCTGCCCAAGCAACTTTCGTGTATCCACGATCAGCAAAAATATCTGTGTTTCAGCCTAATCCTGCCATTTGGACAATTTTAGAAGAGTCCTTGCGAACGATGTGTCTCGCGGTTTTTCAAAGTCGAAATATCGCTATGCCTTCTTTGCTTGAGAAATGAAATCATGGTAAGTGACCATTTCGATGACTTAGCTTACCTTTTGAACTATCTAGTCCCCCGCTTTTTTCCGAACTCTATGCACGTGTCTTTGTTGGCGGCTAGCGAAGATCACAGCAACTGACTAAGAGTGCTGTTGCCACAAGGCCCAAGGAACAATGACTTCTACACAAGAAGGTAGACAGAGTTTGGTCTGTATCCACTATCGCTGAGTTGACGAAATGAAGATAGAACAAAAAGGTTCTTCGTTGAGTTTTCAGAAATTCTTGCCGTTCAACAAAGGTTGCGATTATATTTATTGGGTATCGAGCCTTAAATCTGTAATGACTGAAGAAATGTGAACAGAACAATCTAAACATACTAAAAAAGAGGTATAGAAGGAATTGAGTAAGATCTATCTTAGAAAGTATTGAATAACATGTCTAACACGGCACTCCAATAGAAAAGTAATGCACTCACATCTGGCGAATTTTCGATAGATTGAGCAACAACATAATAGCAGTTGGATTATCTAAACAACTTGACATGCTCAAAGAATGCTACACTGGACACTTAATAATAGAGCGTAGATGACTACCGAGCGTACGCGAAAATACTGAGTAGGAGTCAGAAATGATGCCAGAGAAAACTTTGTATTGAGTAGAACTGCAACAAATTCTTGGGGTCTTACGCAGCATGGATTTCCTCGAATTTGAAATTTATTCTTTTCCACTGCAAGGAAGGTTGATCTCATTCTAAATTCAGAGAGTGGCAATCATCCAATGGTGCATATTAAGATCCTAAGTAAACAAAAACAGTAGTTCATTAGTTATTAGGCTATATTAACTTCAGTCACGTTTTATAGTTTGCTTTGATTTTCTTCAATTCATAGACATGAATCATTAATGTTTGAAGCCTAGAATGACTGCGATCAAGGTTGATATAATTATTTGACCAGTGATCATTGCAGCCTCCTGAAACTGATGGATTAAAAATTTCATAAAATTTATTCTCGATAAAATCAATCAACCGATAATTGATACATTGCAATACTTCCGTTTGTTTATGGCATTTTATCCAACGCCTATCCATATTCGTTCGGGCTGAAGCCATTACTTTGCAATTGGTCAGTATATTCTTCGAAATGAATTTGATGGTAACTCACTTACACTTAAACTTTTGTATAGCAAGAGCTAGCAAGCAGAAATCTTTGTGTTGGGCATTCTCTCAGAACAACAACTACTAAATCCTATCAACATGATTCGGATTGTTCCAATCGTGTACGAATAAACACGAGACGCAAGCATATTTTTTTCTCTAACACCGTTTGTTAAGGTCGAACTCAAACTGTTTATCATTAGCAGTGTCCGTTTTTGGGCATAAGAGAGTTCCAATTAAATAGATTTATCAAACCAACGACAACTTGACGAAGAAAAAGAATGGATTAGACGTCTTAATTGGCCTACACAATATTTCAGAAGTAGCAACAACCGTATACATTAACATATTTAAGCTTGGAGCAATCGAAGAAATAAATCACTGCACGATATGAGGTAACCAAAGTTAAGTACAACATTATTAGATAGCAATACAATATGCTGTACGATTTTCACAGTGTATCAATATTCCTATTAGCTGGCCAAAAATTGGACAATTTTTCCGAAAATAAGAAATTCGCTGCATGCTGAGCTTAATTGCAGAATTACAGGAATGATCTATTCAATTTTCAGTACAGATATTTTTCTCATTTCATATTCCAATTAGTATTGATAAAAGTTTTCGGCGTACGCCCGAACGGCGCTTCGCACCTAAATCTGAAAGCTCGAACCTAATGTAGAATTTCAACGGCAATAATTGGTCGAGCATTACAGGAATGAATTCTGAGCATAAATGCTTGACGAGATTCGAGGAAAAAAGCAGACATATAATTATAAGGAGAATTCAGTGGTGAAAAATGGGCTTTTTGCTCATAAACATTAGACTGAAAGTGAGATTATAAATTTAGGAACTTGTCGCATGTAGTAAAAGGCTAGGATATTTTGTGCGAGAAAAAGGATAGCATTCAATTTTTTAGACGTTATTTTAAATGGAAATTCAGTGATTCGCTTTTATAATAACTATCCGTTCTAAACGTTTACTGAAATTAAAAACAATGTCTCGTGGAGGGCAAAATAATAACATTCATGAAGCATTTGATAGATTATAATGAAACTCTAGAGCGATTAGTGTTGGCCGATCAAATTTTGGATACTTCATACAAAAATATAGACGTCTAACTCTAATTTGAAGTCTATTCGAAGAGAAAACATGCAAAAAGATTAATTAATAAAATAACTCTCAATTAACTATCTTTCTTGTGGCCCAGCGAGCTATACTATCGGCACCATAGGAAAAAAATCCTTGTATAGGTAATTTCATAAATCGCTTCAAAGAATTGCCAGGGGAAAAAGGCCATCATTTAGGTCAATTCCCAGTCTGCATCGAATTGATTCCTCCTGAGACTTCTTCGCTGTCATGGCTAAAGACTTTCACATGGGAAACTGCCGTCTGGTGGGTCCGAGAACGGGAAACTCCTGTTACCTAGACTGCACTTAAGTCATTATAGAATAAGGTGCTGAGACTTAAATTTCCCGTTCGCAGACTTAAAGTGCAGTACATTTTCAGTCATTCGGTATGCCATGTACATTGCACCGTTATCATACCTTTTCCAGATCAAAATTTCTGTAGCAGTACAAAAAATGAGCTTTTTTATGTGCAACCAATGTTTTACAATTGTGAACTTTGTATTAACTTGATTGAGCAACTTCTGATTCTATCGAACCTCTGAAGACACCGTTGTCAGAAGATCACGATCTTCGATAGAGTTTCTACTGCAGAGAGTTTTCAGTTCTGTGGAAATTCCTCTACAATCCATATGACTAACCTCTACGTAGATGACCTCGTTGGCAATATATATATCCCGGGATGAAATATATTCCTTATTACAGTAGTGTTAATCTATATTCAGGAAAATAGATTCGCATAGTTCTTTCATTGTCGCAAAAGTTTTGAAAAGAAAATATTGCACCACTTCTTTTTCATTCAATAGCTGAAATCTCCTTTACTCTGTGAGGCACAGATCCATAAGATTGCCGGAACGCTTTGTGTCACTTGGCATTTTCAGACGGAAGACAAATATCGTAGTAGTCAGCACTATAAGAACAACGTAGCACGCTGCTAATTTTTGCTGGTCTTTAGAAATCGCCAACTCGTTTTCGTGAAGCGAAAGGGTACGAAATAATTTACATAACGTTCCATAAGACTAACCTTGTGCATGATTCGGATAGTGTAATCTGTCTGCCTATTTGAGTCAAAGTTCTTTGGTTTAAAATCACTAAAACAAATTTTCAGTAGACTTCCAATTCTAATTTGAGTAATTCCAAGTGAATTGGTCCGGAATGTTTGTTTAGTTAAATTGATCCAAACCGATACACTTCATTCGAATGATAGAGCCAATATTAAATCAGTGCAACCTCTGCAGTTGTTACTTTTTTTCTCTTTGATCTGCAGTATAACTTCCTTTTCATTCCTCCTGGTAGATATTCTACTGCCCATTCAGATAAAATTCAAGCCATACTGCAGTAGGGTAGTTACTTGCCATTTCATTTCGTATTATATACCAAGCTGCTTTTTCTTACTGCTTCCCGGAGAAGGAAATATTCATATACAGAGCACCATGGACACTCTTAATACCGCTGTTGCTCAAGAAGAAAAGAGTAGTAAGAAGATAATTAATGTAACTTTTCGTAGTTGCTTTTACTGATAAGTAAACTGCAGTTAAACTCTAACGTAACTACTTATTCAGGTACATTAAGCACAGCTCCATGATTTTAGCGCGATCTGTTTAGTTCGGGTTTTCTACGTATTTTGTAGCAATAAAAATTTAGTGGTTCGCAAATTTAGACCTATTAGGCAAGTTAGAAAACAAGCTCTGTTGATTTCGACACATTTTCAAAGAAATGAGCAGAGCATTAATAGATGATTCTTCTTCTTCTGCTTTCTGGTAAGCCACGAAAATTCAGAAAAGGTAAGGCACCGTAGCCAAAATTAGACAAAAAATCAAGAAGGATTCATTTCAACCGGTTACGACAATCTCCACAGTCTTCCAATCCCAAAAGCATTCACAGAATTAAAAATCATTTAATACCAGCTGCATTTAAACAAACAAGTCTGCTTCATGAATACACTGTATTGTCTTAGGTTAATTCATAAAAATGCTGAATTATCAATTTAGTGCATTTGTACGGAAAATCGACTTATATAACGGAGTGCTTGATTAAATATACTGTATTGTTTATTATCATGTGATCAAACTGTATACCTGTCATGGGTAGATCATTTCCCTGAAATAGAATTTTCTTTACGCGGCAAATTTATTGTATGTAAATTGTAGTAAGCAAATAGTCAAGAGACAATTCGAGCAGAAATCTACTCAGAGGTATTACTTTTATAGAATGAATGTTGTGTACTGCCCGAAACCAAATGAATGTTTTTATTTAAAAGCATAGTTGAATCGGTCGTATCACTGGCAAAAATGGATAACACTTCCATTACTTACTGTTCTGTTTCCACCTTTATGAGAAAACGGCAGTGCTCAATTGAGGCATCTGGCGATCTCTATAATTGGTAGACAACTTGAATTAAATGCATTAATCGACCCACGTTTGCTGAATTAAGTGACCTAAGCAGTACCTTTTATCCAGTGTGACAATACTCCAGGTCACTGAAATACTGTCCCATTTCGATTGAGAATATAATAAACTCCGGAGCTTCACTTTCACCGCATGCCAGCTAAAGGGTTAACGATAGGATTAAGAATAATTTTGTCCGAGTTTGCGAACTTTTGTGAGCCATATTTCTGGTTTCACGTAGAAGAAACATAAAATTCTTACTTTATCATTTGTATTGTTCATATGAAAGATTTTTTAAATCAACCAATTATCAGTTTATAACTCTATACGAGCTAGAAATTACAGCAAAAAATCTGAGACAATACGAAACATTTTTCATAATGAAGTGTATTTTTTTTCAGATAGTGCTGAAATACGATCTAGGGGACGAAATATTTCAATCATACTAGTCACATCTTTTAAGTAAATTTATTTTTCATTTTCAATGCTCCTAAATATTGAAATAATATCTCATTTGCCCGCTCAAACTTTAAGCGGCCATCTTTTTCTACAATAAAAGAACAAATAGCCCTATAATTGGAAAAAAATTTCTTACTAGAAATCAAGATTGCATGAAATGAGCAAGGATCATTGACAAGATTATGAAGAGAAGCTGCAGTGTTGAGGTTGGGTTGTTTAATTGGAGGAAACGTTGGTCTGTCTTAGCTATTGGATCTAACTGGGGGTATGCTATACCCTTTTAGAATGTGTCCGACGTGTACTAAAGGATAAGTTGGGATTTAAATGTAAAACGAGGGTTTGAGTTGCACTGAATCGAGTAGGTGTGCGATAGTGCATTTTAACATTAGAAGAGCAACAGTTCGGAGGTCTAGAATCAGGAGCAGTACAAAGCGAATTACGGTGTTAGTTGCAGGCTAGCAATCCTGAATTGACCCAATCATTTCGTAGAACTCTATTCTCCAAGATGAAATTCGTATATTTAAGATACAACCACTTTCAAATAAGAGTTACTGTGTTCAAAGTGTCAATGAGATAATTGAAAGTTTAAAGAAATAAAAAGAGGGTTGTATTCTGAAATTGTGAAAATATCTTGTTGGTACCCACATTCATTGCAAAATGTTTGCTATTTACCGGTTTCTTAAAAATGATATGGCGTCTCGTACCTTGTACGGTACTTCTTCAGGATCCTTAGGATACCCAGGCTCAAAGAAGTAACTACAATGATTAGCCTGGGTAAACTGTGCAATAATGTCTCTGATTGTCAAATGAAAGCACGATATTTGACGCCCAATTGCAGAGCATAGTGTTGGTGATCAATCGGAAAAGAGACAAATAGATTTTTTTGATTTATCGCTAAATTGTTAATTATCTAGGAATTATTTTGCACATTCTTCTCGCATAATTAAAGCTGTTAAAAATATGTGTAGCACTAATTAATTGTATTTGAAAAAATTACTAGTTCATAACAACAACTAATACTTTTACCCATGTAGCTTTCCGAGGAAATATTAAATTGATTAGAGAGAATAATTACGGACTCAAAGACATAATAAATTCGGGGGCTACTTTTATGCAACCACGGCAACGTTTGGGAAGGTGTTCGATGCTCGTTATCAGGAAAATAAAAAATTTATGACGAGCTTTTATACCCTGAAATTTTATGACCTGACTCTTCTCGTTCACAAACTTATTGGAATATTAATTCAGATTGTTCGAAAAGCGTACGAATCATTTCTTGGCCACCTGAAAATGTGTACAGCTATCGTGTTAGATAAATCCAATTTAGTATCTACATATACAAAATTATAAAATTCTCGCTCTCCACGTCCCGTTTTGCTTGGCTCGACTATTGATCTACATATCATTACTTTTTGCTTTTGCTAATGTACCTTCACATCACGATTGCTCAAACAAAAGATTGGAAATATATATTTCTTTAGACTTAGCTGAATTATTCTACTGCGCTGTTTGTTTTTAGGAGCTTTAGATCAGAATTTACTTGTTCTCTTGATACAACCATGGCAGATTATTTTTTAACGCAAACTGTCTATCGCTCAAAAAGTGGTTTAATCTGTTCCAGCTTGGTTGCAGAATTACTAATGATCAACAAATTCAATGTATTAATCAAGCTTTTACACCTTTTCACCTCGGAGAATAATTGAAAAATCAGGTGATTGCTGTAGCTCTTACATTCATGAAGATCGAACCATGAACCTCTCCAAGAATACGTCCGAATAATCGATCCGGGTCGTACATACCTCAGCACTATTGCGTCGGGATTTTTTGCTGTCTTCTTCGGTACAACAACAAATTGCATTCTTATGCAACCATTTCTCGAGCCCAATACCCAACCACTTCCATCCCGCTCGATCCTCATAAAACGAAGAGAATCACATGTGCTTTATCCTTACTCTTCGTTTCACTCTTTAGAACCTAAAGTAAAATTTGTTGATATTATTATTAAATTGATCTCCTTTCTACCTTCAATCACTATATCATATTACTCGCCCTGCTATTTGTGCTTCATTGACACGCAAACGGGACTCCTCAGTAACTAAAGAATAGTGGTTCAGATTCACGAATTTTTCCATATGACTGGCGTACGGAGAAGTCATGTCTCAGAATAGTCAAATGCTGCACTTTTTTCAGTATGGTCCTGTGGCAAAATAAAAATCTCTGTTCTCGAAGAATAGAAGGGGAAAGTCTCAAAGAAATACGGATCAACAAAAAAATTTTCGTACACTATTACTATTGTTCTAAATAAAAATCTAGGAAAAATAAAAATGGAAACCAACCGCAACATGACATGAAGTTGACACTGTAAAATGTGACTGGTTTTGGCTTTACCCAGGCCGTATTTAAAACAGTTCAAATTCATCCAGTCTCGTAGGCCAAGATAAATTACTGAATCATGCTTTGCCTATAGTAATGCCTATTAATTTTTCAATAATTTCCGTGTTCTGTGTCGATGATTTTCTAAAAATAAAATTTGAGGAAATTCAAATGATTGCGCCTATAAGCTACAAACTATAACTTTGCGCTGCGTTTCTTTTGAAGGTAGAGCACTTCGCAATGGAGCCCCAAATTCACCTGTCTGAGAACTGCCCAAACTGTACATACTCCTGGGCCACATGCAGAGCCGGCTCGCGCTATGGCTCCTTGTGTTAACTGCCCTGTGAGTATTTGAATCGGTATATTTTGCACGTTGCCGCTTGTTGTATTGATCCTCTCGCTTGGAAACTCAAACCAAGAACCCTCATACTTCCACAATCACCAAAGTATTCTCCGGCTGTTTGGCTCATCTCAACCTTCATTTCCGCTCCCGATACTGTGGTCTCTTTGGCGCTATGGCTGCCGCTATCTCTGATCCCTCCTCCGACAATAACCATGTCCTGAAGCCCGGAATCTATGGTAACCTTGGCTTTATTATGCGCCAAGTAGTGCGTCTTATACGCGTTAATAAGCAGGAATTTTCGCTGGGCAACGTCCGCAGCTTTCTCTTTTCCCGCTCTTGGGCCGAACGCAAAGCGTCTATCACTACCCTATTCGCCTCTGATCCGTACACATTGCAACGTCTTGTCCACTCCATCCCCGGGCCTTACTCCGTGTCGGTGTCGGACGACGGCATGATACTTGTCATGCTCGACTTCGAGGCCTATGTCAAGATTGCTACCACCTTCCGCAGCCGTGGACACGCAACCTGCGAGTATTTCAGTCGCCTATTTCATAATTCGGCTTTCATCGCCGAGCCTCGAAAGTACGCCAACAAACCCTACGGCGTCTGGGAGGACCGAAAGGACGTCGAGCCGCATGTCCTTTGCAAGGATGCTTATTATAAGCAGGTCCCAGACATTGAACGCATCATCGACGACGCTATCTTGCCGAATGTCGGCCAAGTCGCTGAAGTTGGTAAGCTTTTACGCAAGATCGTTTGGGATGTTATAGTCTTCGGAACGTTCGGCATCAAACCGAACAAGCAAACAGAGAGGTTGCTCCAAGTGTTTGAAGATTCTGCGCCCGAATTCGATTACGCACTCCGAATCGGTGGCGAAGACCTCTCCAACGAGTGGTCCGACCACTTGAGGAAGCTCAACGAGGAGTTGTATTCGTGGTGCGTGCGTGTATGCAATGAACGGAAACCCGAGTTGGAAAATGGCGTGGACAAGGATCGAACCGATATTCTGACATATGTCCTCAAAACGTACAAAACGATTCCGATGAACGAAATCGAAGGTCCCATGAAAGCTGTTTTCACGGCTTCGTTTAACAATGTGCACTGTGCTCTTTGCGGATTGCTTTTTAAGAACGCCGAATTGAATGACGCCGCTTACGAATACATGAAGCGTGACCCGGAAAAGAACTTGGACCAAGTAACGCGCGAAACACTGCGCTTGCACACAGCAATCCCGGTGACGCGCAAGGTGAACCCCGAGGACAACTTTGATTTGGATGGTAAGAAGATACCGGTAGGAGCGACGATTGTTTTGCCGACGTATGCTATAAATACGGACCCAAGAGTTTGGGATGAGCCCCTGGAGTTTAAGCCAGAACGCTTCGAAGGTCGCAAAGATGTCGGGTACTTGTGCCAGCCCGGGTTCATGCCATTTGGGGCGGCGTGGGACCTTGGTGGGCGACAGTGCGCAGGAAGATTTTTCAGCTACCACGTTGTGAGTACAATGACGAGAAAGTTGCTCAGTAGCTATAAAATGATGTCGGTTGGGCACAACAACTACTTCGACATGAAGAACAGCGCAGGTACGTCGCTGTTCCGCGGGAGTTGCAAAGTGAAGGTGGAAAAACGGGAGTGAATCTTCTCGGTGGCAGAGCAGCGATGAACATGTACCGCTACTCAATTACCCTGCGTTAATCAGATTTACTCTATTTACTGACGTAATGCTCCTTATTTCGCATTATTCTACCTTTCGTTGCGGAAGAAAATCATTGATCTAGAATGTGAATATATTTGATAATTGTATTCGCTAATGCTTCTAGAACATTTATCAATGCAGTCTCGCTGCGGCACAAAATTCCATTCCAAGCACGGAATTTTTCAAATCAGGTTTATCGGGCACTTTAAGTAATAAAAACAGACCTTTCATTCTTTCACGGACAGTTTTAAACATTTTCAGCTTTGCCGTAGAACTTTAATTAGTGCTAAATTTGATGATAAATTGATATCTATAGATAAATTGGACCTTTTATCTAGGTCGAAAACGGGATGATCCAATACTTTGTTCTATATGTGATACTAAATATCCGGGATTTGAGCCTGCATTCATCTGTTATTTATGCATATAAATCTGATGCATAGGATTTATTACTAGAAACAAGAACTGAAAACATTCTTTACTGTTAATCGAAGAAATTCGTTAACTAATAAGTTTAATTTCTCCCAGTTTTTCACTGTTGTTCCTTTTTAGTCAGGAGTTACTTGGGAATTACAGCTAGCTAGCAAGTAGCTTCTGTCTAGAGGAAAAGCGTACCATTCTCTATCTAATAAATCTTCAATGCGCCTTGATTCAAATATGAAATGGCCGAAATCTTGTTTACCGTACATTATTTGAGTATGTAACCAATTTAGTATTCACATTCAATTCTTCAGTTCGCATCACTCTCATTCGTTTCTTAATCAGTTAATCCAACTCAGACCGCACAACATCACCAAACATGACAAAACTGGCGTATAGGTTATCCAGATCGCAACATATATGTACTTCGTAGTTCCGTTTGCACATAGAAGTTGGAGCCTTTCCGCCCTTGACAAGACCGAGATAATTCCTTTTTAGGCGCACTATATCTGCATACTCCCTGCAATCGATATCTTCGTACCCATAAAACTTCGGGCTATCTGCACGCGACTCATCATTGCTGTGCGTACACATACGGCATACCCAATCAATTTTTGGTGTGCATTACCGCGGCGTTGGATTGTGATCTCTGCCATTTTGTAATTATGTATAGAATTGCTCAATGAAAATCGTTGAACAAATTAATATTAGTTGCGGACGGGGATGAATCAAGTCCTTCAGTGAATGCGATGAAACGTTCCATTATCGACTTGGTTTGGCCGTGAATTTGTTCTTTTCGTTCGCATGGACATATTTGGATAACAATTGCGCGAATTTTGAGCAAATGGAATCAGGTCCCGACAGTTTCATATTTGTGGGTGGCCTTTCCTTGAAGACGCTGGCATCTGGTCTTCGGCTGCTAGCATCTCCTTGTGCGGGTCCACATAACCCAGTTGGGCGAGAGGTTCGCAGAGTGGGTCGGTTGTAACTCCACGCACTCAACTTTCTTTTTCGTTCGTGAACATAAAGCATCACAGCAAAATTTGACAGTCGGTAAATAAGAGCACATTAATGTAGAGCTGCATATATGTTTGCGTGCTATTGCTTTTGTGCAAGTTACATACTGCTAAAACAATGCTTCACTTTTATAACTTGGCCTAAAAATTATAAATATTTAGCAGTGCAAAGAATAGGTTATATATGATATTAGAACAATGATGAAATTTAAGTCTATTTTAGCTATTACATAGCAAGAACAGCGATCGAAAAAATTGCGAAATTTTTGTAATTCATTCATAAATGATTACTGAGATGATCCTTGAGAATATCATTATTCATTGACACACTTTTTCTTTCGTATAATTAATATATATTTTCCTATATAATACTTCATTGGTATGATTCAGAACACATAATCCTTCAATTTTGTGGTGCAATTCGGCTACAATACAATATTTTCCATCATCTGCACAGAAACGACAAGATAATTAGTTCTATAAGTTGTACTATTAAACTAGTCCTATCAAATTCCAGCGATGATACGACTATGTTTCACAAATCAGACGCTGTAAAAGACTGCACATCCACCTTGACTGAGGATTGTAACATATTTTAGTTCTCTTTCCCCCAAAGTTCAACGCAAATTTTTTTGTAATATACAGTGTTTCAAAGTGAAATAAATTTTTACTGGACCATAATAGACCGAAATTAACCCTCGCACGCCATAGATTACTATCTGCAGGATTGAAAATAAGAACAAGTTTTTTTTAAGATATTTCCACATGTGTTGTCGTTAATGAGGAACTAGAACTTAAAGAACCGAACGGTTCGCAACTATAAATGATTGTTTTATGTTAGACTTTAAATATCGCCATCGTACTCCAATAGACTGCATAATCGGCACAGGAACCGCAACTCAGCTTGGTTTGAGTTCTTAGATCTTTCTATTGCCTATCTTCTCGAGAATCTAAAACGACAGTTTTATCACAATTTTGTTCTACCATTTCGAGGATGCGGACTAAAGACAACAACTATGTTCATGATATCTTGGTAGAATGAGCGCCCGGAGACGGGATGTCTTGTCTTGTGAATGGAGGCGGCTATGTAGCAACGTTAGGAAGCGGAAAGGTATTTGTATGCCCACCAGTTCGAATAACGCCCGAATAGTGGATGAAGTTTCGTAGTAGATATTTGTATTGCATCCAGATGTTGAAGAAAACAACAACGACAGCCACCATAGCGGGATCATCAATTTCTACTTTCTACCACACCGCGTTTGCGATTGACTCTAACACATCACCCACAGTTAGGATGAAGCCTTCGCTCGCCTCCACCGAGAAGGCCTTGAACTCCAAGCAGCTGTAAAGGCCGTCGGCAACCCTGCTGTGGGGATTCGTCGTGGTGAGATCCCAGCCACCCTGTGCGGGATACTTAGCGGAGCACACGGTTGCGTCGTCGACCATTCGTTGCTCACCTTCCCGCCAGGACATTTTATCTCGCGACGAGCAACTGTTGCGCAAAAAATTAAACGACGTGTTGCGTCGGTGGCCAACCGTTGTTTTATCTTCCCAACAGGGGATTCGTCCGCAAAGGGTCGTCGGTGAATATTCATTATTCGTTGACCCATTTCTGGATTGATACCTGCTACCACACCCAACTGCCACAACATCCAATGATTTAAGTGAGCATAAATTCTTCAATTTTTATAAAACAATGCGAGAGCAATGGAATATATCAATGATCGAACGATGAACTATCCAGAAGTATTTAACGGTTCGGAACGAATGACGATTGGATTGCTGATTCGAGGATGAGTTGATGCTGGATAAAATCTGCTATAATCATTTTCACGAACTCGAACAGCATCCGACAGTATTTGAAGTGTATCGAATACATCTAGGCGTCGTGTATGGATCGGTGGAAGAATGTTTTTAAAGATGATCACTAAAGAAAAATGCTTGATTTCCGATGATCGAGGTCGATCACAGACATTGTTCGTTTGTGCTGACGAAGCATTTTTGGCTAAATTTCTCTTCGCTTATGCTGAAACATTGGATTACGCTGCTTAGTACTCGCATTCTTCCGCTGAACCTTCACCAACCAAGTAGCGAAGCTGAAATTTTGTTAAGTTCGAAGCTGAAAATTCTGGCACTGTGACCCGTTTCTTACTGCATAAAATTTTTGTACATGGATTTCAACTTGACGTACTTGCGAACCTCAACATCTAAATGCAAGAAATATCAATTGTACTGTTTCAATTCTATCAAAATAAGGAAGGATGTCTATGGCTGAATAATGTAAACTTAAGCTCATGACGCAGTGAAAAAAACCACAAAGGAAACGTCAACTAGAAATGCAAGAACTAAATTGCATCGGAAATTTTAAATAGAAAATGGCACGCCTTTCAAAAAATGAGAAGGAAAGACTTGCTCATGTTGAGAGCAGTAGAGCATGAAAAATTTCCACAGAACTACGCTTCAAAGAGAATTTGCAAGGAGAACATAAAGTACTCAAGATTCAATACGAAAAGAAGTGAGCACTTTAATCAGTCAAAAAAGATATAAGTTCGAAAGTATAATGCTTCATTTTGTACAGCATGAATTGAAACAACTCGCCAAATACAAGAACCATGATCGTGCTAGTCCGTGTGAGCTTTCGACAACGATTATGTTCGCGAAGAACTTTAAGGGCTTAAATTTGAGCTTTCTTCACTTCTATTTAATTCTATCGCCATAGCTTTGTGCGTCAGTAGAAGTAGAAACTTAGTTTCCGCTAAAATCTTATCTAGACAACTAGTTTCAATAAAAATTTTATAGTGCCGCTGTTTCATTGCATACGTAACTGATTTAATTTAAAATGCTTTCGAAAAATTCATCATTTTGGTTTCCGAACGTCAGGTCTATTAATCTCTGCAAAGTCTTTTACACAGATTTATTTATCGCATTTATGTATCGTACGGTACGCTGCCTCCTTACGTCTAAAAAAGCAGTCATTTTGCTTCAAGTTAATACCAATGCTACTAATCTCTATGATAGCGCAGGACAATGAACCTTAAGAGCGTAAAAACCAATCATACTTGACGAAGGACTCAATTTACTTCAAAATGACTCTCGAGGGTCCAAGCCTCTTTAAAACAGCTCCTTGCCGAGTAGAATTCAGCTGAGCCTAATGTATTAGATATTTGTTACGTTGGACTAATCTGTGAATTTACTTCCAGTTAAGCAAGACTCTAAAAAATATGCAATAAGCTGTTATCCAGCGATTCATATCCTAATACCTGTCCGATTTTTATATTAGAAGATGTATGGATGTCTTCTTTGATCGTCGTTCGACGATTCAGATTTCATAATTTCAATTTCCATATAACTCCGCAAAAACACATTTACCAGAATGATTTCTTCCTTTGAAGCAAGTTACATACCTAAACAGTAACTACAATTTTTTAAAATTCGGGGAAGTACAATTTTTTAAGTAAAGGCATACTGCAATTTAAGTTACCAAGATATATTCCGAGCTTCCGCGGTTTTGTTTCACTGCTTGTCGTAACAATGCTTCGCACGAAATCGAAGTGCTTTTTTACGGCAGTTGCATTATATACTCAGGATGAGTCAACGTCTAATTCAGCCGGTCACTCAGCATTTAGTGATCGAGTTTGCTATCCAAAAAAGTAAGAAAACACTGAGGTAGGTGAGAGTTTACCAAGACATTTCACATTTTTATAGTTCCGATTCAAGATATCTTCCAGTGTGTGTCTGCCCGTAATGTTTTAAATTGGACACATATTCTATTTATACTTTTATGCCTTTATCTTTGATGTAATAGCTGCTCTTCAAATTCATTTATAATAGAAAAACTGGTTAACCAATCGAAAGCTCTATCAATCGCATTTCAACTGAGCTATTTTATTTGCAAAAGCCGTCGAAACAGAATAAGTCATTTTCAAGCCATTTTCATTTCTCTGAAATTCTTGCAGAATACAAAAGGTTCATTACATCAAGGTCCAGTAATAAGTACGATAAACTTAAGATCGAATTTTATGATTTTAATTTTCGTTCAATGAAAAAAACGTGCCAAGAAAATGTTTCTAAAGTTAATTATCAAACGCTTATTGCTGAGTAGCAAAATCAAACATTGTTTCAGAAACGAACATATTCACGGTTCTCTTAAATCCTTATGCACAAATTCTACTTCTTCGTTGACTAGTAGGAATATCAATTCTCAAAATGTACCGGAACTAAATAACTTATGCTACAACTTCCAAAAAACCTAAGCACAGAAACAGTAATCTACATTTTGGAAAACATCCAGAAATTGTAAACGGTATGTGTATTTTGCACTAATGCTTGCTCAATAAAATGAAACATTGTATCACGTAATATTTGAAGTACTGCTCGAACGTATGATTTTTTTCTTTTCCCGATTCAAGATTTGTAAATTTGACCCCGTGAATCACATGAACATTAAGAAAACGATTTCCGTACCTAATCAATATTATTTTTTTAATACAATGAGAATATACTACATGTATATAATTCTGTTTCTCCACTCTCCAAACTTCTGACAGTGTCGCAAAGAGCCACTAAAATTGATGTAAAAACAAAATTGAAGCATAGAAATTAATAGAATAGACTTTACTTTAATTGAATTAGTAGGTTCTTTATCTTGCCTGGGTAAGCTTGTAGATTTAAGCATGAAATTAAACTTTTTGGTCGGTAGGGGGCCTCAAAGCGAGAGGAATCTACAATCATTAATATTTTTACATAGTTCGAATAGGAAAATTTAAGAATGACAATTCAGTACTAGTCCCAAAATATATACTGCTTTCGAGATGAAATATGAAAAAGCGAGAGAATATACATGAATCAGTCCGAACAAGTGTTAACTAGTGTGGAAACGGGTGAAAACGTCTGGAAGCGTGTGCACATGTTCTCACACGTTTCCACAAGTTTTAGCTGAGCTAAACGTTCTTCGCGGAGCAAGTCTGAACTGGAAAATTTCTTTCATGAGTCCAAAATAGGAAATTTAAAACCAACAGGGCGGTATTCTACACGATGATGCAAAACACTCATTTCCAATGCGTCTTCAGCATGCTTCAGTTGAACCTTATTATGCAGGGTTATCTAGAAATGATATACAGCGTCATTTACATTTTTTAGTTTTCTTCAAACTTTTGAAAGTCAATAGCTATATATTCTTCGTTTAAGATTTAAAATGATTCAATATTGATGGCCCGGCATTTACTTGATTTAACTATTTTGTGAAACACCAAGTTTTGGTCAGTCATTAAGCCTAGATATTATTCCTCTCAAATTAATCAGGTCTCACCGAGAGTGCAAAAACCGTACGTTTGATCAACATCATATAGCGTGATGTCTCACGTAGTAAAGCGGGTCCAATTAGACATTTGGTATTACTTCCATTTTCTTCAATGGTCTGAAACAAATAAGCAAACAGCTCGAAAAGAGTCCCCAACTTGTCGAAGAAATCAGACAGAAACACCACCATTCTCATTTGTCTTTGCTACGCAACCTTTTCTCAGACTCAAAAAACCGGGATACCACAAATAGAACAGATGAGCCTGAAGATCACTGCGAGGTTTTCTCCAAGCGCATACTCTGAAAGAGGCAAAGAAACCTAAACCATGCGTAAAAACCTGAAGCTTCGGTATACGGTTGCATGATTTGGATAATTAGATTAAATCAAAGATCAGTAACGGAACCAGGGAATTAGTTGGAAGTCACTAAGGCGATACCAAGGGAGGCAGTTTATGTGCGAAAATTGTTTTGATATGCTCAAAAATTAGCAGTGCTGTCGACCAGAAATCTCTTCTATTCAATAATTAGAACACTACCTGGGAGTTTCCTAGACGTTCGAACAACGAAAGGAAATTTGAAATTAGTAAATGTAGAACTTTGCTTCATATTTTTAATACCTTGAAATTAATTACTAATAATAAACTTCAATTCGATCTTTAGAAATTAGAAAATCCTTTTTCGAAATTTTCAACTTTTCCGTGATTGTCACTTGACATTTCTGGAAGTTCGTACTTTTGAAAACTCCAGAAATCAGCCTTCCTGCAATCTAGATCGCCCGATCAGTTGTTTCGGTTAAATCAACGAACATTTATGGATTTTATTCCAAAATTTAAAACTATGAAACACCTATTATGGAGTTCTGAAAAAATAACTGATGCAAGAGGAAGGAAAGAAGAATAGTTGCTTTTGGCGCATGGGTTTGTAAAGGCTAGTCAACTATCTGTTCAGAAATTTTTACGATGCGCTCGTAGCTTGTATGTTCATCTAACGGACGCACAGCACATCTCGCAGATTTAATATTACGACGTGAAAAATTTTCTGTGCAATATAATGGCCAGGTTTAGTGCCTCTAAATTTATTCTCAAAAACTAGACATTGACTCTGGAATGTCGATTAGTAGCAGACTACAAAAGTACAAGATCCCCGTAATATATTCGAGACTGAAGCGCAATTATGGGACAATATACATTTCTAGGCCTGTGTCTATAAAATATTTACTTCCAGATTTTAATATGATGTCCCCCATATTCTGCAGTATTGCGAAAAGGAGTGAAATAGAACACTATGATATCCAGTCGGGCATAAGTATCTGTAATTTTCTTGCTTTTATCCTGATATTTGTGCAAACCAAACATACATTCACTTCTTGAGAAAAAATTGCGGTGAAGGATGGTTGAGAGAATTGAACTTGACCCTTCGCTCATAGTTATTATATGAAAATGCTTCTCTTTAGTTAATTTCTGCGCTAAATCCTGCTTAACACAGCTTGCCACTTCACTTCAGCTGTAAATCGATTTTTGTGTGAGATAGCTTGAATTTGTAGAGTCTTGAGCATTCAGAACTGTTTTCTTTTGACGAGACAAAACCTTCAAGCTACGAATGTCGATCATGCTGCGTTTTCAGTCAAGAATAGGAGTTATACCAATTATAGTCTCTGGTTTGATAGCAGGGAAGGTGAAAAAGCTATTATTTAGCTATTGAAGCGCAGCTCAAATCTGATTTTACAGGATTTTATGAACGAGATTTATGTGGAAGAATTGAGAAAAGTACTTATAAATCACGAAGAAAAAAACTACGAAAGTACAGGCACTTTTTATGAGGCTCTTTACATGTCAAATTAATATGAACGGTGGCTGATAATCAAATAATTAGAATTAGGAAATTATATCATAAATGTAAAATGCAGCTCATTGAGTTTATCTAAGTCTTTTTGTCAGATTTTGACTAAAAGTTTTTGAATAATTTCGATACAATCTTACATCAGCATACTCCATTTATCATTTTTAGAAATTAATATAAAATTGAAGTTTAAGCTGACGAATCAAGCGGTCATATTTTTTATGCTTACGACTTAGATGAGACTTTTGGAAATCATATTGCAAGTATCACAATTAACATCAAAACTAGTAGTTTAACAATACAGCTAAATTTTTGGTAGTCATTCGAATATTATCCATACCCAGTAAATTTTTTCAAACTTTTAGTGAGATATCTATCTGATTACAAAGACCATAACTAGAATTGGCGGGCTGTAGAACAGGAATGTTCGATGTAGGAAGAAAGCAGATCAATAGTCATCAGTGAGCACTATATCTCAAGCACAAAAATCATATTTAAAGAAAACCATGAAGTAGAGTTGTGAACTACTGCGGTTTTAATCGAAATAAAATGAAAACATCAAACTATTTACTTGTTGGGATGAGATATTTGAGATATTAGGAGATGCGAAACTGTCCGCGTAAATGGATTTCAAGACAGGATTCGATCAGATCAAAGTGAAGCCTAAAGATTTCTAAAATGCTGCATTAGACAGCATGCAAAAAACCCAGTTTGAAGGCATACACCTGCAACGTTCAGTTACTGTTAAATCGTATTTCATTGACATTTTATGCCTTTGATGGCTCTTTACATGGATAGTCTAGTGGTGTTTAGCAAGTGTATGGATTCATATCTTCAGCCCCTCAATAAGATTTTGTCTCTTCTCCGAAACTGCAAGTTGTATATTACCAAAACTGGTTCTAGTGACGGCATCTCGAATTTTTGTGGCTTTTTCAGGATCAGTTCCCGCCGTGCCTACCTTCAGCTTCTTTTTCGTCACTTTTAATGCATTTAGCTGTAAAATAAGCCGCGTTTGATTCCGGGGATCTCCTAATTTTTAGATAGTTGATATGACCTAAGAAATCAAAACTGTTAGCTCAAAAACACGCAACTTTTAAAGGAAGTAGACAAATTCTATCGATTATTGCATATTGATCGCTCTGTAGACCTACGTTCCGGTTGACAGATACATTAATGATAATGAGTAGATTTCATAACGGCTAATCTTGGTGCCTGCTCGAGAGCTACAATTTTTCTTTCGTAATTCGTAACAATCCTCATATTTTTGTTTTCCATTTACAAAATTAAAATACGATATTTCCCTTTGCTCCTAAACCAAGCTTTAAACTTCACAAATTTCATGCAGGAAGGCTAGAAACGATTAAAGCGATGGGAAGCCAAGATAGACGATCCAGGAGTAAAGCTTAGCTTTTCCTACATGCTCTGTCGGCTATTTTTCTCTATAGCAATTTCAATGGTGCTAGTAAAAAATAATTTTTCCATTCTTTCTGCGAAAATTGGATTCGATTCGAGCTATAAAACGCCATAAGATACGCAGTATTTGCTAAGATATTTACCGAAATGAACACTTTACCCTTTAATATTTAAACTCTCATAACTTAAAAGCTATCGAAGTATGAAATGCATTTCAAGCGGTAATTCAACTTGCCTGATTTAGAGATAAAATAATATATAAATATAATAGGAATAGCTACTGTAAAATATATCGCCTAGGCGTAGAATTGCTACTACTGTTCTATTTTCCTACTCGCAGCCAGACAAGGGCTTGGGACCCTGTCGCGTGTAAAAGGGGTGTCTAACCATAACTACGACAGTTATTTATAGTTACGGGAGTAAACAATCAAAGAGCAATATGTGACTCCATACTCAACTCAATTGTTCACAGGTTTCATCTTTTGCAACCCTTCGAATAACCATATGTTGCAGACATGGAACTTTGCTGTTCTATCGTAAATAATAACACAGTAAATAGAATTGTATTGCTACAGAATGGAATGATCATGCATCAATTGTCATGCAAGAAATTCGCAAAAAACAATTGAAATCGAAATATCGCTGCAGGTCCAAATACGCTACTGTTGCACTCCGCCTACTAATGGGATGTACGGTACTGCACAGTGCCAGTACCGTATCGGTACCGTAGTCAACAGGATTTTTTGAGAATCGTGACAAACTTAGAACAATCCTACTTCAATGGTACACGCTATTAGTGTCAATCACATGTCTACGAAGAGCTATTGAACAGACAGTTTCAAGAAAATGCACTACTGGAACAATAGAAAACAGTTAAGAAAGGGTTCCCTTCGTAAATTGAGGGATGTATTCAATAATGCCCACTGTGTTCACAAAACCGTTTGCGATTACATGAACCCTTGGAAATCCTCGCTTTAATTTTTTTGATCTCAAGTTTGTTTACTACTTTCACTTTTGAATCGCGCGTTTTCTCGGAGTGCATGGGTCTATATTCAAGACAAATGTGGATTCAAATCCACTTCTACGTGAAATGTGTGTAGGCTAAGATTATCCTACGAACGGAAACCGAGATGTGGATTCTGAGGTGGGAAAACTGCGACTTTTCGCGCACACGTTTGCGAAATGTTCGTCGTATTGAAATTTGAAAAACAAGAGGTGCACGAAGAATGCACTTGTAATATATCCGGCTCCCTGGCTAGTCGAGGAATCCATCTATCGCGACAAATTAGCGATTGAATGATGATTCCTTGTGATGCGTCGATTTCGGCATAATTTGATGCTTTGTTCAGCAAAAAACATGCATTAATCAAAATTTATAACCGTTGAACTCGTCGGACTAGTGCTTTCGTTAATAAGATTCGTTATGCTGGTGAGAAACTTCTCATTGTGTTGCACCATTTGCGCATGCAGGGAGCGTAAATTGGTAATTTCTTTGTTCGCCTCCGACAGTGGCTGTGTCAGAGCAACAATTTCGTACTGTACAGGAGCAGTAGCAGTATTAGTTGTGGCAGGCACCTTGAGAGGTTTGACTTCGGTTGATATGTATAGCACACTTCGAATGGACTTGTAATGCTTCGTAGCGCTTTCGATTGCTGATTTTATTATCCCTGAAACCGCGCTCTTGTCTTCTCCTAATCCCTTCTCCTGGTCTCTGCTCGACTTATAATCGCCTAAGCCCGATAGGCACCCCATCATGTAATTCTTAGTCGCATTTCGGCATCTGCATCGGCCCTCTGGTAACCGTCGTTCAACCTCGTGACGTACAGTAGTGGAATTCCGACATTTTTCCGGACGGCCGGTTGTTTGAGGAATCAACATTGCGAGTGCTGCATGAGATAGTTATGTACTGCCTCAAACCAAGAAAGTAGTCGTGAGGTGTCTGAGGCCAAAGTGTACGAATTGATGCTCGAACATACGCAAACCGAAGCCGGTGGAGAGCACGCAGCGCGGACTCAGTAGAACGCTCGCATTCGAGGAGCGCAGCTACATACATCGGTGGCTGCGCATCATCTGCATTAACTATTTGGGGAGCACGAAGATGTTGGCGTAGAACATAGTGAAGAGCGAGGATACTGTCCTGCGAGGTGTGTTGATCGGCGTGCAGTGTGCCCGTG
>JAAUYH010074163.1_pt1 | contig 43088 bp, 35 predicted proteins | sample 7278061 | NCBI WGS metagenome assembly JAAUYH01 (sample SAMN14350203, study PRJNA611818) | marine sediment metagenome | isolation source: surface marine sediment (0.6m) | place: French Polynesia: Moorea | collected 2018-08
CTGACTCCTGTATTCTGACTCCTGTATTCTGAATTCTGAGTTCTGTATTCTGAATTCTGAGTTCTGAGTTCTGTATTCTGAATTCTGAGTTCTGTATTCTGTATTCTGACTCCTAACTCCTGTCTTCTTCTTCAATTGGTCTTTTAAGGGTTTAAGTTCCCGAAATCGCACGTATTTGTGCGTCTGAAAGTTCGTTATTAAGATCATTGTTCATTTTGACGGTTTTTCCTTTAGAACCCATTTTGACTGTCTTGCGAGTTCCCGCAGATATCTTGCGAGTTTTACGCAATTCGTCTTGAGCATCGTTGAGAGATTCTTCCATAGCCTTATTGCCAATTTTGACAGTGAGGCGACGCGCCGTTTCTAGCAGTTTTTCTGCTTGTTCGGGATTGCTATCAGCAACTTTGGTAGCATCTCCAACCAATTGGGAAATATTACGCTGTTGGACGTAGCCCATTACTTCTTGATCTACCTGTGCTGCGCCACCTTGTCCCGCAATAAACTGCACCACGACATTCTGAGGGGTCAATTCGCCTCGCCTTTTTTGTCCTGGTACGTCATAGGTTAGACCCAATTGAGCAATACGAACACGGGAACTAACACGACTATCTACATTGAATTCGAGGATAAAAACAGTTTCATCATCACTTAAAGCAGCACCAATAGGATAAGGTTGTTCAGTTAAAGGAAATTCTGCTTGATCGGGATAGATACGAGTTACGCGGTTGAGTTCTACTCCCTTAACAGTCCTAACGTTGAGAGCAAGATTATTAATAACTTCTTTTTGTGCTTGTTCTACTTGTTCAAAGATTGTTTTAGGTAAATCGGTAATGGAAATTTGATTTACTCCAGTAGCATTTTCTGAGACTATGTGAAAAAGACGACCACCTGTAGTATCACTCAGATGAATAAGCAGGTCTTCATTGTAATCTCCAACTCCTAAAGCGGTAATTGGTATTCCATTGTTGGCAAACTTTTTCGCCAGTTCTCTACATTCCATATCGTCAAAGGTTTCACCATCGGTAAAAATTAAGGTACGGCGACTGGTCATATTTTGATCGGAAAGAAGAGACAAGGCTAAATCCATCCCCTTTCCCATACAAGTACCGCCAGAAAAATTACGAAGTTCATCAATTGCATTTTGTAGTTGACTGATTTCAGTAGCTGGTGTCAGTCCAACCAGAGTAGATGCTTTGTCATCAAATTGAACCAAAGAAATGCGATCGCTTTCGTTTAGTTTTCCTGACCAAATCAATTCTTGCAAGGATTTGGCTACAATATCAATCTTGGTTTCTCCCCCAGTAACTCCCTGGTAATTTTGACCATCTATACTAAATGTTTGACCTGTCGGTTGAGGTTCTCCAGCTACCACTTCATACATCGAACCACTGGTATCAATTACAAAAGTAAAAGTAGTTGATGGGCGGGTATTAGCTACTTCTTTGGTTGGTCGTAGCTTGAGCATAATAAATAGTTTTTGATTTGGTGTATCCGCAGGTAAGAATTCTCGATGGGGTGTAAGGGTGACGTTTAGCATATTTTTAATTGAGAGATTGTTAGAAAATTCTGCGTTTGGGTTAGGTTGGGAATTAACATTGAGGTTAAGACTCTCAGATTTAGCACTGCTAGTAGTTTTATCTGTTTTGTCTAATTTTGCTTCCGAGTCTTCTTGTTCTCTAAAACGAAACTGGAGTAGTTCTTGTTTTTGCTGTTCAACAGTATCCGCTTGGGGAGCGGAAATGGCTGAAAGAAGTCTATATACGCTGTCTAGAGAGCGATAAGTATCATCGAGAGAAAAACTACCATTGTGCGCCCAACGATTGCGAGTATCCCGTAATTCTCCCACTAAACTACGTTCTGCATGACCAAGATTTTTTTTAAAGACACTGTGCCATTTATTACACATTAAAATGAGTAAGGCGGAGATATCTTCTTTAAGAATTTGAGCAACATTACGTCGAAGGGTGCGATCTTGAGGAAGGCTAAGAGTAGCAGCGACAACCCATTTGTCTCGATACACAGAACGCATTTCTCGTTCGACAAAAGGATATAACCCTTCTCTAAGAAGGTCTAATGCTCTGCCAACTCGTTCTTTGTTGGTAATTGCCATGGAGAATTTTTTGCGTTGACGGTATCGAATAGGACACATCACAGTTAGTAGTCCTATAAATTAAAATTCCCACTTAGACAAAAAAAATTAACATAACGTGAGTTCGATGACTTCTCAAGTGTCGATTTCCTGCGAGAATACAGAATATAGGATTCAGGAGTCAGCCGAAAAAGCTAAAGGAGGTAATGCCCCGATTTGCGGTTCAATTTCTGCTATGTCTGGCTCAATAATCTCTGGTAATTGCTGATTGCCAGATTCTTGTAATTTTTCAATCTCGGATTCGATGAGTAGAGGCAAATCTAAAGTTAAGGTGCTTTCTCGATATCCCTCTTTAATATCTTGAATCCAGGTATTTAATATTTTATTTAAGTCTTTGTCTTTGATAGCGCAAGAGCTTTGTTTTTGCAACGTCCTACGTAAACTTTCTTTGATTTCTGTTGTAAAAACCTGCTCTGGGTTGTTTTCTTGATTTGGCTTAAAATCTAGTGAGTAGTTATATCGTTCTTGACTTCCTTTTATTTTGAGGTAGAAATTATATATGACCATGATATTTGATATTTATTAACGACAACTATTTAAATATTATTTTAAAGGCGATCGCACATTGGAAAAATTATTTTGGTAATTGGTACATATAAAAATCACAAGGATTTGTCATAAACATATATTCTTCAAAAGACTCGCTCAAGATAATTTGGTTCTTGTGTAAAACTTGCAGTAGGCACTGTCCCGATCGGTTTTGAGCTAATCGGTATTCATATGCACCATTAATAAAACGTCCGTTAGTACTACGAACAGTGATTCCTCTACCTGTAGCCCTTTCTTTTCCTATATAGAAACTATCTTTTCTTATCGAACGACATAACGTAATATCAAAATTTTTAGTAGAGCCAAAAGTGCCGTGTGGTAATCTTGCTGATTCTGGACAAATATGTGCATGAGCTTCCCAGGCAGAAGCCACTGATGTAGGTTGATGTGTTGAGTTATTGGCAATCTGGCTTGATGATTTTTCTAGCAATCGATTTAAAAGTTGTTTGCCATTGGGAGCGAATACCTGTAAACGAATATAATCTGGATTGTTTGGTTGCCAATTTATCTGATAGCTATAATCTCCATTTTGCCAAGTATATGTATGCCTTTGACGGTCAATTGAAGATTTAGCCCCTCTTAAAGATAGAGAATTTCCAGTACGAAGTTCTGTTCCTTGATAATAGTAAGTGCCATTTTTTTGCCAAAGTGATATCAACCAGCTATCATCGCTAAATTTTCCTGAAGGAAATTGCTGAGTTAGTTTAGTATCTGCTCGATCGTTTAAAGTTGTTATAGTTATTGTGCGATCGCTTTGTTTTTTTGGTTCCGGTTGTGACTCTACCTTTTCGGTTTCTAGTCCTATTTTTAATTCAAAAGTGGTAGAGCCTTGAGGAGCAGAAACTTGAATTATATAATTGCCATCTACAGATAAGTTTTTACTACTTAGTAATTGATTATCTGGTGTATAAACCCAAACACAAATATCTTCTTTAGTTTGATAATTAAACTTTTGACCTGAATTTCCTTTAAAAATATATCCAATAGTCTTATTTTCCTTGGCTATTCCCGATAAAGTAGAGCGATTATTTTTGAATGATATCGCTTCAATACTTTGGGGATTAAGAGCAACTTTGGGCTGTTCAGGACATCCACCTGAAGCCAAACTATTACCAGGATAATTAACAGACTTAGATTCTGATTGAAGTATATTTGCCCGACAGCTAGAAATTAAAAATAAACTAACAATAAATATTGTTCTGCTTACTGAAAAAATCATATTACTATTGTTGATTCATAAAATATAAATTAATAGATCGAGCGACCTCAAATTGAACTTTTTACTTCAATATTTATGTTTCCTAGTTTTCTGCGATCGCAGTTTTTCAATTCATGTCTTAGCTTTTTCATTCCTTTTGCCATTCCATATTCTTGGTCATATTGCATAACAATTTTTCCATTTTCTAGATATATCTTTGCTGTTATTGGATAGAAACCCTGGGACTTTGGTAAGTAGATATGAGAATTGTTTGAACTTCCTAAAACAATTGCTTTTTCTCCCAAGGAAAGAGTAGTTTGTTCCCTGGGATTCCAATGAACGATGAGAGATGCTTTTCTGATCAATTGCTCGATTAAAGCGATCGCTAACCCAATAAAAAAGCCCAAGATAGCAGCACCAACAAAACGTCCCGCAACATCGCCTAATATGTTTGCTGCAAATAAAAAACCGATAGCTCCCAAACTCCCCCCAATAGCACCTGCTTGTAAAGCGCGATTTAGTTTCAGATTAGGCATAAAAAAGGATATTCCACCGCCTACTAGAGTGCCAAGAATAGTCCAACCTACAAGTCTTCCAAGGACTTCTAGAATAGGAATATTAGCAACAGGCATAAAAATCAATTGACCAATAGCACCAGCAGTTAAACCAGCAGCAAATCCACCCATTACACCAATACTTCCTTCACGGGAAGTTAAGAGACGGCGATGTAAATAATGATTTTGTCCAACAATTAGGGCTAGGGAAGTACCAAGAGCTAAAAGTCCAGTCCAACTTCCTATACGTAAAATAGAATAAACTAGACTATAATTTCCAGTATCGCCAGATTCTACCAGTTGTTTCCCATAGATAGCTGTTTCCGCAGCGCGAAAGGCTTGCTCGAATTGACCAGAACTAGCGTAGAAAACTAGGGAAGAATCCCCTGTGAGTTGAGTAAGGAAATTAGTGTCAGCATCCCCAGTAGCAACAGCAATCAGATTAATATCCTGGTTTTTAGAGAATTGGGCAGTTGTTAAAGTATCTGTTTCAGAATTAGGTTGACCGTCAGTAAACAGTAGAATGTTGCGAGTTAAATTGGTAGATTGCAGTTGGGTAGTAGCAGCTTGTAACCCTGAAGCCATGTTAGTCCCACCGCCATCTTGTAAGTTTGCGATCGCACTTTCGATACCTGGTAAATCTGAGGTTAGAGAAGTTCCCAGGCGAACGTTACTGCCAAAACCGATTACAGCAAATTGACTCTGTTTAAGGTCTTGACGTTGAACAAAGCTAGTAGCTGCTGATTTTACTTCTTGTAGTTTGCCCCCATCCATACTACCAGAACAGTCGATGAGCAGAACAACAGCTTGAGGCGATTGTTCAATTGTGGGAGGAAGTTTAGTTAGATAGAGTAAAAGTTCTCCTAATAACAGCGCAGCAATTAAACACCCTATTGCTCCATACAAACCAAAAAGCAATGGTTTACTGAGTTTTCGTCTTAAGCGTCTTAGTAGCTGATTCATTACTGTCGTCACCTGTTTATATTTGTTTTTTCCATTATTCTTCTAAATCCTGAATTCTGACTCGGTGAATCCTGACTCGGTGAATCCTGACTCGGTGAATCCTGAATTCTGACTCGGTGAATCCTGACTCGGTGAATCCTGAATTCTGACTCGGTGAATCCTGACTCGGTGAATCCTGACTCGGTGAATCCTGAATCCTGACTCGGTGAATCCTGAATCCTGACTCGGTGAATCCTGAATCCTGAATCCTGAATCCTGAATCCTGACTCGGTGAATCCTGAATCCTGACTCGGTGAATCCTGACTCGGTGAATCCTGAATCCTGAATCCTGAATCCTGACTCCTGACTCGGTGAATCCTGACTCGGTGAATCCTGACTCGGTGAATCCTGAATCCTGACTCGGTGAATTCTGACAATAACTCTAATAATTAGTCATTTGTTGATAAACTAATCGAGAAACTTCTGGCAAAAAATCTTTATCTTGGTAAAATGATTTATCATCTCCAAAAATAACTAATATGTAGCGAACTTTTCCATCAGGGCTTACTATAATTGCTGTATCATTACGGTTATTAAAAGTCCATCCCATCTTGGAATAAAAATCAGTATTGGGAGGTAAGCCCTCTCCTAAAAATCCTTTGATAGCATTATAAGGTTTATTCCTCCAAGCTGCTGGATTCAAGTCCCGTTTTAGTAAGGTTTTCATTTCATTACTATAAAAATCAGAAACAGACTGATTTGAGTAAATTTCATACAGCAATCTAGCAACGCTATCAGTAGTTAAGTAATTTCTAATTGGATTAATTTCTTTATTCCTTAATACTAAATTTTTGTCTCGAAGTTGTTTATCTCTACCAGCAGGAAGATTCATTCTTAAATAGGGAATAGGATAGGTTTTTTGACTAATATTTATATTTTTATATCCCGCTTGTTCAAAAAATAGATTTACCGTATCGCGTTTGGCTTTCCAAGCTTTCATTGTTTCTAAAGGTAAAGAGCTACCAGATTGAGTTTTTGTAATAGTATCTAAAATTAAACTACCAGCTTCATTATCTGAATCTTTAATTAGATCCACTAGAGTTTTTTCACTAATTTTTCCTGACGGAAGTATCCCTTGTTCATATTGACCAAATAAAACTACCATCCAAAATAGTTTAACTACGCTGGCGGGATATCGAGGCTGATAGTCTGCAAAAGAAGCATAAGCATAACCCTGGTACTCAGTAGAATTTAAGTCAACTAAGCTGATGGATAATTTATCTGTCCTCAAACCTCTTTGTCGAGCAACAGTAACAATATCATCGACAATATTTTGCAGTTTATCATCTGATTTGAAAGGTGGAGTATTTGTCTGATTGTTAACTGGCTTTCTGAATAAATCATTTTCTTTATAACTTGTGGTATATTGTTCATTCTTTGCCTTAGCTAATGGAAAAACAACATTGTTTTTAGTTAATAAGTTAGTTGTATCTTTGATGTCTAGATTAACTTCAAAATTTTTACTGTTATGAATAATCAAAAGATATTCTCCTGATTGAGTTAAATCTTTTTTACCTTGTAAAACTGATATTGTATTACCTGGTGATTGCAATTTAACTTGAGTATTACTATCAATACTTAGCTGCTGTTTGGATTGGACATAAAATTGATAGCATAGGCTTTGGTCATCACTAACATCTCGCTTTAGCAACTGATTTTTATTGTTGGTAAAATTTAATTCTTTTGTGCGATCGCATTGAGGCTCTTGATTGACTTCTAGATTGGTTTTTATAGTTGATTTTCCCCAAATAAATACAATTGGTAGCAAAGAAAAGACCCCCAGGGATTGAAAAAATATTTTGTTTAAATTTTTAGGCTTTTTACTGTGATTAAGACTCATTATTAAAATCAATTTATATATTTTTAACTATTCGACTTCGTAATAATAAATTTTCCAATCACCATTATCTTTCTCAAACCAATAGCTAACATTTTTTTGATAATAGCGAGGTCGATTACTACAACCAGCACTTCTCGATCCATTAAGCTGTAATCTCTCAGAAACTCGTACTTTTAATAGCGGTCGCATTCCCGAAGTAGAAAATAGCCAAACATTATCAATATTAGAAAAGTCATATGTGTAGTAACAGCCATTTCTTCTCAACCATCCTATTGAGCCACCACCGTCTTTTTCTACTGTGTCATAATAGAGTTTTCCAGTAGCATATCTATCTACTAAAGACTCATCATATGGATAAGCAAACATTTTAGGTTTGGCTCTGTACCAACCTTTTACTATTGATAAAGCTTGTTGTTGTGTTAAATTATTATTACTTAAATTAGTAGAAGAATTTGAGGTAGTAAACTTGTCAGAAGTTAATATTTTGTCAGAAGTTGATCTTACTGCTGGAGCAGAAGCTTGACTATTAGTAATAGACTCCAAGCTCATTTCTAAATCAAAAGTTGTTGAACCTTTTAAAACTGCAATTTGAATAGTATAGTTTCCTGTTTCTGGTATTTTTGTTCCGTTAACAAGCTCATTATTAGGAGCATAAACCCAGATACAAATATCTTTATCAGTTTGATAATTGAGTTTTTGACCAGCTTCAGCTTGAAAAGTATATCCAATAGATTTATTACTACTAACTTTATTGGATTTAGTTATTGTTTTATTATTGAGAGAAATTTCCTCAACATTTTTTGGCTCTAACCTTAATTTAGGTTCTTCTGAACATTCTGTATCTATCAAATTACTTTTTGGCTCTGTAAAATTACTTTCAATTGTATTTGATGGGGTTTCGGGTTTTGAACATCCAGTGAATATTACAATACTTAATATAAGCAAAGTTTTCCAAAAATGAGAGATTATCTTCATGATTTTTATAGAAATTATTATTGAATTTTTGTCTTCAAATAGCCAACCACTATAATTTTCATCCCAGACAAGATAAATACGTTTTTTAGGATCTTTAAAATATTTACCTGTATTCATCACATAGACTAACTCAGCATGAACTATGGCATTATTATGAGTTTGATTGATTAGATTGATATCTCCTATCCTGACTTCTCTAACACTATTCCACCACTCCTGATAGCCAAAATAACCAGATGCTTTTCTTTGAAATTTCGGAGAAAGTTTGTTCCAGCTTGATTGATAATTACGGTTATTAATATCTCTGTAATACTGTCTAATAAAATCATCTGCTGGTGGTCGTTTTTCTAAGGACTTTAATTGTTGAGATTGGGGTGAATTACCTTTTGAGATAGTTTGATTCATAGATGGGGAAGTTTGAGGAAAATCTAATCCAATTTCTAGGTCAAAATTAGCTGATCCTAAAGGATCAGAAACTTGAATTGTATATTTTCCATCTACAGGCAAATTTTTACTATTAAGTAGTTGGTTATTGGGCGTATAAATCCAAACACAAATATCTTCTTCTGTTTGATAATTAAGCTTTTGACCTGATTTCGCTTCAAAAGTATATCCTAAAGACTGATTTTTTTCTCGCTATTCCAGATAGGGTAACTTGTTTATATAGCGCGATCGCTTTAACACTTTGAGAATTAAGAACTACCTCGGGTTGTTGGGGACATTCACCTGAATCAACACTCGAACTAGAAACATTTATAGGTTTAGATACTGTCTCTGATTTAGGAGAGGTTCTCTCACATCCAGAGATAAAAATTAAACTAAAAATAAATATTTTTCTTATAACTAAATGATTCATATTTTATTTATTATTCATAAATTATTATGGGTGAGGCTACTTTGACTCCTGAAATTTGAGGATTAATAAATCTAGCAAATTCTCTAGCTTTTTCTTGATTAGTAAATGAGGAAATCTGAACTACTTTTTCACCAGTATCATGACTAATTGTTGGTAAAGCATCTCGACAAAAATACCCTCTAGTTTTGTATAAATTAGTTTCGCTATAGGGGACTTGAACTCGATAAAACTTGACAGGATAATCATTGGGATTGCTAGGTTTAGGATCGCCACAAGAATATTTAGGGAAATCTTCTTGATTAAATCTAAAAGTGGGATTGAATGAAACTGTAGATGAAGGTAGAGATTTTTTGGTTTGAGTAACTTGTTTTGTCTTTAAACCAATCGTTAAATCGAAACTTTGAGAGCCTTTAGCTACTGCAACTTGTAACGTATATTGTCCTGTTGCTGGTAGTTCTGTAGTAGTGATAAGTTGGTTTTCAGGACTGTAGAGCCACAAACAAAGCTCGTCTTCAGTTTCATACATTAGTCTTTGACCAGATTCAGCAGTGAAAGTATAGCCAATGTGCTTTTTACTGCTGACTATTCCCGATTCTGTGATCGCTCTTCTACTAAGAGAAATTGATTTTACATTACTAGGAGCAAGAGTTACTGTAGGCTCTTGAGGACATTCACCAGTAGATGTTTCTACTGTTTCTACTGTCTCTACTGTCTTTACTGTCTCTACATCAATATTGTTTTTAGGCGAGCAAGCATTTCCCCCCATAAAAAGGAATAAAAATAAACAAAGCGATCGATATTTCATTAGACCTATTGCAAAACTAAATTTTTACTATCTAACTCCTGTACGGACGCAAACCCTCCTAAATCCTGACTCCTAAATCCTGACTCCTAAATCCTGACTCCTGAATCCTGACTCCTAAATCCTGAATCCTGAATCCTGACTCGGTGACTCGGTGACTCCTAAATCCTGAATCCTAAATCCTGACTCCTGAATCCTGAATCCTGAATCCTAAATCCTGACTCCTGAATTCTGTCTCCTGAATCCTGAATCCTGACTCGATGACTCCTAATCCTCCACCCCCTCATATTTCAATTTCTTCGCCCAGATACTAAAAGGTAAAATTCCCCCCAACCCTAGTAAGAGAAAAGTGCAGACAATCATAGAAAGTCTAACTGGTAGAGGAAGAGATCGCCCGAAAACATCAATAGAGTAAGATTTGGCTTCAGACTCAGCAGAATCGACGATGACACTTACACTATGCTTAGAACCACGCTCCGCATTGGGTTCGGTATAGGTAATTTCATATTCTCCCAACAAAGAATTAAGAAATACTTGCAGCGATTTGGCAATATCCCGAGCATCTCCCGAAAACTCGGCAATACCTCCCGTAAGTTGGGCTATTTCTGCCAAATTTTTTTGATCGACAACTTCTTCGGGAGCAATTGCTACCAATTGGTCTAACAACTTTTCCCCATCGGTAATTTCCGCGACTGGTATTGTCACTGATTCCTTTTCTGAATCCTCAGAAGTAGCTCTCCTCTTCGCAATCAGGTCTTTTTCTTTTTGAGCGAGTTCTTTTAATTCTTTGCTGTATTTTTTAGCTAATTGCTCTGGAGTCAAACCATATCCCAGGGTATGAACGACAATTTCTGGGTTGCGTTGAAAAAGCTCAGTTAATCTTTCAAAGTCTCGTTCTTTATTGGGTTTATTGTGAAAGCCATCAGACAAGAGAATAATTGACAGTCGCGGTTGGGGTTCTGGTGTTTTCGACTCTTCTGAATCTTCAGATTGTACTGGAATATAAAAGCGAGAATCGTCTTTATTACCAAAAAATCTTATGGCTTCATCGAGAGGTTGGTAAAGGTTGGTAGCAGCACAAGGAGTTAAACCTGCGAGATAGTCAAGATAGTTTTGTAGTTTAAAATCTCCTGCTGGAAAAAACTTGTCTAGAGTCTTTTCATTGACAGGATAATCTTGATAACAGTTTCCACCAGATTCGCCAAAAGGGACGATTGCTATTTGAGTATTACCACCACGCTTTGCGGAAAGCTGGATAAATTCCCGAATAGCTGTAACCGCACCTTCAAGTTTAGTAGAACCTCCACTATCTAACTGTTTCATACTACCGCTAAGGTCTAACAAGACAATAATCCAGGCTGGAGGTGGTATGGTTTCTTCAGGACTTTTCCAGTCTTCTTTTTTGACGGTCAATTGTTCTCCGTTTTCGCCTTTGCCTATATTTACTGTCTTTAACTTGAAATCTGTAGGTTCTAAACCCATAACTGGTTTACCTTTGTCGTCTTTGACTTTGACGCGGATGGTTACACGGTCTTCATCAACAACAGGATTACCAATAATTTCTACTTCTTTTGTTGTTCCCGAGCTAGGATTAGCTAGACATCCGAGCATCAGCAAGGATAGACTAAGCTTGCGGATCGAGGAAGCGATTGTAATAGACAAACCGATAGAATTTTTCTTCATCAGACTCATGTTGGCTCACGGGATGGAAAGTTAACAGGTCATTATGCTTAAGGATTAAGGCTCGACGAGAACTCAAACGATCTCCATTAACTTCAATACTGCTGTAATGACGATTGTTGGGAATCAGACTGGTTTGACGAGCTTTCAATTCCAGATTTGCTGCTATATGAGGCAGACCAGGAATGCGAATATGAGCTTCTGGTGACGACCCTATGATTAGCTTTCCCTTTGAAGGCAATTGAATTGACAATCCTTCCTCAATTTTTTCTTCTTCGCTATCGCTAATGAATCTCAGCATTGATTTGGCAATGCGGGGATAGGTAGGAACAGCTTTACTTGGACGAGGTTCAATATCTTCAAAAATTTCTCCAGTGTATTCAAATCCCGCACCTGCTCTTAGAGCAACCATGTAGCTAGGAGAGTTAGATAAGCCAAAAGTCAATCCTAAAAGTAATCCCAGAATAGTAAATCCTAAAGGGTCTTCTACAGCTTTAAAACTAGATGGAAGTTCACTAATAGAGCTACGAATAAACTCAAATAGTAATGCTGCTAAAAAACTGGCAATAATCCCACCCATGAGACTGACTATCAATCGATGTCGGGAACGTTTTTTATCCCCTGCTTCTGTACTGTGCCACCGCCAAGTCAATCCCTCAGCCAAACCAACTGAAGCACCAATCAACAGCCAACCTAATGACCGCACAATGGGTGTAGGTACGGGAATAGAAGGTAAGAAGAGGATTTGAGATATTCCTCCTGCAACCAAACCCGCCAATAGTCCCAGTACTAAAGCGATAAGTAAGGGAACGCGAGCCGTATAGAAGCTGCGTTTGGGTCGAGTCGGGTTACTAATAAATATTTCGTTCAACACCATGCCAATTGCTAAAGAAATAGCAACACAGGGAAACAAAACTATCTCAGGAAATTGTTGTAGGAAACCAAAATCTGTAAGAAAGATTTGTCCGAGATTCCAGCCGAGTAGGGCTGAGGTTATTCCTGCTAGTAAATATAGGTAGATACGCATTTTTTAAATATAAAATTTAATTAGTATTTTATTGTTAATTAAACTTTTTTTCTAAGTCTTGCTTTAATTGTTGAACAGTTTTTCCATTCTTATTTATAATTCCGTCAGCATATTGTTTAAGATTATTCTTGCTATTTTGATATATATATATAGCTTTAACCCAATCTTCTTTATCTTCTTCTTGAAAAATAAGCTCATTATCTTCATATTTTGGTATATTCAAAGTTATGTTTGTATCCTTAGACAAAATTTCTATAAGGCTCTTAACTATTTCGTCTTTGTTTAATGGATTACTAAGTTCCGAACTACCAGAATTTTGATTGCTGGAATCCCTAAGTATATTGATAAGTGCTATTTTAGTTTTACTATCAAACTCATTCATAGCTTTATCCCTCTTGTTTGAATTGAAGTCTTTTAAAAGAGAATTATTTATCTCTTGTTGATCGTTCACCTGTGTTTGTGTAGTTTGTGTTGATGCTTGGGGTTCAGAGTTACCTAATGAATTATTAGACTCTCTGTCTGCTGTAGATTTTGGTTGTTCTTCAACTTCTGGATTAGGCGAATTCTGAGATTGAGAAATATTTTCAGTATTAGATTTATTTTCTAGTTTGTCAGCAGTAACTCTACCTCCTGCAAATCCTAATCCAAGCATAACTGCCATCAAAATAGCTACAAGATATACAGGCACAATTTGACCTCCAATTTCAACTGTTTTAAGATACAAAGATTCAAGACTACCAATTTCTCTCTTGGCGCGAATTCCATAAACTTGAATATGAAAACCGCGACGCTTAAGTTTATAAAAAACTTCTTTAGGGACAACTCCAGAACAGACATGATAAAACAAGGCTGAAAGTTGATAATTTCCTAATTGACTAAACAATTCTGCTAAGGGCTGATATTGTGGTTGACTTCCAGAACGAGATCGCCAATAAACTTCTATTTCATTAAATATTTTTTGCCATTCTTTATGCCCTGTTAACTTAAAATTTACACCTTGTTTACCTCGTCCGTAATAACGCATTAAACTTAGATCGTTATCGATTTCACTCTTTATCTGACGAGAATAGAAATATCCCCATAGTCCTTTGTCTGAACTTAATAACCAGACAATAGAATCTAAAAGTTGTGGCTGTTTAATTAATCTGGGAATAATCGATACAACGCCCTGATATACTCTGCTAATTAAATTCGTCCCTTGTCCAGAAACTTGACTGAAAGACTTTTTAATTTCTGCTTGAAAAGTATCGGAAACTTGTTTACTTTCTTGCTGTTTTCCTTCTTTACCTATCCAAGCCAAATACTCTGGTAAAGTCTCTGGAATAACCATCGCTCTGAGGGTCAAGATTCGCACCATATCAGCACTATAAATACCCTGTTTCAGAGCCTTATCCGCACCCCGTCCTTTGAAAATAGATTCCCAGTAACTATCATCGATTTGAGGATTACCCAAAGCATTTTCAATAGTTTCTACCTGTTCTGGTTTCACTCTGTCCCGCATAACCAAACTCTTAATAGCAGAGATAATTGCTCTTTCCCCCGATACTGGTGCAGGTGTATTAGGTTTAGATGCGATCGCTTTCTTTAACAAATCCTCTGCGCGGGTGCTAGCAGGTTGAATTACCTTAAATCCTCTTGGTTCTTCCAAAGCTTCTACGTTGTATCCCCAAGCAATTAGTTGACCATTTGCGATCGCATGAGCCATTTTATTGACTATTAGAGGAGCGCAAGGAGAGTCAGAGGGAATGATTATTGGTGGCGGACTCTCAAGCAAAGATTCCAGTTCAGGACGTAGGGATAAATCTGGCTCAGATTCACTGTATTCGTGAGGTTGTTCTAATATCTGTCTGTCAAAAGGGTCAAAAATAATATTTTGTCCCGCTTGTTTTTGGGCATTGAGCCAACCTAAAATCTTGCCCAGATTACCCAAACCCTCAGACAAAAAATAGCGATACACCGAAGCACTACGCCCCCTGTCATCCCTACCTCTTGTAACTACAGCTATAACCGACCACTCCGAGCCATATCCAGCAACCTCACGACCAATATATGCGGGTTTGTCACTAGAAGCTCCTTCAGCTACAGCAAAATCTCGATTGCTGATAGCTTCCTGAACCGGACGAGGAATAGGGTCAATAGTTTTATTGATATATTCCCCAGTAAATCCCAGGGATACCCAACCTCCATCCGCCGTTTTTTCCGCTTGGATACCCGTACTAAATTCGTGAATGTATATTGTCATTGGTATAACGATTAACCTTAGTTTTGTTTAGAGAAATAGGAGTCAGGAGTTAGGACTCAGGAGTTAGGAGTTAGGAGTTAGGAGTTAGGAGTTAGGACTCAGGAGTTAGGATTCAGGAGTCACCGAGTCAGGAGTTAGGAGTTAGGATTCAGGAGTTAGGAGTCACCGAGTCAGAATTCAGGAGTTAGGAGTCAGGAGTCACCGAGTCAGAATTCAGGAGTTAGGAGTTAGGATTCAGGAGTTAGGAGTCACCGAGTCAGAATTCAGGAGTTAGGAGTCAGAATTCAGGAGTCAGGAGTTAGGAGTTAGGAGTTAGGACTCAGGAGTTAGGACTCAGAATTGAGGAATTATGGTTCTGGATTCTGGATTCTGGATTCTGGATTCTGGATTCTGGATTCTAAATTCTAACTTCAAGAGTTTTTCTGTCGAATACTGTTGGAATATGCTTCGAGTAATTTACTAACCTCCTCTAGAAGAAAAGATATTTTTCTAGTATTTCCATACTCTAAGTCTTGCGCCAGAATGAGATAATAACGACATTCCTCAAGTGAACCTTGGGCGATATTCAAAAAGCGTAATTTGTCAGCCAATCCTCTCTTTTTGAAACCCTCAGCGATATTAGCTGCAATAGAAATCGCAGCACGTTTTAACTGAGAAGTTAAGCCGTAAATTTCAGTTTTAGGAAAACCATTACTTAATCGATAGACATCCAGAACAAACTGATGAGCCTTCTGCCACACAACCAAATCCTTAAAAGTTTTCGCTGGTTCTCTTTTCATTGTCATTGTTAACTCCTAATTCCTATACAAACTCAAGCCTTGCGCAGATACCACTAAATCCTGAATCCTGTCTTCTGTCTCTTAACTCCTGCCTCCTGTCTTCTGTCTCTTAACTCCTGCCTCCTGTCTCCTGCCTCCTGACTCCTGTCTCCTGTCTCCTGACTCCTGTCTCCTGTCTCCTGACTCCTACCCCTTAACCAATTCCTTGTGATGTTGACCCGTACAAAGCCAGTAAATAGGTGCAACTAAACCGAAAGGTCGCCAACGTCTGGGATTTTTAATGACAGAAGTAGTCCCATTGCGATCGCGACTTAATTTTTTAGCATTAGGTTCGGGAAACTGATTGCCTAACATCCCAAAAGCAGAAGTAGTAAAATAGCTCACTTCGCCCCCTGTAGTTTGCGACCAGGTTTGTAGCTTTCTATGGACTTGAGGAAAACGCTTCATCGCCAGTTCTTTTGGTTTATGACGATTAATCCATAATTCTGACTGTTCGCACTTAGTCATTACCAAAGCGATGCGTCTGTGCTTCCCGTCTAAATCGCTGCGATCCAACGCCATCAAGAATTTATCTAAACCGTTGGCATATTCCGAATCTTTGCGATGAGTCGTGCCATCCAAGAGAAAGAGAATTCCCGTAGCTTCTAAGCAATCTTCTAAATAGTCTTCTAAACGAGAATCCCCCACTTTATGAATCAGATCGCTAAAAAACTCACCAGCATAATCTTTGCAGCTAATATTTAGCTTGAGCATTTGGGAACGAAATACAGCAAAACGATCTTTAAGAGTAATACTGAGGGTGTAATCTTTTACATCCATGACAGAGGCATCAAGGTCAGTAGGTTCTAACTGTAACCCCTGTTCCAAGATATTTTGTGCTTGGGCAATCAGTTCGTTTGCCTCATCGTTAATCGGAATAATCGACTGTACGGGACTGTCAGGATTAGCATTGGGCCAATATGCCATTGATGCCATGTATGCAGTTTTTCCCGAACCGCGATCGCCAATTACCCGTATTACTGCACTTTCATCATTAATCTCTTGAGTTTCTTTGTTGTTCTTAAGCCAGCCAAACATTATTTTTTATCCCCTACTTAACCAATACAAAGGTTCGATCTCGTTATATGGTCGCCATCTGTTTCCATCTCTAATTACCGAAGCACGACCTGATTTACCCTGGTCATCTATGCGATTAGGACGAGGATCGGTACGCCGTAATACCCCAAAGGTAGAAATGGCATAAAAACGCAAGTTTTTGGGCGGTATTTTTTCTCGTAAAGTTGCTTTAGTTTTAGGTAAATGAACTCCAAATAAATCATTTTCTGGATCGATTCTTCCAGGCCAAAGTTCTCCTCGTTCGCATTTACTCATTGCTACAGCTAGTCTTAAATCTTTTAAGCGATCGCGATTGTCCATTAACTCAATAAATCGATTCATTACTCGCTTATAAAATCGATCTGTTCCTGGTTCCCATCCAGTTAACAAAATCAAGCATCCGACTACATCTTTCATCAAACATTCGTTGACAAATTCTTCGTGTATTGAATCCGATAAATTAGGTTCAGCTATTTTTTCAAATACTTCCCCTGGGTAGTCTCTAGCGTTAAGCTGAATTGTTTGACGCAGATTTAAAAGACCTTGTTTTGCTTCAATTTTAAAAGAGTAATAATCTAAATCATCTACTGTTTGAATAGCATCACCAATCACAGTTGGTTCCACTGATAATCCTTGTAGAATTATGTCTTCAGCTTTTTCTGCCAAATTTCTCGACTCGTCATTTAAAGGTTGTACGTGAAAGCTTTTACCCTTTTTTTTCTGAATTTGATGGTTTTCCCAATAAGCCAAAGCTGCTAAATAAGTTGTTTTCCCAGAAGCTCTAGGCCCAATAACACAAATATTTCCCATATTAATTTTTCCTCTATTTTGCTAAAAAGCTACCCAAATAAATCCAGGGTAGCTCTAATAAAGAACGATGATGAATGCTAGTGATAAAATAGCGAACTGATAGACCAGAAATACTTTTATCTAATTGTTTAATTTGTTGCTGTATTGGACGAAAGAACTTTTGCGAAACATAAGTATTTCTTTGTTGCCAATTTAACTGAGAACGATGAGGGCTGTATGCTAATTTAGAAGCTTCTTGATCTAAGTTGCAAAATAAGTCTGCTTTGTTTAGACATAGAATTAAATGACGAATTTTAGGACAATCTTGGCGAAAAAAATCTACCCAACGACTAAAGCGATTGCACCACTGTTGTTGGGTAATAAAAGTTTCAGGATTAAACTCCGATTTGATAATTTCCCGATAGGGAGGAAGAAGAAGCATAATTCCTTCACTACTACGAATAGTCTCTAAAAAACTTTGCCATTGCTTTGGTTGGTTTTCTCGCCAGCTTTTGCGCCAAATCTCCCCTGGAGTATCGATCCAATCTAGAGTTATCTGTTTATAACCTGTTGGAAGCTGTACTTGGATTTCTAAGTATTCATCATAAGTTGCCTTATCATATCCAGTTGCTCTCGTTCTTCCCTCGTCTTCAATATATAAATTAGATTTAAGAACATCGTAGTCAGGATAATTTACCTTGACATAGTTACATTTAGGATTGGCTAACTCCATAGCCAAGTGAGTTTTGCCCACTCCGCGATCGCCAATATAAATCACTCCCAACTCCATTACCTCCAGTACTGAAATTTTTAGCAGTCATATTGATGTCATATTGATATAGTTCCCAAAAATCTGGAAAAACTTAAGAAGATCGCTTTTCTGACTATGGAATGTGGTAACAGCCAAAAACTATCGTTGAACACAGGTAAATCTGTAAATTAATGATGCAGTCATAGCAATGTGGCGATAGTTTTATAGTAATCAAAACCCTTTTAAAGCTTAAAAACTTTTTCTGTCTAATACCAATTCTGAAAAGTCAAGCTACATATTACCGTCCCCCCATTTGTAGCAAGTGTAAATCGAAATGGTATAAAAAAAAAGAAAGGAAGATTTTACCTGTTCTTTATGCAGTTAAACTAAAAAATAAGCAGGGAGAAATCTTACCTTTTAAAGCAGTCATTGTAGATGAAGCTCAAGATATGGGTACAGAAGCCTTTTCTTTGCTACGGGCAATGATTCCAGAAGGAAAAAATGATTTATTTATCGTCGGCGATCCTCACCAACGCATTTATCAACACAAAGTTACTCTAAGTCACTATTAGAACTACTGATGCTCACCACTAGTTATTGGTTTCGCCTAATATAAATCAGGTTGATTTATTCCTAATTAATACAGTTTTTTCGGTTCAATTAATCGTAGCAAGCTAACTTATTAATTCCCTTGCTGACATCAAGTTTATACTCAGTAATTTAAAAAAGCAAGACTTAATAGTCAGTATTTTTATTAATAAAAGTCAATAAATACCTTGCGATTAATTTTAACATTTAAGGTATCTCAGTAAGGAGATATTGCACTTTTTAATGAAAACTGAAACAATAGTGACCAAGAATTTGTCAGCTATTAAAATTACTGTTCAATTGACGAGAGAGAAAAAAATCATTGGTGAAAAGGGGCTTATCAGATCTAGGACTAGAAATTCAAAATTATTAATTTTGTTTAACAGCCTCCTTCATGCCCTTAATTTTGTTTCCTTATAGTTTGTTGCTACGATTTATTTTATTAAGTTCTATATTTTTAGCTGTAGGGAGTTGATAATAAAAACTGTCCTTTTTCTGTACACTCAATTTCCCCTCTGACTTCTGCGATAAAATCATCAAGAAACTTTTTGCACTCTTTAGGAGATACTTCAGCTTTTAGGGATAAATCCACCGCAGTCACTATTCCGTTATTATGATTGGCACAAAACTCAGTCCATCTAACAAGTTTTTTATATTTTTCTTCTTCCTTAAGTCCTAGATTACTTGTAACAGGAAACTTATAGTAGAGCTTTCCTGATTCAGTATAATCAATATCAGCATCTAATTCAATTGCTAGTTTATTTAAGAATTTCTGACATTCCTTGGGAGAATAGCCTGTTTCAAAGACTAAATCCGCTACTGTTACCACTGAGCTTGTGGATTTAGTTAAATATTTGAAATTTCTGATTAATTGTTGACGCTTTTGTTTACGAGTTGCAAGAAATTGCCAAACTAATGTTGCCCCCAACCAAGCAGATAAAATTCCTGCCAAATGTACAATCACAAAAATATCGTGTGTATCTAAATTTGAAATTGCCACTTCCGTCTCCCGATTATTGCTCTACTTTTAGATTACCTATTAGCAGGGTAGTTAACAAGGGCTGAAAATGACTTCATAAAGGCGATTGAATTACTTGATGGATATTGCTATAAGATATATATAAATGTTCATTTTCAGAAATATTGTGGACATTGTAGATGCAGATAATTATAGAAAATTAAACTTATTAATTTTGTTTAAAAGCTCCCTTTGCGCCCTTTTTTTTTACTTCCTTTCTGACCTCAATTAATATTAGTTTCTATTTCTTAAGAACAAAAATACTCCTGATACTCAAAAAGCATTATTGAGATAAGCACACCGATGTTTTAAAACTTGTGGCACATTGTCCGCATTCCATTGCGCTCCTGAAATTTTCAACCGAAGGTCGATTTGTTTAACTGTCGATACTAAGGAAAGTACAACATCAGATATTCAATCTTTTAATCAAGCTCTTAATAAAGAGAGATTAATTGTATCTGTCTTTATTATTAAGTTACAGTTATTAGTTAGGATATCCTTGAGTAGTGTTATGCACTCTTCAAGAATAATGATTATGAAAGATAATACTCTAAAAGCCTGATCTTGCTTTGCTTTTAAAAAAGTTACCAACTTTATTGTCACTAATTTCAGCTTTAATTTTAGTTACAATTTTTCTAGTTACCAACTTTATTTTACAAAAGTCAAATTTAGTTAACGACAGAATAATAGTTTCAAGTATGTTAAGTTACCAACTTTATTGTTATTCTACAGTAGAAGTAATTGTTTTAATTCCCGAAGAAACTGAAATAGAAGAAACTCATCAAACAAAAGAAGAAATATTAAACGATTTTCGTCAAGCATGGCAAGAAGCAAAAAACGGCGATACAATACCTGTCGAGCAACTTTGGGAAGATTAAAAAATGACCGATCGCCCTTTTGTAAAAGTTGAGGCTTCACCCACATTCAAACGAAATATTAAAACTCTGGGTAAAAAATATCGCAGCATTCGCTAAGATGTTGAACCAGTAATTAAACAATTGCAAAATGGAGAATTACCAGGGGATAAAATATCTGGCATAGATTACTCAGTTTTCAAACTACAGGTTAAAAATAGCGATGTTACTAAAGGAAAAAGCGGAGGCTATCGTTTAATATACTATTGCCAAACAGCAACAAGTATTATTTTGCTAACAATTTACACTAAATCTGAACAAGCAGATATTGCACCAGAAGACATCAAAAAAATTATTTCTCAATCTGAAAGTTAATTTTCGCTTCAATATTTGGCTCGATTCAGGTGAGGATAAAGCATAGTTTACTATGTGCGATCGCTCTTTCCAAGCTGCTAATCCTTCATTAGTTAGAGGATTTGGTACACTGTGCTTAGGAGAGAATTAACTTTCTAGCGATCGCCAACAATAGGGCTTTATTGAGTAATGTCTGAAACTAGAGTAAGTAGCTGTTTTTGTAGAATAGTATAAGCTTCCTCTTCAGTGATGTTTTCGAGAGAGACAGATATATTTACCCAAAAACAACTCCAGTCCCTCAAATCTGATACACCTAATATCCAAGGTAGCAGATTACTTTTAAGATTTTGGTTAGCAAGGTTAGCAAACTGTTGCGAAGTAAAAGCGGTTTTTCCTTGAGGATGAATACAGCTAGTAAGTGAGGTATGATTATCTTCAGTAAATAAGCCGTAATAACCAAGATTGTTATGTTTAATAATAGCTATATTTTCAGGATAAGATTCTAGTTCTCGGTATTGCTGAATTAAGCTTTTATTTCCTTTGTTATTATTAGGAATATAATATACTTTTATAGTAAGACTATTAGCAGATGATTCTGGTTGATAGCGTTTTCCTTGCAAGTTTTCACCATAGTACTTAATCTTGTCAGTGCTGATTGATTCCCATTTATCTAAAGTTAAATTTTCAGGAAACTTATAGACAGAAGGTTTAGCTAATAATTTAATTCCTAGAGTCAGAAAAATACCTAAGCTACAACAGCCTAAAATTAGGAGTCTGGCTTGTTGCCAATATTTATGATTCATATAATTTACTTAAATCTTTATTTCTATCTCTCGTTAATAACCAGTAAGCTAAAGCAAAAAGTAAGATGGCAATGGTAGTAAATATTTCTGCTCCACTGCTACCATGCCAATATTCAAAAGCTAAGAGATGATTATTAGCAACTAAAAGAGCCATCAAGCACAGACGCACTCCATTAACAACTAATGCAATTACAGTAGCCCAAAATCCTAACAGTATTTTTTGATATTTTTTTAGACTAAAACACAAATAAATCACTAGACAAAATTGCCACATTAACCATAATAAATCAAAGCTGGAGCAAGAACCTCCAATTTCAATTGAGCCTGTAGGTAGAAAGACAAAATTATCTGTTTGATAAACATCAAAACCAAGATACCAAAGCATAAGTCTCGATACTTTAGCATCGAAAATGGACATGGTTTGAGTGGGAGATAACCAGGAAAACAGATGCTCGAAAGGAATGCTAGTTAAGCTAACAATTATAATTTCTCGCCAATAGTGATGAATCCGAGTAATTGTACTAGCGAGCAGACAAATTCCTAAAAGAGAAATTAAGGGATAAGTACGAGCTAAGACATCATTACTATTGTCGGATAAAATACATCTTATCAATAGCAAATTAATTAGAAATAGACCAAAAGTACTAGATAAAATATTGCTGTTAAAATCGTGATTTTTTCTGTTACGCCAGGTGATAGATAATGCTGCACACCAAAACATTAAATATACAGAGTTGTATTTAGTTAAATGCCAATTTAAAGTGATTAATAAGCTAGCTATAGTTAATAACCAGAAGCTATGAGATTGTAATTGAGTTTTGCTTGGTAACTGGATCATTTTCTAGCATTTATATTTGAGGATATCCTGGTTCAATTACAAAAGATAAATTTATTATGTTAATTGTTAGTGGTTAGTGGTTGTTGATTGTTATACTAATTCTGCAATCAATTGCTACAAATCTTTTTACCTCATCTCCACTTATCTGCTGGCGACTAAAAGATTAAGCAATTTACTAGTTAATGATTGCTAAAATGTAAAACTCTAGCCCACTGTGTATAGCTCCAAATCAAGATAAAAGATACACCAGAAATAATTGCACCGATTAACCATTTAAAAGTTGTTTTAATCAGATTTATTTTTTGCTGACTAAAATTATTTTGTAGTTGTTTTTGGGCTGTTTGTTGTCTCTGTTTAATTTGATTAAGTAAGTTTTCTTTGAGTTGCCCAGAAGAAGAAATTGCTATATCTGGTGCTTGTTGTTGATAAGCTTGCAGTAAATTATTTAGCTGTTCTTTACTTACTTGATCTAGTTTTTGACTATATTGCTGAACTTGAGTTTTTTGCTGATTGATTTGATTTGTTACTTGGGCTTTCTGACTGCGATTAATCCTAAAAGCATTACCAATAAGTACAGGAGCAATTAAAAGATATATAGTACCTAAAATCAGTGCCAACCAAGAAAGTAATGATAAAAAAGTTAGTTCTCTAGGCTTGATTAAATCTTGATCGCGACGATAGAAAATACATAAAAACCCTAGTAAGGGAGCCCAGACTGTTTCTACTAGTTTACCTGCGGTTTCCCATCCCCAAACTGGATTAAAAAACTTGGGAGCAATCAATAAAGCTGTATAGTCTAGTAAAACTAAAAATAAAATCGTATAGCCAACTAAGTTGATTATTTTTGATGATTTTTGTTCAACTATTGCGTTCAGTATTTTAGCTTTAGTAGATGTTTTAGGTTGAAATTTAAGGTCTTTACGAAGTTTCCATAAATAATACTTAAGCATAGTAATTTTACTGAGAAGAGATAGCACTTAGTCGTTTATAGCTCAGAAAATTTGCTATGGCAATAAGTTATATGATTTCCCTTTAAGCTTGCTAGAGATGATTGACGGGGGGACGCTCAGGACGCGGAGACACGGTGATTGATCTATTGCATAGTTAAAGTGATTTGATATTATGGTAATTCTCGGAAGTAAAAGATAAATCACCAAGAAATAAATTTCTTGGCTAATACCTCAAGTCCTCTCAAGAGGACTCTTATGTAGTTTTAATAACATTTATAGTCTATTTTAATAGACTTATTATATAAGCTGCGAAACTTCAGTTTTAGGCGGTATGGCTTCAAGGTGCAAGATATCAGTTACAGATAAATTCAATCCAAAGGTAGGGTAGACGATGCCCCGCCCTACATTTATCTGTTGCATTTTTTCTTCCAATTGGTATAAGCTTCTTCCTCTGCTAAAAAATAATAGTTATTGTCACAAATTCCTATATTCTCCGCTTTCTGACCAATTTTCAAGGACTAGTACACCCCTCTCCATTTTTTCGCAAGCGTTGGGAGCCAGTAACAGTAGGATCGTAAGCAACAAGCACAACCTCTCCTTTCTCATTAAAGACCCATCCTCGGGCGGGAATAATTGGGGTTGGTACTGAAGGGGGAGAAATAGTTTTGTCCTCTGCTTCCCTGCTCTCTTGCTCTATTGCTCCCCCGCTTTCCATCGGGGCTGGTTCGACTAAACCCACCTGAGTTGCTTCACTACTGAGGTCTTCGTTAACGCTGGGAGGTAAGCCACCTCGTCCAGTTATGACAAATTCACTTTCTGAACCACGTTTACAAGGATTGTTAGCAACGAGGGCATTGGGATCTATAACAACAGTTTCTGGTATATCAACTAAGATTTGGTTGAGTAGAATCCCACCATCTGTTCCTAATTCCGAACTAGCATCAAGGTCGTTGGTTTGATTTCCTGGCGTTGCCTGGCGTTCTTGAATACCAGAAATACCTTGAAAGCTAATGGCTATGATACCGCCGTTTCCTCTTTCTGCTTTAGCAATGATGTCGCTGCCGTTATCTCCCGTTGGGGGCAATACAGTAAGTAAAGGAGTATTAATAATGATATTTCCCCCATCGGCTGAACCATTCGCTGTTGCAGAGATCAGGCTTTCATTCTCTATTTTGAACAAGTCCGATATCTTGAAGATAATATTCGCGCCTTCTCCCTCACTCTGTGACGTTTCAGCAGTTATAGTGCCTTGGTTTAGAGACAGGGAATTAGCAGTTATATCAATATTCCCTGCTGCCCCAGTTGCTATAGGTTGATCGAGAGCGTCTACTCCAGTGGATTCTGTTGATATGATTGCCCCATCCCGAACAATCAATTTTCCAGTATTAATGATTATGTTTCCTGCTGCTCCAAAACTGCTTGTGCTGGAAAATAATCCAGTTTCGGTGTTCCCATCTAGCTCTATAGACTCAGAGGCATTGACAATCAAATTTCCTGCTGACACTGTAGTATTTCTTAATTGATCTCCTGTTTGAAACCCAGTAGTGCGAACGTTTACACGTCCTCTATCTTGGACAATTAACTTTTTAGTATTAATGACTACACTTCCTGGGTTTCCAATAAGCGGTGCTGTACCTGCTATGGAACTAGGAAAATCTGATCCACTGCCAGACACTTGCACTGTATCTGAAGCATACACTACTATATTTGCTCCACTCCCGAAAAACTGCGAACCATTTTTGAGAATTATACGCCTTCCTTGTACTTGAATACTACCGCCTCCGCGTCCATCAATATTATTGGTCGTACTTATGAGTGATAGTCCAAGTGATGGTCCATCATTGGGCATTGGAGATTGAGTAAGTTCAATATCCTGAAAATTCTGGACATCTTCATAGCTCAAAGCCCATCCTGAGTCGATTTCTTGGAGACGAACTTGACCAGTTCCTGATACACTACCTAGCTCAATACGTCCTCTAGGAACTGTGATATTGCCCCCTTGCATGGTGATTTTGCCTCCAACAAGAGCTAATGTTTTACCTGGTTGTACTATAAGTCCAAGTCCTAATGTTGGTGTCAGAACTTGGGATTGATTGAGGATACTACCCGCCGTTTCTCTAAATTGCAAACCAGCCGGAATACTTATAGTTAGTAAGGGAGGAGCAGAAGTATCTGTAGCAATGAATTGGGTTCCATCTTCAAAGATTAGACTATTGGCAGTGGTTGCTAGAAATGAACCTTTGAGATCGAGGGTAGCATGAGAACCAAAAACAATGCCGTTAGGATTAATCAAAAACAGGTCGGCATTTCCTAAAACACCCAACTTTCCGAGAATCTGAGAGACGCTATTCCCTGTTACTCGGCTAAAAATATGTTCAATGCCAGCAGGATTAACGAAATAGGCACCTTGTCCTTCACTAACGTTAAATTCTTCAAAGCTATGAAATAAGTTTGTCCCCCGAATTGCCCCTCCCTCGATTTGGTCGCTCGGAATCCCCTCAATATCAACGTTGGGGTTAATGACGGAACTTTCTGCTCCTAAAGTTTGATCGGGAACGATCTGAGCCAAGACACTATTCTTAGGGGAGATATTGAACAAAATCACGTCTGTGGGATTTATCACTCCCCCAATCGCTAAGGAGAATGTTAATCCTAAGTTCCTAATCAAACAACTATAATTGCTTTTAGCCATCAACAGTCACGACAAACTAACGTAACGGGATCACAACAAGTCTTAAGATTCCATCTTCTTATCCTGCCGGACGAGGACTCGACAATCCAATCAAAATGTCTTCTTGTAGTTCCGTCAGGCAATGGATCAGATTTAGGTAGCGCACTAAGTAAACTAAGTAAACCATGATCAGTTTCGGCTTGATTAAGAAAATCTTTTATTTCCTGTTCACAATTAGTTTCGGTGGGAGTAACAGAAGCTTGGGGACTTGTCATAGGGATTTCATAATCTTTGACTACATCCAGATCAATATCAACACATTTGATGTTAAGTTTGGCGGGTTCGCTTTCTGGTATCCCTGCTTTGGCTAGAATATTCCTTAATCCGCCACTCACAATACATTGAGCTAGACAATCTTCCAACTCTTGCTTATTAGATACAGGAATCATAGTTTAATTGCTCCTAAAACTTACTACTCAAATAAATAATCTGACTTTATACATTTGCATCTACAGTTACCCTACAAAAAAATGACCCGACTGTAGATATTCGCCTTTTTCATTGGGTATCATCCCAAACAAAGGACTTCGTTCCAGCAGTCAAGCGATTTGTTAAGAATTATCAAACCCAATCGGTGTAGGGGTTTAATGTGATGAAATCTTAAAAAAACAATTGCTGGTCACAAAGAGGTTGTTTTGACTCAAGACAACTCTCTTTATAGCAACTATGTTTCCAGCAAAACATTAAGAAAACAATGGGGAAAAATCAGGGTTTTACAGAAAAAATTATCAGGTTTAAGATTGGATAAGTCGGAAAAAGTCGGAAAAAATCAGGTAATATCAATTCTGAAAAGTCAAGCTACAGATTGGGAAGTGGGGAAGTAGGGGATTGGTATTAGATGGGGAACGAAAGTAGCAAGTCTAAATAGAAATGGTACAATCTGAGGCTACGTTCAGTTGATTTAAGGTTCGATATTTCGCTCAAACCCTTTTCTAGTAAGCATTTTCGTCGTGCTTCTGCCTTGAACCGAACGAATTTGGCTTAACTTTTCTGTGCTTTTTCTATAATCTAGAAATACAGGTAGAAGGTACAAAAATGGCTCTTAGTATCAAGGACAGCTAAACCGATACCCTTGTACGCCAGCTAGCTCCGTTAACTGGCGAATCTATTACAGAAGCCGTCTTCCAGTCGGTCAAACAACGGCTAAAGGGTCGGAAAACCAAAAATTCTCCCTATATTAGAATTTCCGATGGGTCTTTTTTATCCTTCATCCTTTATTCCTCATCTCTCTGTTAACATCAGCCAAGATCGCAATAAGCGCGAACTACATCCATATTTCTCTGGAGCTTAAAACCCAGTTTGGTACACAAATGTTGCATGGTGCGATTTTCGGGGAGAATTTCGGCAGTGATACAACTTAATTGTTCTTGACGACCAATATCAATCAAAGATTGTAGTAATTCTGTACCTAATCCTATACCTTGATAGCGATCGCTGACTAACATCCCAAATTCCGCTTCATTAGTGCCATAGATTTTGCTCAAACGACTTACGCCAAGGATTTCCCGTTCTCCTGTATCAGGATTGAGGTAATCTGCTACTAAAGCCATTTCGCGATCATAATCGATAAAACAAATGCGCGTCAGTCGGTCGTGGGCTACTCTGGTTTGCAACTTCATCATGTGGAAATAGCGGAAATAAACGCTTTCTTCTGAAAGGTGTTGGTGAAAGTTAACAATCAGTGGTTCGTCTTCGGGTCGAATAGGACGAATGGTTACTTGTTTACCATCTTTTGCTCTCCAGGGTTTTACATATTGGGTAGGATAGGGGCGGATGGCAACACTGGGTAAGTTTCTCTCAGTTGCTTCTGTATCATGGAGAACTACACGGGCATCTAGGGCTAATAAGCGGTCGCTGGATGCTAGTAGAGGATTGATATCGATTTCTTTAATCCAAGGTTGTTCGACCACTAGCTGGCTAAAACGCACCATTAATTTGGCTAGAGCCGTCAAATCTACGGCTTTTCTCCCCCTAACTCCTTTGAGTGCTTCATAGATGCGGGTTTGCTCCATCATCCTTCTTGCTAGGGTTGTATTTAGCGGTGGTAATGCTAGGGCGCGGTCTTTAAATACTTCTACTAATTGTCCCCCTGCGCCAAATAATAAAACGGGTCCAAATTGTGCATCGATACTGCTACCAATAATTAATTCGTAGCCATCGAGTTTGACCATCGGTTGCACAGTAACACCAAGAAAAGAGGAGGTATCATCAAACGTCCCCACGGCATTTTTAATAGAGTTGTAAGCACCTCTAACAGCATCCCCATTATTTAAATTGAGGTGTACTCCGCCTACGTCGGTTTTGTGGGTGATGGTTTCGGAGTGGAGTTTGAGGACAACTGGATAACCAATTGCTTCGGCTAATTCTACTGCTTGGTCTTCACTGCTGGCAATATGAGTAGCTACGGTGGGAATGCCATAGGCTGCTAGTAACTGTTTTGATTCATATTCAGTGAGTAGATCGCGCCCTGTATCTCTAACTTTCTTTAAAATTGCTGTTGCAGTGCTACGACGGTTGTTGCGATCGCTCTGAGCTTCTCCCAAGCTGAGATCCCCGTCTTCTGCTAGTACAGGAGTTTCATATAAACCTTTGAGATTATAGCTGTATTTCCACATTAAGTTAAACAGATGGGCAGCAGTATCGGGATAGGGAATGGTATAAATTCCTGCTTGGTTGAGGATGGCTTCTCCTTGTGCTACTTTTTCTCCTCCCATCCAGCTAGCTAGTAGAGGTTTGCCGTTTAATTCTTTGACAGTTTCTTGTAATTGAGATGCTATTTTGCTGGCATCGGTCATAGCTTGAGGGGTGAGGATGACTAACAACCCATCACTGTTTTGATCTGCTGCTGCTATCTTTAGGGCTTGGGTGTAGCGTTCTGCTGTGGCATCTCCTAAGATATCAATGGGATTGTTGCGACTCCAGTGGGTTGGTAAGACTTCATCCAACTGGGTAATGGTTTCGGGGCATAATTCGGCTAATGCTCCTTGTTTTTTAATTAAAGAATCCGTTGCTAATACTCCTGGTCCTCCAGCATTGGTCAAAATAGTTAAGCTTTTGCCTCTAGGACGGGGTTGTTTGGCTAGCAACTCAGTCATATTAAATAAGTCTTCGATAGTATCTACCCGCAGCACCCCACAACGACGAAAAGCTGCATCTAATACTTCATCGCTACCTGCTAACGTGCCTGTATGGGAAGCTGCTGCCTTGGCTGCTGCACCTGTACGCCCCCCTTTAATGACAATAATCGGTTTGCTTAAGGCTACTTCCCTTGCTGCTGAGAGAAATGAACCAGCATCGCCAATTGATTCCATATATATAGCAATGCTGTTAGTAGCGGGATCGTCACCAAGATGATAAATTAAATCCCCCCAACTAATATCTAGCATCGAACCAATGGAGATAAAGGCACTAAAGCCGACGTTTTCCCGAAAACTCCAGTCTAAAATCGCCGTACACAATGCCCCACTCTGACTGATAAAACCCACATTCCCCGGACGCGCCATAGCACTGGCAAAGGTGGCATTTAACCCGTTGTGAGGACTCATCAACCCCAGACAATTAGGTCCGACAATCCGCATTTGGTGACGCTGGACTTCGGTTAAAATTTGTTTTTCTAATTCAATTCCTATTGTGCCAATTTCTTTGAATCCTGCCGAGACGATAATTACTCCTTTTACTCCCGCCTTCCCACAATGACGAATCACCGTAGGCACTGTGACGGCTGGAGTGGCAATTACCGCTAGGTCTATCGCCTCGGGAATAGAAGTTATATCTTTATAAGCTTTAATACCAAGTACGTTATCTCGCTTGGGATTGACGGGAAATACTGTACCACCAAAGGGATTGGTGATTAGATTCCATAGTAAAGTTCTTCCTACACTACCAGGGCGGTCTGTCGCACCAATGACAGCTACAGTTTTGGGGGCAAAAATAACATCGAGGGGTCGCCGTTGATAGTTAGCTATATCATGAGCGGGATCCACAGTCAAGTTCATTGAGATAGTCATAAAATTCCTTTACGAGTTTGGTGCAAATTGACATTCTCCGTTCCCAATTATAAGCAATTAATTTAAAAAAAAAAGTTTTAGCTGTTCCTTTTCAGTTTTTATTAATCTCTGGCAAGTATTCTTGGTAATTCAATATACAAAAAATTCCTTTCCCATGACGATTGAATGACGCTTCTAGGAGAAATATTAAAATAATCTAAAAGTTGTTTATTGCCGAGGATAAATTATTTTTTTGTAAACTGATATGTTAAAACTGTTAGGGGTTGATTAACATAAGGATGTAGCTGAGTTATAAGGGTATAAACAAATATCAATATCAACTATAAGTCAGTCCGATGTATAATTAAAAATGTTGCCCATTAGACATACTTAAATGTACTCAAAAATTCTAGTAGATTGGAGATAAATAGGTTAATAAAATAAATTCTCCAAAAAATTTGTCTTTGTTGTAAATTAGAGCTAGTAGAAACTTAATTGAGCAGCAACCAGAGGCAAGAAATTAACCAAAAATATTAGGAGGTGTATCTAATATGTTAGAACAATGGAAAGGTTTTGTTTCAGGCAAATGGAATGAAGAAATTAACCTCCGCGACTTTATTCAAAAAAACTACACTCCCTATAAAGGAGATGGCTCGTTTTTAGCCAGTCCCACAGAAGTTACCCATCAGCTTTGGGAAAAAGTTAAAGACTTGATGGCAGTAGAACGGGAAAAAGGTATTTTAGATACAGATACTAAAGTACCTTCTTCAATTACCGCCCACGCACCAGGTTATATTGATAAAGACTTAGAAAAAATTGTCGGCTTGCAAACAGATAAACCTCTTAAAAGGGGAATTATGCCTTTTGGTGGCATTCGGGTAGTTAAAAGTTCCCTTGAAGCCTACGGTTATCAGTTAGACGAGCAAACAAAAGAGATTTTTACTAAATATCGCAAGACTCACAACGATGGTGTGTTTGATGCCTATACCCGTGAAATGAAGTTGGCAAGGCATTCAGGTATTATTACAGGATTACCCGATGCTTATGGTAGGGGACGAATTATCGGTGATTATCGCAGGGTAGCTTTATATGGTTGCGATCGCCTAATTGAAGATAAACAGCAACAATTATTCTCTCTAGAAGTAGATGCGATCGATGAAGAGGTAATTCGCTTACGGGAAGAAATTTCCGAACAAATCAAGGCACTTAACGAATTAAAACAGATGGCTGCTAGTTATGGTTGCGATATCTCTCAACCTGCAAGCAGTGCGACCGAAGCTATCCAATGGACTTATTTTGGCTATTTAGGAGCAGTTAAGGAACAAAACGGCGCAGCAATGTCTTTGGGTCGCGTTTCCACTTTCCTCGACATCTATTGCCAACGGGATTTAGATAAAGGCGATGCTACTGAAGCGGAAATTCAAGAACTAATCGACCATTTCGTCATGAAACTGCGGATGGTACGTTTCTTACGTCATCCAGCCTATAACGAACTATTTTCTGGCGATCCCACTTGGGTAACAGAATCCATTGGCGGTATGGGAGAAGATGGCAGAACTTTAGTGACTAAAAACAGCTTCCGCTTCTTAAATACCTTATATAACTTAGGAGCAGCCCCCGAACCCAATTTAACTGTACTCTGGTCGGAAAGATTACCTGTAGGTTTTAAACACTTCTGTGCTAAAGTTTCTACTGATACCAGTTCGATTCAGTATGAAAACGACGACTTGATGCGCAGTTACTACGGGGATGACTACGGTATAGCTTGTTGTGTATCGGGAATGCGGATTGGTAAACAGATGCAATTTTTTGGCGCAAGGGTAAACTTAGCTAAAGCTCTACTCTATGCCATCAATGGTGGTAAAGACGAAAAAGCAGGGCAACAAATCGCCCCAATGTTTGCACCTATAACTTCTGAATATTTAGATTATGAAGAAGTAACCGCAAAATTCGATCTGATGATGGGTTGGTTAGCAAAACTCTATGTTAACACCCTCAACGTCATCCACTATATGCATGATAAATATTGCTACGAAAGACTAGAAATGGCATTGCACGACCGCGATGTTTATCGGACAATGGCTTGTGGAGTAGCTGGATTATCTGTAGTAGGGGATGCCCTATCAGCAATTAAATATGCCAAAGTAAAAGTCATCCGCAATGAAAAAGGTTTGGCAGTAGATTACGAAATAGAAGGAGATTATCCCAAATTCGGTAACAACGACGATCGCGTTGATAAAATTACCGCCAAAGTAGTGGAAGACTTTATGAACAAAGTCCGCCAAAACAAAACCTATCGCGGTGCAGTACCCACCCAATCAATTCTTACTATTACTTCTAACGTTGTCTATGGTAAGAAAACAGGTAACACTCCCGATGGACGTAAAGCAGGACAACCCTTCGCCCCTGGTGCAAACCCCATGCACGGAAGAGACACCAAAGGAGCGATAGCTGCTTTAGAATCTGTTGCCAAACTCCCCTACGAACACGCCCAAGACGGTATTTCCTATACTTTCTCCATCGTACCTGAAGCTTTAGGTAAAACTGAAGACAACAAAATCAATAATCTAGCAGGAATGTTAGATGGTTACTTCCACAATACGGGACACCATATCAACATCAATGTTTTAAATCGCGAAACCTTGATAGATGCAATGGAACATCCCGAACTCTATCCCCAACTAACCATTAGGGTATCTGGTTATGCGGTCAACTTTATCAAACTCACCCGCGAACAACAACTAGATGTAATTAGTCGTACCTTCCACGAAAGAGTTTAGTTTTTATTCCCCATTGTAAGGTGGGCATTGCCCACCTTACTAAGACTTACCAATTAACTTGTCGTATTGTGCATGAGTACCAATCCAAAACCACGAAATCCCAGTTTCCACTTCAACCCCTAATGCTCGATAATCTAATCCTATCCGAACTGACCAATATTTATTACCAATCTTTTTGAAGTGCAATGACGGATGAGATGGATTGGTTTTCAGTAACTTGTAGCATTGGTCAGCATTACGCTGTACGCTTTCAGGTAAATCGTTATAACACTTCCAAAATCGCCGTGTTGTATAGTGCATCAAATTTCAAGGACAGTTACCAGCCTCAAATTCTGCGATCGCTTCATCAGCGAAAGCTTCTAACTTACCTTCTGCAATATCTTTTTCTAACTGCTTATCCCAACGCTGATAATCCAGGTCAAAAAACCACTTTCTCAGTTTCTCAAAATCATCTGATGGAAGTGTCAGAATTGCTGCTTCAATTTGCTCAAGAGTTGACATATCTATTATTTTTTTTCAAACTCAAGTAAATTATAGCTTTGCTAGAAATAACCAATTGGGAATAAGTAGTTAAGCAAAATTAATTGTATAGTTATGGCAGTAATGGAATAGGAATTGCTTAAACTGTATCAGATTCTCTTTCCAACTCTCTAACTAAAGCGACTTTTCCATAGCGAGAATCTATTGACAAAGCTCTTATCTCCAAAATGCGATCGCAAGAAATTAGGTCGTAAGTAACCGTTTCATCAGGTTTCAGGGGCAAACATTGAGCGAAAATATCTTGTCGATATTTTTGGGGAATAAATTTTTCTTCCCCCATTTCCAGGACAATTTGATTGTAAAAAGAAAACTCTCCCGTATTAGTAATAATACCTGCGGGTGTCGAGAGACTATCGCACCATCTCAATGCCAAAAACCATTTAGCATCACTCAACCTGTTATAGATTTTCTCTGGCTTCGGGTGGGGAAAGACTTTATAGCCAGATCCAACAGCAATTATTGTTCCACCTAAAAAACCACAGATCATACTAATGCCATCGCTCATCAAGTCTTGCTCCCAGAAAACAGCATCACTAACTATACATTTTAGTTTAAATAACAAAGCAATAATTTTCCGAATTTGAGGAGGGTTCAGTAATTGCGATCACAAACCCATACCCTAAAATATGATAATTTTTAAGAAAAATAGTTATGATTAGGATTAATATATATCATAAGCTTTCTCAATCTAAAAGTTTAAAAAAATAAAACAATATTTTAAGCTTTACGTGATCGCAAATTAACAGAAAAATAAATATTAAATTGCTAAGTTGATTTATCAAAAAAATCTTAAAAAATCTTAAAAATATGGACAATAATCAAAAGATTTTTTAGGATGAAATAGAGTTAAATAAATTCACTTTTATGACAATAAAAACTCCTCAATCTCAGACTAAAGGTAGAATTCACTCAATTGAAACTTGCGGTACAGTTGATGGACCTGGTATTCGCTATGTAATTTTTACCCAAGGATGTCCCCTGAGATGTCTTTACTGTCATAATGCGGACTGTCGCTATCCTAATGGGGGTAAAGAAGTAACAGTTGATGAACTGATTGAAGACATCCAAAAATATCATTCTTACATGAAGTTTTCTGGAGGAGGAGTAACCATAACTGGGGGCGAACCTTTAATGCAGCCAGAGTTTGTATTAGAGATTTTTCGTCGTTGTCAAGAGTTAGGAATTCATACAGCTTTAGATACTTCTGGCTATGTAAAATTAGCTACGGTAAAACCAGTCTTAGATTATGTAGATTTAGTATTGTTAGATATTAAATCTTTTGACCCCAAAATTTATCATCAAGTTACCAGCGTTTCCCTCGAACCAACCCTTAACTTAGCTCGCTATTTAAGTGACATCAAGAAACCAGTTTGGATTAGATTTGTTTTAGTTCCCCATCTCACCGATCCACCTCACAATATTAGAGGTTTAGCAGAGTTTGTATCAGATTTAAAAAATGTTGAGCGAGTAGAAATTTTACCCTTTCATAAAATGGGAGAATATAAATGGGAACAACTGGGTTATGAATACCAACTTAAAGATACACCATCCGCATCACCAGAATTAGTCGCAACAGCGAAAAAGATTTTTGCTGAGTATGGCATTGAAGTTAATTAGATTTCTTAGCTATTTAATTTGCTGAAAAATTATCCACAGCCTATAAGTATTTGGACAAAATTAAATTTACTGGTTGAAACTAGGCACTCTTGCAACAGTAAAACTGTTTATACAATTAATTCTGTCTAGATACTTAGCAGATAAAGATTCTGATTACCATCAAAAATCAGCCTTTCAAATTCCCCAACAGCCAGTGGGGGAAACCCCAATACTGCGCTAGCTAACAACTAACAACTAACAACTAACAATAACCATGAAAGTTACAAACCTAGAAGAATTAAACACCCTCATTCAAAAAGTAAAATATGCTCAAAGTAAATATGCTAATTTTACTCAACAACAAGTAGATAAAATATTCAAACAAGCAGCTTTAGCAGCTAACGACCAACGCATTCCCTTAGCTAAATTAGCAGTTACAGAAACGGGTATGGGAATTGTAGAAGATAAAGTGATTAAAAATCATTTTGCTTCAGAATTTGTCTATAACAAATACAAACAAGAACCCACCTGTGGCGTAATAGAATCCGACCCTCATTACGGGATTCAAAAAATCGCCGAACCAGTAGGAATTTTAGCGGGAATTGTACCCACAACTAATCCAACTTCCACAGCAATTTTTAAAGCTTTAATCGCCCTAAAAACCCGCAATGCAATTATTTTTTCTCCCCATCCTAGAGCCAAAGAATGTACGATCGCAGCAGCGAAAACAGTTTTAGATGCTGCTGTAGCTGCGGGTGCGCCAGAAGATATTATTGGTTGGATTGATGAACCATCGGTAGAACTTTCTCAAGCTTTAATGCAGCATCCCAATATGAATTTAATCCTAGCTACTGGGGGTCCTGGGATGGTAAAGGCTGCCTATTCTTCAGGTAAACCATCTTTAGGTGTGGGTGCTGGTAATACTCCCGCAGTTATTGATGAAACTGCGGAAATTAAATTAGCCGTAAGCTCAATTTTGTTGAGTAAAACCTTTGACAACGGTATGATTTGTGCTTCAGAACAATCAGTGATTGTGGTTGATGAAGTTTACGAACAAGTTAAACAAGAATTTGCCCTCAGAGGGGCTTATTTTTTGACCACCGAAGAAGGAGCAAAGGTAAGTAATATCTTAGTTAAAAACGAACGAATCAACGCCGAAATTGTCGGTCAATCAGTGGCAAAAATTGCCGAATTAGCAGGAATTGAAATTCCTGAAGAAAGCAAAGTCCTAATTGGAGAAATCGACGAAGTTGGCATTCACGAACCATTTTCCATCGAGAAATTATCCCCCGTCTTAGCAATGTATCGCGTAGCTGATTTTAAAGCAGCAACAGAGAAAGCGGAAGAACTTATTTTATTTGGTGGACGTGGACATACTTCAGTACTCTATACTGCTGCCAGTAATAGCGATCGCATCAGCTATTTTGATTCCCACGTCTCCACAGGTAGGGTGTTAATTAATACACCTTCTTCCCAAGGGGCGATTGGAGATTTGTATAACTTTAAATTAGACCCCTCATTAACTTTAGGTTGCGGTACTTGGGGCGGTAATTCCGTGAGTGAAAACGTTAGCGTTTGTCATCTACTCAACATTAAAACCGTATCGGAACGACGGGAAAATATGCTCTGGTTTCGCGTACCCCCCAAAATTTATTTCAAATATGGTTCTTTGCCTGTCGCTTTAAGAGATTTAGTAGGTAAAAAGCGAGCCTTTATCATTACCGACAAGCCCTTATTTGACATGGGAATGATTAAAGAAGTTACCGATGTTTTAGAGGAAATTAACATCGAACATCAAATCTTTTACGATGTTCAACCCGATCCCAACCTTTCCACCATCGAAATGGGATTGGCTAGAGTAAATACTTTCCAACCTGATGTGATCATTGCCTTTGGTGGTGGTTCGCCTATGGATGCAGCTAAAGTAATCTGGTTGATGTACGAACATCCCGAAGTCGAATTTGAAGGCATCGCCATGCGGTTTATGGATATCCGCAAACGGGTGTATGATTTACCCACTATAGGTAATAAGGCGCAGATGGTAGCAATCCCGACTACTTCTGGTACTGGTTCAGAAGTTACCCCCTTTGCCGTAGTGACCGATGATCGCACGGGAATTAAATATCCCCTCGCCGACTATGCTCTAACTCCCAACATGGCAATTGTTGACCCCGAATTAGTGCTAAATATGCCCAAATCCCTCACAGCTTTCGGCGGTATTGATGCCTTAACCCATGCCTTAGAAGCCTATGTCTCCGTATTGGCAACAGAATTTACCAATGGACTAGCACTAGAAGCGATCGCCTTACTGCTAAAATATCTACCCCGGGCTTATAAACTGGGTGCAAAAGACCCCGAAGCCAGGGAAAAAGTCCACTATGCTGCTACCATTGCAGGTATGGCATTTGCTAATGCTTTCTTGGGTATCTGTCACTCTATGGCACACAAATTAGGTTCGACTTTCCACCTCCCCCACGGTTTAGCCAATGCCTTAATGATTAGCCACGTCATTCGCTATAATTCCACCGATGCTCCCTTCAAACAGGCGATCTTCCCTCAATACGAATATCCCCATGCTAAAGAACGTTATGCAGAAATTGCCGATTACCTACATTTAGGCGGTAATACTCTTGATGAAAAAGTAGAGAAATTAGTTGAGGCGATCGACAATCTGAAGCTAGAAATCGATATCCCCCTAACCATTAAAGAAGTCTTACCAGGAGAAGAAAGAGAGTTTTACGAACAAATCGAAGAATTAGCGGAACAAGCTTTTGACGATCAGTGTACTGGTTCAAATCCCCGCTATCCTCTAATTAAAGATTTGAAAGAACTTTATACCCTGGCATATCGTGGTTGCAAATTAGATGCAGCAATGTATCATCCTGAAGAAGCAGATCAAGAGAAGGTTCTATTGCATTAAGGTTTTCTCTCGTTAAATCGTGCTAAATATAAAGAGTGGGTTTTGGCAACAGGACTTAGTATCATTCGTCCGTCTCAACAACTCACTCTGATTTTAAACCAGTCTTTAAATCAGTACCAAGCAAAGTAGCTTCAGTAGGTAACAGTAAAATATTTCTAAATAGGGTTTGCTGAAAAAGTAAGCGAGAAAATTCACAAAAATCAGCTTGGTTAAAAGATAAGTTTTTCTGTTAACAAATATGCCTGATTATCAGCTTTAATAATAGAATTAGAGAAAATAAAGCCTAATTTATAGATATTCAGAAATAGAGACAAAAAAAGACAGTTAACCTGCCTTAGCAGAGTGGAAAGATTGATAACTATGCTTAAAAAGAACCCAAATGGGTTCTATAAAGATTATGTGTCGAAAATGTATCCCAATAAATCCTGCCCCTGCTTTCATCCAGACACTCGTGCTATCCCACAGAGTGCTGGGCTTCCCGCAGGGAAGCTAAAGCGGATTTAATTGCTGCTGCCGTCTGGTCTAGTTCTGCTCTTTTGGGCAATAAGGAGTAATTTTGACTCCTATCCCACCCAAAACCATCTCCTCTGAATCGAGGAATAACATGCAAGTGAACGTGAAAAACATCTTGCTTGGCAGCTTGACCATCAGCAAGGAACAGGTTGACTCCTTCGCATTTTAGATCACTGCTCCGCAGAGCCTTAGCAATTCGATGACCAATACGAAACATATGAGTTGCAGTTTCTTCATCTAAGTCGCTTAGAGAGGCAACTTGTTGATTAGGAATCACCAGAACATGACCAGGGTTAATGGGTTGAATGTCCATAAAAGCTGATACCTTTTCATCTTGATAGACAAAGGAAGCGGGAACTTTACCTTGAATGATTTTGGCAAAAATTGTCTTCATCTTGATATTTCCTCCGACAGAATTGATGAAATATTGCACTCTCTGTATGTCCCGTCATTTACCTCCTGAAAGTCGGTTTAAGATTGAAGCTGATTAACTTTGTTTAAAACCCCCTCCTGCTGCTCCTCCTCCTCTCTCTCTCTCCCCCCCGAGAGAAACTCCTGTAGGAATTGTCTTTTCAGTTAGCTAAATATAAGTTATATTTTTAATTCTATTTCATTTAAAAAATTGTTGATTACTGCGTGCAGATGAAGACGCGCCTGTTGTCACCCAGGTTGTCACCAGAGTTGTCATTACTATTGAAATTTATTATCATTAGTTTTAGAGTTTACATTACCAAATCAAGTTTGATTAGGCTCAACTAATCGCAACTCAATAGTAAGTATTGCTTAGATAACCTGTAACTAGAATCCCATAACTAAATAATTATCAAAAAAAGCAATGCTGCTCTAACTCTTAATCTTGATCGGCTCTTAAGGAAGAAGATTATGTCATTAATTCATTGGGATAAGTCCGTACTTTCGTTTCACCTCAAAGAAATCGTCGAAGATGGTCATGGGAGTAATCCTGTGGCATTAGCAGGATTAGGAGCTTTAGCAGCAACTTCTCTCCTTGTCCCTGCGGTGACAAAATTAGGCAGACCTTTTCTCAAGGCAGCGATTAAGAATAGTTTATCCCTTAAGCCAGAAATTACCCCATTATCAGTTAACTCATCAAGCACTGAATTAACTAAAATCTGGCAACAAGCAGCACTTGCCACTCAAAAGAATGGCAATAAGACTTACTCAAAACAATTAACTAATTAGTTCTCTTGAGCCTCTTGATTTTTATTAGGTTCAGCTATTAAACCTGCTGCTACGCTAATTTTTTTAGCTTGTTCTGCTGCTACTTCCGCTTTGGCCTCGGCAACAATATCGCCTATTGCTTCTCCTGTATCAGCGATCGCTCCTCGGGTTTTTTCATACAAGCTAACACCACTTTTGATTGCTGCTTTGGCAAAAGGCTTAACTAAAGGCAATACCGCAGGAGCTAAAATTGCTACTCCCATGCCAATTGCTAGAGTCTGAACAGGGTTATTTCTATAAGCATTTTTAACTTGGTCGAGGATGGAATTGTTGACTGGTTGCATTTGTGGCATATTGTTAGTTTTTCCTGAAATTGATTGATGTTGAATCTATAGTTACTGGACAGACCAGTAATTTTGTTCTTCCAACTGATGTTTGACCAGAGGACGAAGACTGTTAAGTCCAGCAGCGATCGCTGAACCATTGTGAACTGCTGTAGCGATGAGTGGATTTAATCCCACTGATGATGCCAAGCCCAAAGCCATTAAATTGGGAGCAACTACCAGTATCGTATTTTGTTCGATTAGATTTTTGGTTTCTGAGGCAATATTGAGAGCTTGTAGCAAACTAGCCAGGTCGTTATTCATCAGCACCACATCAGCAATTTCTCTAGCAATATCTGACCCGTTAGCAAAAGATACTGAGACATCTGCATAAGCTAAGGCGACCGAATCATTCAAGCCATCACCGACAAATGCCACTGTTTTACCAGCCAGCTTTAAATCACGAACGATCGCTGCTTTTTGTTCGGGAAAAGCTTGGGCGTGGACTCGATCTAGGGGAATATTTAATTCTTCTGCTACTATTTTGGCTCGTTGCTGGTTATCTCCCGTCAATAAATGAATCTCGCGACCAGAAGCTTGGAGAGATTTTATCAAAGCAGGGCTTTCTGGACGCAAGGGGTCAGCATATTGAATTACCCCTTGTAATTTTCCATCACAAGCTACATATATTAAGGATAACCATTCTGAACTAGCAGATTTTCGTTCTAGATCGCAGGTGTGACGCAAAGGAAAAGCTTTAGTTTCTAAGCATTCTAAACTGATTCCCTCTTGAACTAAAAAGCGATCGCTACCTACTAAAATTTCTTTGTCCTCCACAGTAGCACGAATGCCTAAACCAACTTCATAGTTCCATTGTTGGCGACCAGGAATATTGATATTTTGGCTTTTGGCATAATTGGTAATTGCCTCAGCTACAGGATGAGTGATTCTTTGTTCAGCAGCAGCAGCCAAAGTTAACACTTGTTGGGCAGACATTCTGCCTGGTATGGTTTGAATTCCCACTACAGTTAATTGTCCTTGGGTTAAAGTACCCGTTTTATCAAAGACGACTGTATCTATTTCTGCTAATTGTTCGATGGTGCGTCCACTGCGTACTAAAATACCGTGGCGCGTGTTGTGGTTTAATGCCCCTAAAAATGCTGTAGGCATAGAAACACGGATCCCTGTCACAAAATCCAAAGTGAGGATCGAAGCTGCTCTAGCTGGTTCTTTAGTGATGCCTAAGACAACAGTAGCTAAAACTAAAGAAGGGAAAATTAACTTATCTGCTAGCTGGGAAGCATAATTTGCCATGCGGGTATCGTGTACTGGTGCATTTTGCAAGAGTTCCATACTGGCAGCAGCACGAGTCTGTTTTCCTACCCTATCCGCACGAATGTAAATTTGTCCAGAACGAACTAGAGTCGAAGCATAAACCATTGTTCCCACATCTGCAACAATGGGCATTGATTCCCCTGTAAGTTGCTGTTGGTCAATAGTAGCTAGACCCTTGAGTACTTCTCCATCTACAGAAATTTGTCCCCCAGGATAGACAATTACAGTTTCTCCTACTTCCACACGATCGCTTTTAATTTGTACTGGTTTTCCTTCTCTTAATACCCAAGCAAAATGTCCGATGGCATCCAGGAGATCGGCAGTTTGGGTTTCTGTAGAACGAGCAGTGCGATCACGAATTACATCCCCTAGTTCGTGGAGAGTAATTACTAAAGCAGGAGTAACTAGTTTTCCTTGCCCATAACTCAAACCCACCGCCAGTAAGTCTAAGCAATCAATATTCAGTTTGCGATCGCTCCATAGACTTTGACTGGCTCTTTTCAAGATGGGGAAAGTTACAGTGAAAAGACTAGCAAGGGCGAGGGGTCGTAACCAAACCAATGCGCTTTGATTACTCAACCAACTAACTATAGTAGTAAAGACAGGTAAGGTTAAACTCGACCAATTTTCCAATTCAGAAGTTTTATTTTTAGTAGGTTGGGCATTGCCCACCTTAAGATTAGTTGTCTTTGCTTGTTGAATTAACTTCGTCAAATTAGAGGCAATTTCTGTCAATGAAGAGCTTGTGTAGGAATAATTTATCGCGATGGAAGCTGCAACGCGATTAACCCTTACACCATTGATTTTAGGTTGAGCTAGTAAGAATTCTTTGAGATTGGCTGCATAATCAGAGTCATCTTTTAAACGGTAGATGCGAAATCTGACTCTACCTCGAATATGATGAACCAAACAAGGCAGATCGCCATAAGCGGAAATCTTTTGTGTGTCAATTATGGATAGGGAATTTGTCAAATAATTATACTCCTATATTTTTCTTATTCATAGTTACTCAAACTTAAGCAAATGTATAACTATATCCATCCTTGCGATGAATAGGAATAATATGATTTTTTGACACAGAAGCTACAGTTTTATCTGGTCTTCTGACATCAAAATTTCCTTTACACCTGACGGTCTTAATCCTTACATTTCTCAGTCCTGCGTTCTTTCCAGCTATTACGCTGACAATATCGCCAGTATTCCAACCGGGAACTTTTTGTTTTGGCTTATATCCTTTTCGGGGAAAACCATACTTATCCATTTGGATAACTTGACGGTGGCAGTGACCTTTACAAGTGATTAGCAAAGGCTGACTGGTTAAAACCTTTAATTGTGGTGTTTTTCCCACACAAGCAGCATCTAGCCAATGAGTTTTAGCTAAGCCCTGTTGGGTTCGATTGAATTTAGTTTGTCCTCCTGTACCAGTAGTTACAGGTAATCCAGTTTCTTTGAGTTTGTTAAACAACTTCCAGCGAGTAGAATTAACTGCTGC
>JAAUYH010187000.1_pt1 | contig 43039 bp, 41 predicted proteins | sample 7278061 | NCBI WGS metagenome assembly JAAUYH01 (sample SAMN14350203, study PRJNA611818) | marine sediment metagenome | isolation source: surface marine sediment (0.6m) | place: French Polynesia: Moorea | collected 2018-08
AAGGGTTCGATTTTCTTTAAACCATTGGCTGAAAATTTGGGGTCGAGTTTTCTTGCTCCTGTAACTCGCTCTCTTGTATCGGCAGTATATTTTCCTGTTAATAATCCCTGAGCTAAAGGGCTATATGCCAGAATAGTAACTCCTAACTCTTTAGCTGATTCTAAAATACCGTTTTGTTCGATCGCTCTGGTTAGTAGAGAATAACGAACTTGATTGACAGCTAGGGGAACATCATATTGTGCCAGAAGATTATGCGCTTGCTGCATCTGGGTTGTGGAGTAGTTACTTACTCCAACGGTAAGGATACGACCTCGTTTGACCTCTTCAGCTAGGGCTTCCATCAGAGTCGGCTGACCCATAAAAAAGTCAAAGGGTGTATGAACTTGATAGAGAGCAATTTGTTCTAAATCAAGTCGCTTAAGACTAGCAGTTAAAGCATCTGCTACTGCTTGCTTATTAAATCTCCAAGGTAAAGGGAAATACTTGGTAGCTATTTGTACTGGCTGAGTAGTTTGCTTTAAAAATCTTCCCAAAAGTCTTTCTGATTCTCCCAGACCATAAACTTCAGCAGTATCGAAAAAAGTCGCACCACCAGCTATAGCTGCTTCAAATGCTTTCTGTACTTCTTTTTCTCCGTAGTCAGAGCCATAACCCCAGAACAAGCTATCGCCCCAAGCCCAAGTACCAATACCTAAAGTGGGAAGAGAAATATTTCTGACCGAGAGTTTAGTTTTACTTGCTTCCATGAGTGCACCAAGTAGAGGAATTGACAGCTTTACATTACTTTACAACAATTCTCAAAATAGATGTATAGCAATACGCACTTAGATTAGGACACTTATTACTTATTACTCATTACTTATTACTTACGAGCAATCCGATCGACTTGTCCTAACAAATTAACGTACTGCGATATTTAAGGAATGCACTCGATGAAATCTTTACTGACCGAGCTTTTTGGTACCTCGAGCGCTGTTCTAATTAGCACTGCTATTTTTGATACTTTCCTCCACTATTAAACCAACTTCCTGTCCGTAGGAAAGTTCGAGAGTGTGACCATCTGGATCTCGCAGCAAAGCCCAATAACCGACTGGATACCCTGAGTCTTTTGGTTCTTGAATCAATATACCCGAACTACGCGCTCTGTCACAGAGATTATCCATATATTCGCGACTGGGGCAACCAACACCCAGATGTGCCGATGGAGAGAGAACCGATCGAACTGAGTTAGTTTCTAAAAGAACAATAACAAAAGGACGAGTTCCATCACAAAGCAAAACTACAGAAATACCTTCTTCCTTATCAATACGCCGATGAACGACCTTCATCCCTGCATAAGTAGCATAGAATTCGATACTGCGCTCTACGTTGGAAACAGGGAGTGCAATGTGGGTTAGTCCAATATCAATCATTTTCTTAATTCTGAAGATTTAATTATTTTGCAAATAATTTTGCTTGCATAAACTCCCAACTGAAGAAATATTTCTTGTTTAATGATTCAACTTTATTGGCGAGGTTAGGTTAAAGGATAAGAAGAAACAATTAGCCATCAGCCATTAGCCATTATTCTCGATCGATAAAGGAGCTTATTTGAGAAGCATTACAAACTGAAGCTAACTCTATTGTCCTAATTCTAATAAATTCTGTACCCTAGAATTTAGTATCTATATATTTGGTAACTAAAATTATAATGACCGAAACCTCCCAAACAATTCAATTACCCAGTATTGATAGCGCGATCGCCTTAGGTGGTACCAATGAAGATAATCTCGATCTTTTATCTCGCCATACTGGAGTAAAAATTATTCTGAGGGGACAAGATTTATTAATTTTAGGAACAGAAAAATCCGTAGAGCGTACAATTCGGGTAGTGCAATCCCTTGAGCCATTGTGGTCAGAAGCCAAAACAATTTCTAGACCAGATATTATGACAGCCTTTCATGCTGTAGATACAGGGCGTACTGACGAATATCAAGAAATACAAAATAATGTCCTTGCCCGTACTCGTAAAGGAGATTTAATTAGAGCTAAAACCTTTAAACAAAAACAATACGTTAAATCGATTCAAACTCACGATATCACTTTTGGTATTGGTCCTGCGGGAACGGGAAAAACTTTTTTAGCAGCAGTACTTGCCGTTCAAGCCTTACTCAAAGATCGATGCGATCGAATGATCCTAACTCGTCCAGCAGTAGAAGCAGGAGAAAAACTAGGCTTTCTTCCAGGTGATTTACAACAAAAAGTTAATCCTTTCTTGCGTCCCCTCTACGACGCTTTATATGAATTCATCGACCCAGAAAAAATTCCCGATTTGATGGAAAGAGGCAAGATAGAAGTTGCCCCTCTAGCCTATATGCGTGGACGTACTTTATCTAATGCTTTTGTCATTGTGGATGAAGCACAAAACACTAGTCCAGCACAACTGAAAATGGTCTTAACTCGCTTGGGTTTTGGTTCAAAAATGGTAGTAACAGGAGATATTACCCAAACAGATTTACCCGATCGTCAACAATCTGGTTTAGTTGTCTCTAGTAAAATTCTTAAATCGGTTGAAGGAATTGCTTTTTGTTATCTTTCTCAAGCTGACGTAGTTCGTCATCCTTTGGTACAAAAAATTGTAGCTGCTTATGAAAAATATGAAAATTAGATTTGTGCTAACTGTTTAACTACTCGATCGCATTCTTCAACTAAAAAACTACTACCAGCTTGTCTGTTGATTTCAATTAAAGAACTAAAATACCATAGAGTTCCTTCTTTTCCACCCTTGAAGCGACTCCAAATATTTGTATCTCCTCGATGATAAGTAGGTGGGCAAAATTACTTGTAAAAAAATGGATAATCTTTCACATTAATCGGAAAGTCCGAAAAGTAATTGTAGAGGGGGGCGCAGCCTCTTTGAGGCTGCGCCAAAGATTGTCCATTTTTTTTGGTCGGGGTACTTAGTCAGCTAAAATCGAGCGTGCATTGTGTAATATCAAATCCGTTTGAATAACCATACTTCCTGGCGAGGAAAGCAGAGGGAGCAGGGGAAGTAGGGGAGAGGGGGGAGAATGATTTTGGTTGGATAGCTTAAGTGTGTGCAATTATTCGGATTTGATATAACTTATCTGCCATAGATACCCGTCGCACTTTTGGAGAAGCATCTCGCATTCTTTCAATATATTGCTGTTTTCTTTCTTGCCAAGGTGGTTTAGGAATTACTTCGGCATCGGTGCAATCATTAACAATACTTACAACTTCTTGACCGAATTTTTGCTGAATTTCTTGACGGACTTTGTCTCCTCCGCGATCTTCTATGGCATCATGTAATAAAGCTGCGATCGCTTCATCTTCATCTCCTCCGTCTTCTAATACTAAGGCAGCAACACTTAGAAGATGAGAAATATAGGGAACACGGCTACCTTTTCTAATTTGGTTGCTATGAAGTTGGGTGGCGTAAACTAAAGCCCGTTCAAATCGCTCTGTAAGTTTTGTTGTTTGTGATAATATTAGGCTCATTATTGAAAAAACTATGTCTAAAAAACTGGTATTAATGGATCATGATGGGGCGATCGATGACTTCTTAGCTATGATGCTCTTAATGACTATGGCAGAAGTCGAACCCATTGGTGTAGTTGTTACTCCTGCTGACTGCTATATTAATGCTGCTGTCAGTGTCACCCGCAAAATCCTCGATTTAATGGGGCGAAGTAATATTCCTGTTGCTCAAAGTACTGTCCGTGGTGTAAATCCCTTTCCCCCCTCTTTTCGTCGCGACTGTGTAATTATCGATAACTTCCCTATTTTAAATGAACGAGAAGCGATCGCCACTCCTTTAGTTTCGCAGTCAGGACAAGAATTTATAGTGCAAGCTTTGCAAACAGCATCAGAAGCAGTAACACTGATGGTAACGGGGCCTTTAACTACTGTAGCTAAGGCGATCGCTCTCGAGCAAAATATAATTACCAAAATTAAAGAAATTGTTTGGATGGGAGGGGCATTAAATGTTGCTGGTAACGTCGAAAAAGAATTTGCTCTCGAACATGATGGCACGGCAGAATGGAATGTATTTTGGGACCCTTTTGCTGCTAAACAAATTTGGGATACTTCAATTCCAATTATTCTCTGTCCTTTAGATGTAACTAATACCGTTCCCGTTACACCAGAATTTATGCGTCAGCTAGCCAAACAACGTCGTTATCCTCTCTCAGACTTAGCGGGTATGTGTTATGCTCTAGCTATTCCCCAAACCTATTATTGTTGGGACATTCTTGCTACAGCTTATCTTGGTTGTCCCCAAAATTATCACTTAACAGAACAAGAAACAGACGCGATCGCTACAGGAATTAGTCAAGGACGAACTATTATCAAACCTGGAGGTAAAATTGTCAAAGTGATGACCAAAGTCGAGCGAAATAGTTTCTATAATTATTGCCTACAACAATTAGCAAAAAGTTAGACCAAATAATAAAACCAGGACTCACATTTTTATGATGTAAATCCTGGAGGTGTTCGAGAAGTATCTAACTAAATAATAAGAAAACTAACTCGAAGAATCATCCGTAAATTGTCGTAATTTTTTATTTTTCCTCAGTCATTTATCCGAAGCTATACAGAGAAAACACTAAACCTCTTACATGAGCCTGACAAACTTCGGTACGCTCGCTCGGCAACGAATACCTCACTGTAGCCGAGTTCACTTTGCCAACCGCGTTCTTCTTCTCGGGTCACAACTAGTAAATTCTATTTTTAAGACAGTTTTACAGTGACTTTTAATGAGTAACGGGAATCATTTTATTTAAACCGATAGACAAGTTTAAAATTTTATTTTTGGGATCGCAGCTTAGTTTCTCTACTCCATTCAAATTGGGCATTTCTTGCCAACAATTTCGGCAAAACCAATAATCTCTACGATTATTGATATGATGAAGCATGGGGTTAGAACAACAAGGACAAATTGTTAAAATATTCATGGTTTTTAACTCAATGTAACTAAAGAAATATATTAAAAATATTAAAAATTGCCAGAGATTTAGAAGCCAATAATTGCCAATTGCTGGATATGAGTTTGCTTTTGCTTCATCTCATCCACACTTTACTGCTCAAATTTGAAGAAGTTGTGAAGAAGATTCAAATTTTTGCTCCGTCTCGAGCGAGTCTGCGGTTCGCTATTTATGGCAAAATACTTATTTTTTAGGCAAAAAAAAGCAGACTTTTGTTTTCTGCCCAAAATAAGTCTGCTAAACCAGATAAAGCTCTAATTTAAGGCGAGATAGTTTAGTTTAAAGATTAGCCAATGAATCAGACGTAGGAATGAGAGGCTAAAACTTGAAAAAAAGCTAAGAGCTTATAGCTGATAGCTTTTTCAAAGGTTATGTCTTCCAACTCAAGTTTTTCAGCAAACCCTGTCTACTTGATATTAGCTTTAGTATCTTGAACCGCAGCCCAAAATGATAATCCAGTCAAAGGAATGCTAAGAGCCAAGATAATACCTGTAGTCATACTGCCTAATTCTGGTTGTCCGGAAGACAACTCAAACACTGAACCAACTCCAGCGATCGCCGTAATACAGCAAAGAGCCAATAAAGCACCACTTTTTGCAGTTATTGGTGTCACTTTAAATTATTCTCCTATCTAAATTAATTAAGTTTACTTTATTTATTTAACCGGTCTGACTGTGTTTACCGCAAAACCTTTCTTTTTTAATTCTTCTGTTAAAGCAATATTGTTTTCTACTCGATCGACAAACATAACCCCACTGAGGTGATCCATTTCGTGTTGAATGGCACGAGATAATAAACCAGTAGCTTTTAATTTATGGGGTCTGCCATTTTCATCCTTAAAAGATACCTCGATCGCTTCAGGACGAGTTACTTCTAAATAAACTCCAGGAATACTCAGACAACCTTCTTCACATTTAGATAGATCGTCACTGTATTTAGTAATTTTTGGGTTAATTAGTACCAGAGGGGATGTGTCAGGATTATTTGGTTCACAATCGATCACGATCAATTGCTTATTAACTGCTACCTGAGGTGCTGCTAACCCAATGCCATCTGCACTGTACATAGTTTGCAGCATTTGTTTGACTAGTTGGCGGATACTATCGTCTACTTTGGCAATTCTTTTTGCAGGTTGCCTCAAAACGCGATCGCCCAAATAATGAATTTCTAAAGGTGGTTCTTCTAATTTTTTCTTTTCTACTGCAACAACAGAAGCCATATATCTAGTAAATTTATTAACTGTGTCTCTTTATCTTCATGATACAACTTTAGTCTGAGGTTCGTGGCTGTTCGCTATTCAAATGAATAGAGATCTTTAAAATAAAAAATTCAGTATTCCATTGCTCATAAAGCGTTAGGTCGTACCCCAGGAACAGAACTCGATACTACTCATCCAGCTATACCTAAACGAATCGACCAACTAGAACAGCTAATCGATCGATATCCCCCTCAAACTCTAGCCGATGAAGGGAAGAAAAGAATCGCAATTAGTCAACCATTAACCTACGATAAGTCCAAAGATGGCAAGTCTTTGAGGATTAATTCTCGTCGTGGTGGTTCGAGTGCTGATGATTTGGAACGTCTTTTTGGCGAGTAGTTTAATTTAGCTGCCATTTCGCGAGCGCTTTTTTCCCGAGTTTCAAGGAGGGGCGAGCGCTTATTTCAAGCGACTCAAGCTATGTTTAAACTTCGATTGCTGAAGTCTATCGTATTAAGACTCAAGTAAACGAGACTTCTATGACAATTCTAAATCAATTGTAGTGTTCACAACTCAAATAGGATTGCTCTATATTGTTATAATTCATAAATAAAATTTTAAAAAAAAATAACAACTTAAATCGATAATATTCGTCTTAAAAAAGACAATACTTTAGCTGGATTACCCCAGAATCATCATGAGAAGTAACAATCAAACTCTCTTACTACTTTTTTTGATTGCTAGCATCTTTAGCACTAACTTGCACTACACGGACAATGCCACCTTTATTGCCAATTATCCCGAACCAGATTGGATAACCGTATCTGGCATATATACAACTTGGGTTATTATGACTATAATTGGCATTATTGGCTACTGGCTATATACCCAAGAAAAACTTTGGATTAGTTATTTTTGTCTTATTATCTATTCTGTTACGGGTTTATCTAGTCCCGTTCACTATTTTTATGGTGCAATGTCTAACTTTTCAATTAAGATGCACGCTTTAATTTGGTTAGATTTATTTACAGGAGCATCTGTTTTCGGGTTTGTTATTTGGTCGGGATTATTACTAAGAGAATGGCAACCAGAAGAATAAAAAAATTCCCAAAACTCATTTAATCTAAATATTAACAATTCAAGACCATTATTGTTTTATTACTATTAATCAAATCTCCGTGCTATGAATCGAATTCAGAATTAAATCGGGTAAGGGTTTCTTGACCAAAAAGCATAAAAATAAGTTGGGAAAAGATGACAGGTTTTCCTAAATTGAATTCAGGAGCTTGTCTGTCACCGTATTCCGTAGTTTAAACCCCTATTTAAATAACTCCGTACGCGAAGCTACCACCAAAAGTCACTACTAACTACTAACTCCGAACTATTATGACATCCGCAGTAGACAAAAAGTTACAAGATGGCAAATATATTCTTCTTAAAGAACTAGGTGAAGGTGGTTTTGGGCGTACCTATCAAGCGGTTAATCAAATTCTCGAGCGAGTAGTTGTGATTAAAACCTTTAAGTCATTACCATCACAAGAGAATAAGGTAGCGGATATAAGAAAACAATTTTTAAACGAAGCCCAAAGGTTAGTACGATGTTACCATTCTAATATTGTTCGGTTTTACGAATTTTTTATTGAGGATGGAGTCCCTTACATTGTTATGGACTATATTGAAGGGCAAACTCTTGACAAAATAGTATTTCCCAACAATCCCTTACCAGAAGCTACTGCTATTAAATATATTCGGCAGGTGGGAGAGGCTTTGAAGGTTGTTCATAGCAAAGGCTTGCTTCATCGAGATATCAAACCACAAAATTTAATTCTCAGTCAGGATACCCAACAAGTAATGTTAATCGATTTTGGTATAGCTAGAGAATTTAACCAAGGAATAATTCAAACTCATACTAATGTAGTTTCAGATGGCTATGCGCCTATCGAACAGTATTTGCCTAAAGCTAAACGAACTCCTGCCTCAGATATTTATGGTTTGGCAGCTACTATGTATACATTAGTGACGGCGCAAATACCTATAGCAGCTACGTTAAGAAATCGTCTGGCATTAAATACTCCCAAGGATATTAGACCAGAGTTAAGCGATCGAATATCGCAAGCCATCATGCAGGGTATGGCATTAGAACAGGAAGAACGCCCCAATAGTGTAGAAGAATGGCTTAGTTTGTTACCCCAAACGGATAATAAGATTATGTCAGACTCGGTGAAGACAATATCTTTAATGGAGACAGAAAATAAGCCAGCAAATTTGTCTACGGCTTCTCAGGTTACCAAACCAAGTTACAATAATCGCATCTTATTAGGATTAATAACATTTGCAGCAATGGTATGGGGTTTAGATTATGTTTGGTTAAGATTTCAAGCCTCTTCTCTCAAGGAAAAAACTCAATTGAATAGCGTCGAACAGCTAACTCCTAATGTCTCTCCCGTTACTCCTACTCAAAAATCTGAACCGGTAATGCCAGAAAAGACTCAAGAGTTTGACCCTACCATCACACCTAGCAATTCTACTTCCGCATCTTCTCCTGAAACAGTATCTCCAGAACCAATTAAGAAGTCTATTCCTTCTAATGTACCTGCCAGTTCTGTATCTTCCCCTAAAACGGTTTCTCCAAGCCCAACTAAGGGGTCTACAGTATCTTCGGAACCAACTAAGAAGTCTACTCCTACTCCGTCACCTATCCCTAAAGCATCTCCTTCTCCTAACATAACTCCACCACAGACTAGAAAAACTAACTCTAATAGAGTACCTAGTATCTTTGTATCTCCCCCTCAAAAAGCAATACCGAAAACTAATAATTCATCAGATAGGATACCTAGTGTTTTTGTCTCTCCTAATAAATTGAATCGACCGACAAACCAGACGAAAACCACCTCTAATCCTCCTCAAACAAACGAAGACCGAAAACTAGAAGATAAACAAAGGAGAAGAAGAAAAAGAAAATTTGATGATGATGATGACGATTAAAATTACTTGTCTACATAACTATCGCCCTATTAGCACTTAAGTTAAAATGTTTGGATAGCTTGTCTAATTTTCTATTTCCCTAAAAAATTAATATAATCTCATTTTTGATTATGGCATTACTAGTTGGTAGAGGTAAATATCTTCTTCAAGAGGAAATAGGACAAGGTATTTATGGCATTACCTACAAAGCCATCAACCAAACTAACAATGAAGTAGTTGTTATTAAAACATTTAAACCAGAATTAAGCCAAGAAACTGAAACATCTAAGCTTAGAAAAAAGTTTTTAAATGAAGCTCAAAGACTATTGGAATGTTCTCATCCCAATATAATTCCTTACCGAGAATTTTTTAGCGAAGATGGAGTTCCCTACATTGTTATGGACTATGTGGCAGGAAAAACTCTAGATAAGGTCGTATTACCAGACAACCCCTTACCAGAAGCTACTGCTATTAAATATATTCGACAAATAGGAGAAGCTTTGAAGGTGGTTCATAGCAAAGGCTTACTTCATCGAGATATTAAACCACAAAATTTAATTCTTAGTGAGGATAACCAACAAGTAATACTCATTGATTTTGGTATAGCCAAAGAGTTTAACCAGAAAATCAGCCAGAGTAATACAACAGTAGTTCAGGACAATTATGCGCCGATAGAACGGTATTTTTCTAAAGCCAAACCAACTCCTGCTACAGATGTTTATGGTCTAGCAGCTACTTTGTATACATTAGTTACAGCACAAGTACCTATAGCAGCTATTGTACGGGAGAATTTTTCTTTGCCTTCTCCCCAAAATATGCAACCAAAATTAAGTAATCAAATATCTGAAGTAATTATGTTGGGTATGGCTTTAGAACCAGAAGCAAGACCCGACAGTGTTGAGGAATGGTTAGCTTTATTACCTCAAAGTAATAAGAATTCTAACTTGTTTACAGCATTTCGCTCAAAATCACGACATCAGAAATCTTCTGTAACTTATAACTCTTCTTTGTTAGACAAAAGTAAACCTGTTAATTCAGACCAAAGTGAATCTGTTGAGGTTGTCGAAACTACTTCTGTTAAACAATCTGGAAATAATAACCAATTATTCAAATGGCTGACTATAGGATTACTGATACTCTTAGGTATAGATTACGTTTGGTTAAAATTTCAAGTCCGCTTTCAGGATTCACCAACACGACCAAACACTACCCAACAGCGGTAATTTTTTTTAGGGTTTGAAGTTCTTAGTCCAATATTCAAATAACAATATTAAGGGACTTGCATGCAAATAAGTTACCAAAAAGTCTAATAATCGCCTTCTTTAATTTAATACCTTAAAAAACAGGCGACGGGAAAGAGTAAATACTCTAAAAAAAATAATTTCCAAATAAACTGATAAAAATTAGCGATCGCTCTTTTTTGTTCTAGATCGACTTTTTGACTACGCCACCAAAGTAACCCTAGCAAGATTAAATGATAACTGATAAAAAAGTCCGAATTGAAAGAATTTAGCCAAAAAATCCCCGCATAAACCATTCCCATGTAGCAAAAGGTAATTACCCCACGGGAAATATTAAATACGGCAGATTTCCCTAATATAAGCGTAAAAGTATTAATATTGTAGATTTTATCTCCTTCGAGATCGGGGACATCCTTAAAAATGGCGATCGCCACGGTAAAGAGTAAAATAAATAAGGTTAATGTCCAAACATAAGGATTTAAAGATTCTTGACCTATTAGTTTTTGACTAAAGTGTGAGAATAATCCCAGATTGACTACAATACCTCTGACCGTGAAGATACAAAAAGCAGCTAAGAAAGGAAATTGCTTTAAACGGATTGGTGGCAAAGAATAAGCTGTACCAATAGCTAAACTAACCGCTACGGTAGCCAGTAACCACATTCCCGATAATCCTGCTACTGTTATGGCGAGTATTCCTGCAACACCTACAATCCACCTTCCTTGTTGGAGGGAAAACTCTCCAGCAGCTAGAGGAAGATGGGGTTTATTAATCTTGTCGATCGCTACATCCCATAATTGATTTAAACCAACAATATAAACATTGCCACTCAGACAAGCAATCCAAACGGCTAACATTTGTTCTAGATTGAGCCAAGTAATTGTACTATTCGTAGTTGCTATGGCGAGCGCATAGAGAGCAACAACACTTAGACTGGTACCAATAATTGTGTGAGGGCGAGAAAATTTCCAAAGACTATAAGTCCAATTCATCAATATTGAATTAGGTTTTCGATATCCATAGAATATAGCGTATTTTCGACTATTAATATAGCTTTTGGTTAAAATTGGCGACCAAGTTCGCTCCATAAAGAAGCTTGATGGGGAATAACACTCTCTTCAGTTAAATTATTAACTTGACTTTGAGGCTGGTTGAAATAGACACGGGTGGCTGTGTAGCCTACAACGAACATGGAAAAAGCTGCTAGAGAAATTCCTAAAGCTTTTTCTAAGCCAGATGTTTGAGTAGATGTATTTAAATGCATAATTAAAGTGAAGCCTCGTAAATTACTTCACTTCAATCATCCCAGAAAATACTGTATCGATAGATACTCTTTATAAAAATTTACTCATAGAAAGACTGCTCACTAGTGAGAGGCTGTAAAATTTGCTCGGCCAGTGAAAATGGAAGCTCTTGATAATGGGAGTTAATTCCGTGACCAATTCCTGCAATTAAACCTAAGACGGCTGGCAAAACTAAAGAGGCAAAATTGTTCATATTGTAGGCAGTAAATTTCACACTCAAGCGTCTCATTAATTGAAGTTAATTTTTGTAGCAAAACTAACTTTTGATAAAGCTAATCTGATACTCAATGCGAAAAGTGTTAATGAATAATTCAACAATTGCAATACCGTGAGCTGCCTACTAAAAAATAGGTATCGGGGAAATTATGTTAACCCCAATACCTTTTGCTTTAGTTATTTAATACTAGAAAAATTAACTATCTAGTTAGTTAAGCCTTCTAAAAAGTTTTTAGCTTGTTCTTTTACTGTATTTTTATCACTAGCATCTTCAGGAGAGATCATTTTACTTTTATCAGCACTTCCCTGTACTGCATTTAATCCATTTTCAGCCTCTTTATTAAGTTCTTCCATAGAACGAGGATTAGCCTTAGCGACACTATCAGTTTTGTCTTGAATTCTGTTTAAACTAACTTCTCCATCGTTAGGATTACTACTAGCAGCTTGAGCGGGAAATGCACTGGAGTTGGGACATTACAGGACATATTAAAGTACCTACTTATGTTCCTGTAAAAGACGAAAACGGTGAAGAAAAAGTATTGCATCATGTCAAAGATGCTGAAGAGATATCAGATGTAATTCGCCAAGCTAGAACCAACGAAGATGGCGATCGCCAATGGTCTTAATTGAAGCGAACTAGGTATAGAAGATATCACTATTTTTCCCGGTCGTATCGAACATCAAGACTTGGCTTACTATTACTCTGCAGCCGATGTTTGCGTTGTCCCCAGTCACTACGAACCTTTTGGTTTAGTAGCAATTGAAGCTATGGCTTCTGGTACTCCCGCGATCGCTTCTGAAGTTGGTGGGTTAAAATATACTGTTGTCGATCGAGAAACAGGATTACTGGTACCACCTAAAGATCGACATGCTTTTGCCGAAGCGATCGATTTAATCTTGTCTGACAAATCCTGGTGCAGACAGCTAGGAGAAAACGCTCGAGAAAGAGTCAAATCTAAGTTTAGTTGGGATGGTGTAGCTAATCAGTTAGATCGACAATATTTATCTGAGTTGAGTAAGCTACATCAAGAGTTTCTCAATCCCGCAGTTTAACTATACCAATTATCGCTCATTAATTGGAAATTTAGTAGGCTGGAAAAAGGGGGGAAATAGCAAAAACCGCCTTTTTCCTATTGGCTATGTTCGATACTTACTCTATATTTCTAATCTGACTATATCTCTAGCTATACTAAGTTTCCTCTCAATCTATGGCATAAGTTAGATGACTGCCAAAAAAAATTTTACTAACTTAAAGGTAAGAGATGAAAAAAAAACGAGGAACAACATAATTATGGCTTTAGTAAAAATTGCCGATCTGTATCCTAATTATAAAGACGACATTTTTAACTTGCTAGAGTAATACAGCGATTAGTCGAAAAAGCTGTTCCATGAACCCCTAAAACTCGAGATTAATAAATTTATTTATATTTAATGTTTAATCTTTCTATTTAATATATAGTAGAATACTAGCTTTTGTCTTGGTAGTATTTTCCTACTTTTAGGTACGGGTTTCAGTCTCCAATTTAAACCTGGGATTGTGATTCGCGATCGATAGGTATGATAACGATAAAAGTAGAACCCTTGTTTACTTCTGAAATTAGCTTGATTTTTCCTTCTAGCATAGTTACTAATTGATAAACGATCGCCAATCCCAAACCAATTCCTTCTGGTACTTTTTCGCGAGACTTTTGACTGCGAAAATATGGTTCAAAAATACGTTCTCGATCGGACTTAGATATACCGATACCTGTATCGGCAACCTTAATTTTTAAGAAATTTTGCTCTGTTTTATGACAAGTTAACTCGATCTGACCCGATGGAGTATAGCGAATGGCATTAGTTAGTAAATTAGTAAGTATTTGTTGTAATCGTAAAGAATCAGATTGAATTACTAATTGTTCGGGGATACAGCTAGTAATTAGCTTCAATTTCTTGGCTTCGATCGATGGTTTTAGACCCAAAGTAATATTTTCTAATAAATTGCAAATATTAACCTTCTGCATTCGCAACTTAAAATTCTTTTTATAGTAAGAAGAAATTTCCCAAGTATCATCGATCGATCTTAAAACTTTGCGTCCTTGTTGAAGTACTTGCTGAATATGCTTTAAGTCAGAAAGCGAACTATCTTGTCGAGAATTTCTTTGCTGTTGTCGAAGAAATAAGTCTGAGTAGCCAATGATCGAGGTAAGCGGATTTTTAATTTCGTGGGCTAAATAAGAAATACTGCCTTGATACTCTTCAATTAAGCGAGTTAGTTCTTGATTAGTGAGAAATATTTGTTGATGTAAATTTTCTATCCGATCTTGTCTGGCTTCGGCATAGCTTTGAAAACTATTTTCCATAACTCGATTGATAACTAAATCGATTAAAGCAATTTCTTCGACAATTTTTTCGGAAGATTGCACCAATAACTGTGGTTTCAATTGGGCGAGTACAATTTGCTTTAATAAAAAAAATTCTCTGACTATTTCTTCTGGGTTAAAATCTTGTCTAAAACGAGTATAACCGTGTTTGCTACCTTGATTGTCTGCACGAGTAGCAAGCCAACTCAAATTATTTTCGACGATCGCCTCGCCATTCTCAACTGGATTTTCATTCATATCTCTATTAAAAAAAAAAAAAAAATTGTGTTACTGTATGTAACACAATACATTTTCTAGGTTGAATAGCGCAGAGAAATATAACGGGAAACCACGCCAGTTCTGACAACACCTTAACTCACCACTCGCAGATAATATTTCTAAATATTTTTAACTAAAAGATAGATGTCTTCATCAAATTTACATCATGACAGAGTATTTTTCACCCTACTAAAGCCGAAAGTTTTAAAGCTCTTTTTTTTAGCAATCTCATCGCTTTATTTTGAATTTGTCTAACTCTTTCTCGACTGATGCCACAGCGGTCGCCAATTTGTTGGTAAGTCATTGCTTCAACACCTCCAATACCATAACGCAAACTAATTACGTCTCTTTGTCTGGGAGATAAAGTATGTAACAGGTTTTCAATTTTAGAACTTAATTCTTGTTCGGTGACATACTCTGTAGGAGAAGCCGAATCATCAGCTAATATATGCTCTAATTCGGTGTTGTTTTCGTCGATGGTAACATTTAAACTTTTTGGTTTAGTTATGCGTGCAGCTTGAGTTAAAGACCTTAATTTGGTTAGATCGAGGTCGAGTTCTCGGGCAATTTCTAGCTCAGTTGGTCTTCTACCGAATTTTTGAGATAGTTGGCGAACCGCCTTTCTAATTTGGTTTAGTTCTTGAGTAATATGAATAGGAAGGCGAATAGTACGACTATTATTGGCGATCGCTCTGGTTATAGCTTGCCTAATCCACCAATAACTATAAGTAGAAAATTTATATCCTTTACTGGGGTCGAACTTCTCTGTTGCTCTCATCAAACCAAGACTACCTTCTTGAATCAAATCGAGAAAAGACATACCCCGATTCTGATATTTTTTAGCGATCGAAACTACTAAACGCAAGTTTGCCTGAGTCATTTTTTGTCTGGCGCGCTCCCCTTGACGAACAATTTTTTGTTCTTCTGGGGTTAAATTTTCTCGCTCTAGTAAAGGCAGCATCGCCTGAACTTTATTGGCGAGTTTTACTTCTTCTTCTGCACTTAATAAGGGAGTACGACCAATTTCTTTGAGATAGGTAGATATAGTGTTATTTGACATTTTTAATTTTGTTTTACTTACTTACTTATTGGGAACAGAAGCTTTTTCTATTTGCAACTGAGTACAAGGAATCATATCTCGGACAATGCCGATGGAACTCTGGTGAGAGATTTCTAATTCGCAATCTTCATTGGCTTCAAACAAGAAATTTTCTTCAGGAAAAACTACCCGTTCGCCATGGCGATTTTCAAGACCTCTAACTTTAGCAATGATAATTTTGTTCGTGCTATTTGTATAGCAATATAATTGTTTAGAATCCTAAATTGGGCTCAATTATAACAATAATCTCTAAGCGTCCCATCCACATCAAACAGATCGGGGTGAGTTTGCCCAATTTATTGGATTTATGTTAGTTTGACTTTATTTGAGGGAATTATAGATAGTGTCTATCTAAATTCATGTATTTAAACTACTATTTATAAAGTTATTATTGAGCTAAAAAATAGAGGTGGCTGCCAGTATGGGGACAGTTTTAATTGTTGATGATTCAGCTACAGAGAGGTCTATCATCACTAGTTGTTTACAACAAGTGGGTATCAATGTATCGATTGCTATAAGTGGAGAAGAGGCTCTAGAAAAAATAGCCCAATCTCAACCTGATGTAATTGTCTTAGATGTTGTTTTACCAGGGCGGAGTGGTTTTGAAATTTGCCGTCAACTAAAAGGAGAAGAAAATACCAACAAGATACCGATTATTCTCTGCTCGACTAAAGGAACAGAAATGGATAAATTTTGGGGTATGAAACAAGGAGCAGATGCTTATATTCCTAAACCAATCGATCAAAAGCAATTAGTTAGTAAAGTTCAGGAACTAATTGCTAATTAAATCGTATACTGCAAAAATATTGAGGTATTGTGTCAGATTCTAACTTTAGCCAAAATCTCTCGTCATCTAGGGAGCTTCTTCAGCTCAAAAAGGAAGAAGAGCAGTTTTTAAGATTTCGCCTCGAACCTGACACTAAAGTAATGTTGCCCATTGAGCAAATCACTGAAGTGCTTAAAATTGCTGTTGGTAACATAGTACCAATTCCAGAAATGCCTGCTTGGGTTATGGGGGTTTATAATTGGCGGGGTGAAATTCTATGGATGTTAGATTTAGGACATTTAATTGGGCTAAATTCTTGGTACGAAACGGGAATCAATGCTACTAACTATAATGCTTTGGTTTTATCTCAAGATAATTCTAAAAATACCAAGGCAAAGTCAATGCCAAAAACTAGCCTTGGTTTAATTATTACTCAAGTAGAGGATATTGAATGGTGTAATCCAGCTTTAATTCAGTCTCCCCCTGCTTCTGCTATTAGTGATGAACTAGCTCCTTTCTTACAAGGATATTGGCTCAAGTCAGATGGAGAAACTATTTGGACTCTTAACGGTTTGGCTATTTTTGCTGCTATGTCTCAAAGTTAAATCAGCTTTTTAAAAAATTTAAGTCAGAAGTTTAGAACACAAGAGTTGCAAGAGAGAATAATTCAGCAACTGTATTAAAAAAATTTTTATTTTTATTACTTAACTATTAACTAGAAAAACTATTTAAATTTTGTCGAGGTTATTTTTATGACTCCAATTCCTCCACAGTCTGGCGATCGAGAAAACGATCGTAATCCACCAACTCGAGCTGTTGTAACCAATAGTGATGAAGAAATAACCGATGAACTAAGCAAAACCAATAACAAGATAGTAAATTCCCCTAGACCGGTTTTCTTACAAAAACTCTACAATCTTCCCATTGGTAGAAAAACTGGCATTCTTCCTTGGGTAAGTTTAGTTGCCATTACTGTGGTAATTGCTGCGGGGGAAATTGTCTTCAGTCAGAGTTTAAAAAAAGAACTCGTACAAGAGGTTAAGTCTCAGTTAGCAGTAGCAGATCTTCAATACAACCTCAAAATTGACCAAATGAAATTTACTTTTCGGGGACAGTCAGAAAATGATGTCATTGTCAAAGCAACAGAAGCATACGCTCGAGGAAAAGAGTTATCTAATGTAGTTAAAACTCAGCTCAAAAATATTCTGCAAAATGAAATTGAAGCTAACAATATTGAATATGCCACTCTAGTAGGTGAAGATAAAAAGATTATAGTTAATGCCAATGCCGATCGCGCTGGAGAATCTTTCGATCCTAATAATCTAGTTAGTCAAGTTTTACAAAATTCCCAACCAATTAAAACCAGTGAAATAGTAAGTTGGCAAGAGTTAACTAAGGAATCTCCCCCACTATCAAAAGACTTGAAGACATCAGATGTTCTCATTCGTTATACTGCCACACCAGTAAGAGAGAGAAAGAGTAATCGAGTTATTGGAGTGCTGCTCTCTGGGGATATTGTCAATGGCAAACTAGCGATCGTGCGGAATAGTGTCGATGCTTTTGAAGAAGACGGATATAGTGCTGTCTATCTTTACAATTCTGACAGTCAAGAATACAGTCTGGCTACCTCAATTCGACGAGACAAAAACCAGCCAGTAGAACAGAAATACCAAGCCAATATTACTTTGCCAGATAAGTCGCTGTTAGCCCAAGCAGTAAAAAATCCCAATATTATAGTTAACGCACAACAAAAAATCGATCGTAAATCCTATGTTGTCGCAGCTAAGGCGATAACCGATCGAGCAGGAAAGCCAGTCGCGGTAGTTGTCTATGGTAAAACTACAGACAAGATTGGGGAAATTCTGTGGCGGGGTTTATTGGTTGAAATAAGTGTTGCTTCAGTAGTACTAGTGCTTCTGTGGCTGTTAACCAAAATCTTAGGAAAATCGATCGCTCAACCAATTCAACAATTACAACAGATTACTCAAGATTTTTCTGAAGGTAATCTTCAAGCCAGGGCATTAGTTTATACCACCGATGAAATAGGGTTACTGGCTAGAACTTTTAACGTAATGGCAGATTCTCTAGAGAGTAATGAAGAACAATTACGTCTGGACGTTCAACGTTCTCGTTTGCTAAAAAACCTTGCTTTTCGCATGGGTCAAATCCTCGAACCTGAAGAATCGATCGACATAGCTGTACAAGATAGTAGAGTTGCCTTACAAAGCGATCGAGTAATTTACTACTCTTTTGATGAAAACTGGAAAGGCACAGTGGAAGCAGAATCTGTGGAAGAAGGTTATCCTTCCAGTTTAGGAGTAGAAATTTATGACCCCTGTTTTGCAGAAGAGTATCTAGAACAGTATCAGCAAGGAAGAATTAAGGCAACTAACAATATTTACGAAGCTGAATTAAATGAATGTTACCTCAAACAACTAGAACCTTTTGCCGTTAAAGCTAGCTTAGTTATCCCCGTAATAACTAGAGAAAAGCTAATCGGTTTACTGATTGCCCATCAGTGTGCTAGTCCACGCAACTGGCAAGAAAGCGATATCGATCTATTAGCCCAAATAGCAACTCAATTAAGTATGGCTTTAGATAAAGCCAGTCTCCTCGAACAACAGCAAATCGCTCAAGCTAAGGAAAAAGAAGCCAAAGAGAAACTACAACGTAGAGCCTTAGAGCTTCTGATGGAAGTAGACCCCGTCAACCGAGGAGACTTAACCATCCGTGCTCAAGTTCGCGAAGATGAAATTGGGACGATCGCCGACTCTTATAACGCTACAATTGAAAACCTACGCAAGCTAGTTACTCAAGTACAAATAGCTGTCGAACAGGTAGCTATGACCACCAGTGAAAAAGAAAATTCTATTCAAGAATTATCTCAGGGGGCATTTCAACAAACTATCGAAATTGCCAGTGCCCTAGAACGGATTAAAGGGATGAATGAATCGATTAAGGCTGTATCTACTCACGCAGAAGCAGCAGAAGCAGCCGTACAAGAAGCAGCCCAAACTGTTCATGCGGGGGATATAGCCATGAATCGAACCGTAGAAGGATTTATAACTATTCGCGAAACTGTAGCGGAAACAGCCAAAAAGGTTAAACGTCTGGGAGAATCTTCTCAAAAGATTTCTAAAGTGGTCAATTTAATTAGTAGTTTTGCCGATCAAACCAACCTACTGGCATTAAATGCCTCCATTGAGGCAGCCCATGCAGGAGAAGAAGGAAGGGGTTTTGCCGTGGTTGCCGATGAAGTACGCAGCTTGGCAAGACAGTCGGCAGAAGCTACCGCAGATATCGAAGCTTTGGTGGCAGAAATTCAAGCAGAAACTAATGAAGTAGTGGCAGCAATGGAATCTGGTACAGAACAAGTAGTTATGGGGACAAAACTAGTCGATGAAACTCGTTCTTACCTCAATCAGATTTCTACGGTTAGCGACACTATTAACCAGCTAGTTAATGCGATCGCTCAAGCTACCATCGAGCAATCTAAAGACTCAGAAACCGTTAGCAATACTATGACTCAAGTAGCAGAAATTTCCAATCTAACATCTTCTGAAGTTAGTGAAGTATCTAACTCTTTCCAAGAGTTACTCTCTGTAGCACAAAAATTACAAGAGAGTGTCAGTAAATTTAAAATCTGAATTCATTATTTTTTTGTGGAAAAAATGGTACCTTCCGTACCTACGAACTCCGAACTCACGTCGTTGAACAAATGATAACTCCGAACTCCGAACTCCGAACTCCGAACTCCCATTATGCTGTCGAGCGAGTGCAACCAACAGCAAAATCTAAGCAAGTTGGTCTACAAACTAAACTGCTATCGGTTGTTTTGCCGACAATTATTGGAACTTTAGTCTTATCGAGTTTGCCTGGCTATTACCTAATTCATAAAACTGCCAAAGAAGAAGTCGAACAGCAATTAGAAAATAAAGCTATTTTAGCTAAAGACACGATCGAGCAATTATTAGACCAAGCCATCAAAATTCCGCAAGTAGTTGCCAGTAATCCTCGAATTGTTAGTTCAATTCGCACCAGTCGCCAAAAGGTGCAAAATTCTGGTCTAGATAAGTTATCTATTCCCGAATTAGAGCAAAAGTTTGCTGCTACTAAGTTACTTGCACTCGATCGAGAACTTAACGATTATCTGAGAAAAGTAGTTCTAGTCACGGAACTAAGAGAGATATTCTATACAGATAGTTATGGCTTAAATATTGCTTACAGTAACCCTACGTCAGATTTTGTCCAGAGAGATGAAGACTGGTGGCAAAAAGGAAAAAGTCAAACCCAATGGCTGAGTCCACCTAAGTTTGATGCGTCGGCCGATAATGTTGGTTTGGAATTAGTTCAAGCAATTAAAGACCCTAACTCAGGAGAGTTTTTAGGAGTTATCAAGGCATTGCTACCTGAAAACTATTTTGATGCTGTAGCGAATAATTTATTAAACACGGGGATTAAAAACACCCAGATAGTGCAAATTATATCTCCCGAACTCGAGAATGCGATTAAAACTATTACCCCCGAAGGATTGAGTCCAGATCGAGAAATTATTGGTGGCATCGAGCTAGCTCGTATTGCCTCTTTAGTCCTACAAGAACAAAAAAAAGAACTTGCCGAACAGTTAAGACAAGAGTTTTCTGTCAAAAAATTAAAAATTAAAAATGCTGATTCTACTCGGCAAATTATTGTTTCCTTTGTCTATAAAAAGAGACTCTATAAACTACTTGCTATTAAAGAGAGAAATTGGGTGGCAGTAGCTTCGATAAATTACCAAGAGTTACAGAACTCTGGTAATGAATTAACTCCAATTATTATTCTGAATTTGATTTTAGTTAGTTGTGTAGTAGCAGTTATCATCTCTTTATTATCTCGTCAAATTTCCCAGCCGTTAGTCAACTTAGCTGCTACAGCAGAACAGGCAGCAGCAGGTAATTTGGATGTACGAGCTAAATCTTTAGGAACTTTTGAAGTACAAACTTTAGCTAATAGTTTAAATAATCTTATCGTTCGAGTTAGAGAACTATTAAATCAAGAACGTATCGAAGCAGAAAAGGCAAAAAATCTACAAAGAATTATCCAAAAAATTAACGAAGGAGGAGAAAAACAAGGGATATTAGCGACAGTAGTTAAAGAAGTTAGACAGACATTGCCAGCAGACCGAGTCATTTATTATCAATTCGATCGAAATTGGCAGGGAACTGTTACTGCTGAATCAGTGCTTTCTGCTTATCCATCGGCTTTAGGAGCAGAAATTAACGATCCATGTTTTGCTCGAGTATATATCCAAAAATACGAACGAGGTCGAATTGCGGCGATCGATAATTTAGCTCAAGCAAACCTAACCGACTGTTATCGTCAACAACTAGAATCTTGTGCCGTCAAAGCGAATTTAGTCTTACCAGTAATAATTCAAAACAAACTCGATGGTTTACTAATTGTTCATCAATGTTCTGCTCCTCGTCATTGGGAAACTAGTGAAATTGATTGGTTAACTCAAATCGCCAATCAAATCAGTTTCGCTCTCGATCGATTGAGCTTTTTAGAACAGTTAAAAGTAACGGAAGAAAGAGAAAAAAAAGCTAGAGAATATCTACAACAACGAGCCTTACAATTATTGATGGAAGTAGACCCCGTAAGTCGTGGAGATTTAACCATCCGCGCTCGGGTTCAAGAAGACGAAATTGGCACAATCGCTGATTCTTATAACGCTACGATCGAAAATCTGCACAAAATTGTTAACCAGGTAAAAGCAGTATCTCAGGAAGTACAAGCAAATACTAGTGAAAATGAACGAGTTATTAGCAATTTAGCCCGAGAAGCAGTCAAACAGGCAGAAGAAATTTCTTTAAGTATGGTTCAAATTCAAAAAATGAGTGAATCAATTAAAGCTATCTCTGCTAATGCGGGTCTAGCAGAATCGATCGTACAGAATGCTAACCAAAATATTGCTGTCGGTGATGAAGCAATGAACCGAACAGTAGCAGAAATTAATGCCATTCAAACAAGTGTAAATGAAGCTGCTCAAAAAGTTAAACAATTAGGAGAATCATCTCAAGCTATTTCTCAAGCCGTAAATTTAATCGGTCGTTTTGCTGCTCAAACTCATTTACTCGCTCTCAAAGCATCTATTGAAGCAGCCAGAGCAGGAGAACAGGGAAAAGGCTTCGCTGTCATCGCCGACGAAGTACGTTCTTTAGCTGCGAGATCGGCAGAAGCAACCGCAGAAATTGACAATTTGGTTACCCGAATTCAATTAGAAACTAATGAGGTAGTGGAAGCCATGAATACAGGAACTAAACAAGTAGAAGTGGGTACCCAACTAGTTCGACAAACTCGACAAAGTTTAACCGAAGTAACTGCTGCCAGTCATGAAATCAGTCAACTAGTAAAAGAAATTGCCCAAGCTGCGGTCGCTCAAGCAGAAACTTCAGGACTGGTAAGTGAAACCATAGCAAATGTAGCAATCATAGCCGAAGCCAATTCTCGCTCGGCAACAAAAGTATCGACTTCGATCGAGGAGCTATATCAAACTGCTGAGAAATTACAAGTAGGCATCGGACAATTTAAAACCTAGCGGTTAGTTTGGAGTTATTCACCCCTTACTTATTACTTAATTCCCAACCAACCATGTCTCTTAACCCTGATATTCGCGATCGAGCCTATCAGTTTTTTATTGAAGAAGCTCGAGAACTTCTCCAAACCCTGGAAACTGGTTTACTGAATCTTAGTGAAGATCGCAGTACCGATCGAGTTCATGAGTTAATGAGGGCTGCTCATTCTCTTAAAGGAGGAGCAGCAAGTGTCGATCTAGATGCCATTAAAACTCTAGCTCATCGCTTAGAAGATTTCTTTCAAGCCCTTTATAGCGACAAGGTTGAATTTGACTCAGAATTAGAAAGCTTGTTACTGGAAGCTTATGACTGTCTTCGTTCTCCTCTTAACGAACAAATAGAGACTGGAGCTTTTGATACTCAATCTGCTTTAGTTAATGCCGAACCTATATTTACTCAAATAGAAGAATTATTAGGAGATGCTCTTAAAGAAGCCGATAACTACGTCCCTATTTCTGCCGATTTAGGTATTGATATTGTTGCTTCTATCTTTGAAGTAGATGTCGCTCAATCCCTCGAGCGTTTGACTACAATACTGGCTGACTCTAATAGAGAAGAAGTCATTAGAGAAATAAAAGCTCAAGCAAAAGTATTTACTGAATTTGCTGAGTTATTTAATTTGCCTGGTTTTGGCGAAATTGCTCGAGCTGCCATAATTGCGCTCGACAACCATCCAGAGAAAGCTGTAGAAATAGGTAATCTCATGTTGGCAGATTGTCAAGTAGCTAGAGACTCGGTTTTAGAAGGCGAGCGACTGCGTGGAGGAGAACCTTCTGAGGCTTTATTAGCTCTCTCTAAGTCTGAAGAATCAGTGGGTTCTGAAGAAACAGAATCTCAGGAGATTGTCTCTTTAGAAAGTGTCTTTGGAGACGAGCTAGAAATTTCTTCAGAAGAAGAGCAGACACCTGTTAGCGATGAGCCAACACCAGAAATCATTTCTCTAGATAGTGTTTTTGGGGATGATTTAAACACCATAACAGGAGAAGAGCAGACACCTGTTAGCGATGAGCTAACACCAGACATTATTTCTCTAGATAGTGTTTTTGGGGATGATTTAAACACTATAACAGAGCAGACACCTGTTAGCGATGAGCCAACACCAGAAATCATTTCTCTAGATAGTGTTTTTGGGGATGAGCTAAAAATTCCAGTTAAACTTTCAGTTTCTCATAATCATTCTGAGTCAAAAGAATCTCTAGAAATCGATGGGCAAGGACTACCTCAACCCAATAATTTAGATGAAGCGATCCAATCTATCGAGCAAATCTTCGATAAGTTACCTCCTCTACAAAGCAGTCTCTTACCTCCATCTCCATCAAAACCAAAAGAAGAAGTAACTATAACCCCAAAAGATAAAGTTAAATTAGATCGGCATGAAGACAACAAAATAACTAATTTAACCGTAAGAATTGACTTAAATCATCTAGAGAGAATGAATAATATCATTGGCGAATTAGTCATTAACCGTAACAGCCTATCTCTGCAAAATGAACAACTTCAGCAGAATGTCAAAGAACTAGTCCGCAAGTTTGCCCGTTTTCACAAAATAACAGTCCAATTAAGAGAGTTTGCCGATCGTCTGTCGATCGAGTCAGAAAAACCTCAAAGTAATCATTTCTCTTCTACCAAAAACCATTTTTCGGCAATCAATACCAGTCAAACCGAGTTTGATTCTTTAGAAATGGATCGCTACAGTCAGTTGCACATTTTACTACAAAAAATATTAGAGGAAATGATGCAACTAGAAGAAGGAATGGAAGATATTTCTTTGTTTGCCAGACAATCTGACTTAACTATTAAGCAACAACGTCAGATGCTCGGACAAATGCGGGATGAGCTAATGTGGGCAAGGATGTTACCTTTAGACCAAATTCTGCAACGTTTTCCGCGCATATTGCGTAATTTATCTAACAAGTATCAAAAACCTGTTACTTTAAAGACGATCGGGACAGGAGTACTGGTTGACAGAGCAGTATTAGAAAAGCTGTACGATCCTCTGATGCATTTACTACGTAATGCTTTCGATCATGGAATTGAACCACCTGAATTTCGCCGTCAACAAGGTAAATCAGCCAAAGGAAATATTACCATTAGTGCTTATTATCAAGGCAATCAAACTGTTATCGAAGTGCAGGATGATGGTCGAGGACTTAATTTAACTAAAATTGCCAGTAAAGCAATTAAACAAGGTTTGTTGTCAGTCGAACAAGCCCAAATAGCGACTAAAGAAGAATTATTAGACTTAATTTTTGAGGCAGGATTTTCTACCGCAGATAAAGTTAGTGAATTATCTGGGCGTGGTGTAGGCATGAATGTAGTTCGTTCTCAATTACAATTGCTCAAAGGCACGATTAAAGTTGATTCATCTCCTGGAGAGGGAACTACTTTTACTCTTAAATTACCTCTTACTCTAACTATTGCCAAACTACTAGTCTGTTCTTTGGGTTCAACGGCTTTTGCTTTACCGTCAGATAGTATCGAAGAAATCATTATTCCTAAATCAGACCAAATACAATTATCTGGTCCACAGAGGTTTTTATTCTGGAATCAGCAATTAATACCTATTTATGCAGTTAAAGATTTGCTTAAGTATAACTGCACTATTTATTCAGCAGGTTTGCAGAGTAAAACTTTTGATACGGTTGCCTCCCCTGTAGATTGGGCATCACCTTTGCTATTGTTACGGATAGGACAACAATTATTTGCCCTAGAAATTGACAAACTGATTACCGAACAAGAATTAGTTATTAAACCTTTTGGTAAGGCAATTACTCCTCCTAGCTACACTTATGGCTGCACTATTTTAGGAGATGGAACTTTACTTCCCGCGATCGATGGAGTTGTACTAATTAATAAAGTCCTGGGATTAAATACAATTCAGGAGCAAAATAATTTAAATTCTATCGATCGATTAGAACTAGCCGATGACCTTGAGTTAGATACACAAGACAAGAATATTGAAATAGTTCTCGCCAAAACCCTCAACCAGCCCACAATACTAGTAGTTGATGACTCTACTGCCCTTAGAAGAACTATGGCTTTAAGTCTAGAAAAACAAGGCTATCGTGTATTGCAAGCAGGTGATGGGCGACAAGCTTTAGATCGACTCAAGAATCATTCTGGTATCGATTTAATTATCTGTGATATAGAAATGCCCAATATGAATGGCTTTGAATTTCTCAGTGTTCGCCGTCGTGATTCTTTGTTACTTCAAATTCCTGTCATTATGCTTACCTCTCGGAGTGGAGGAAAACACCGTAGTTTAGCCAAACAGTTGGGAGCCAATGCCTACTTTACTAAACCCTACATCGAACAAGAGTTTCTGGGCGAACTCAAAACAATACTCTCACAAAAACATAGTGACTCTGAAGATCGATCTAAATCTACACCCAAAACAATAACTAATTTAAACATATTAATTATTGATGATTCCTCTGCTTTACGCAGGACTATGACTCTGAGTTTAGAAAAAAAAGGCTACCGAGTATTACAAGCCAGACATGGAAAAGAGGGATTAGAACAATTAAAACAAAATCCGCAAGTAAATCTTATTATTTGTGATATAGAAATGCCGATTATGAATGGCTTTGAATTTCTTGATGTTCATCGCCAAGATGCCAAAATAGCTCATATCCCTGTAGCGATGCTTTCTTCTCGTAGCAGTGAAAAACACCGCAATTTAGCCAAACAGTTGGGAGCAATTGCCTTTTTTACCAAACCCTACATAGAAGAAGAGTTTTTACAAGAAATTAAAAATTTAATTAAAACTCATCATTAAATTTAGTTATTTTCCCCTATATAAATCGAGATTGCTATGTTTACTAATCATCAACTTCAAAATAAGCCCGAAGATCTCATTACTTCTACTCCTGACTCTCTACTTAAATTACTAGTGTTTGAAGTTGATAAGCTTACTTTAGCATTGCCCATCGAACAGACAAAAAAAGTTGTTAAATATACTTCTGTCCATGGGAGTGGACTCAATCATATCAATCTTGCCCATTTAGACGATCGCGAAGTAACTATAGTCGATTTAGAACAAAAGCTATTTAAACATAGCCAAGCAGAGCGAAATAATTTTGATGGCTATTTCATTATTACAAAAGATGTTATGGGTGAGTCTATAGGTATTTTAGTATCAAAAATGCCTATTCTCATTGATGTACCTTTATCTCAAATTAGGCTTTTACCTAATTCTTATCGTCATTCTGACACTTTAGAAATCGCCAGTCATGTTACCTTAATTACTCAAAAAAATAAACCCGCTGTAACAATTTTTATTGTAGATTTAGATCGATTGATTTAATTGTTAATTTTATTACATTTTAATTTGCTTAGTATTTAAAAAAAATACGTACATAGTAAGCAATTATTGACTTTTGACCATTAGAGTATGTTTTCGTTAAGAGCGGATAAATATCACAATTTTTTTATATCGTTTTTTTTACTTTTTTGTCCCTAATTAGTTACTTTTCTGCTTTATTTTGGAAATTGTAGAATTAAAAAACGGAGTAAATCAATAATGAAAAAATATAGCTCAGTCGATCGCCTCTACAAACTACACGAACTATTTGCTGTTGATTTTAAAAAATCAGAACAAGATGCTCAAATAGTACAAAAAGAATCTAATGTAATGAGATTAACAGAGATAGAACACAATTTAACTGCTTAATTTAAATTAAAGCATACATCCTTCATGAGTATTAATTGTTTATTGAGCCAATCAATAAAGTTTTGGCTCAATAAATGAAATTATACTTAGGCAACCTGGAATTAGTAACCTTAAATTGTAATAGACTTCTTGCATAAGTCTCCAAAATCTCGGTTGAGTGGAGGTAAAAAGTAAAAGGTAAAAGGTAAAAAGGATTAATTTTGATTTCTTATTTATTTTTGTAAGAGGTCTAATATTGCTCTAATTTTATGCTCCAATACAAGTCTTGAAATAATTGTTTAAAAAACTACAACAACTTAAATATAAGTAATATCTAAAACATAGAAACTTGCTGATTAAATAATCGATCGCTTTGCCAACTCAAGCGGTCTTTTTTTTGTTTGGCTAATAAAAATATCAATTCAAGTAATGTTATTTCTTAGCCCACATAATCCCGCATATCCAATCCCGATCGCATCAACACTATCATCAATTGGTAAAGATTCTAGAGCGAATAAAACTTGAATCATATTTGCTACTTCTTTTTTATCAGCTTTTCCATAACCAAGATGGCATTTCCAACTAGATTGATGTAAATAAATTGGCAAAATTCCTGTTTCTCGATAACAAACTAAATTGATTACCCCAAAAGACTGAAGGACTCCTCCTGCTGCTTTGATACTTCTACTAAAAAAGGGCATTTCGATCGCTATTTGACTGGGTTGCAATTCGGTAATTAACTCCACCATGTCTTGCTCAATTTCTAATAGTCTTTCTGGCGTAGTTAATTTTTTATTCGTTTCGATCGTGCCATATTCGAGTAATCTTGCATCTCCGACCGCCACTTCCTCTAAAAATGCCCAACCCAATATAGCTAAACCGGGGTCTATTCCCAACCAAGTTGGTTTTGTTGCCATAAATGTGACTACTTATAAATAATTAAGTCGATCTACTTATTAGTATAGGCAATCTTTATTCTCTAAGCTTGTATAGCAATACCAACGAAGGTTAGGAGGAGATCTTAAGGCAAAATAGCAAATAGCAAGTAGTGAATTGATTAATTCATGTCCTAATTTCAATACATACTGCTCTAATTATTAAACAAAAATCCTGACAAAAATAAATATTCTTCTAGATATAGTTTTAGAAGAATATTTATTAAAAACTCAAATTCATTTGTATATCAATACAACTGATAGTTATTTTATTTTCTATTTTCAAAACTTAAATAAAGTAGTAATTAAGATTTAGTCTGGCTTTGCGAATTTTATCCAATAGCATCTCAACTGTTGCCAATTTTCCATCTACTGTATTTTCTGAAGTAGATTTGCTATCAGCTTTTTCATGATTTTTAAGTTTGCCTAAAGTAGTTTTAACTGTATATAGTTCTTTTTCAATTTTAATTAGTAAAATAATTAACCGAGCAACTTTTACAGTTTTTTCCTCCGCAACGACTTCCTGCTGAATAAAATTTAAATAGTTACTGATATTGTCCATGAAATTAGTAAATTAATTTAGTAGTTGTTTAATAGTTATTTGCTGTTTGCTTTACATAAATACAGTATATAAGTGAAAATGCCCTAATTACATGAAGTTTATGTAATTCTTCAGAGATACCCTGTAAATAATACGTTAATTAAATTTAATATTTCAGCAAGGTTACGGAGTTTCGTTGAATGCACACCTATTGGTACTCGCTACTCGTTACTTACACGTATCCATTCTCTGTCAAAAAAGCGAGACTTATATCTTCTACTCGATTGGCAGAGGGTAAACGATGGGCAATTAATCGATCGACGTATTTTCCTAAAATATCGCTTTCTATGTTGACCAAATCTCCTGGCTGAAGATAACACAAATTGGTTTCTCTATAGGTATGGGGAATAACGGCAACTTTAAACCAACTGCCATCAACCGCACAATCGGCAACAGTTAGACTAATTCCATTGATGGCAATGCTACCTTTCTCAACTAGATAACGAGCTATATTATTTTGCCATCGATCGACCATAGCAGGAGGTGCAGTAAAGTTCATTTCCCAAGCTTTATCTGTAGCCATAGATTGTGACAAACAACCAACACCATCTACATGACCTGTGACAAAATGACCGCCAATTTTGCTTCCTACTCTCAAAGATGTTTCTAGATTAACGTATTCTGCTGTCATGGTTCGTTGTCCGAGAGTACTGCGTTGCAGAGTTTCGGGAGAAACCGTTGCCAAAAAACCATTAGAGACAATCTCTTCTACAGTTAAGCAGACTCCATCTACAGCTACGCTATCGCCAAGCGCCAAATCTGCTACAATTCCTTGAGAACTGTTACGAATGATTGTAATTTTAAAACAATCTTGACCTTGCTTATGAATTGTACCGATCCCTTGTACTAAACCTGTAAACATAATTCGATTGAGAAAACATAATTAAAGTTTAATAATTGAGCCCTAAAGCCTGCTATCAAAGTATAAATGCTCTCTACAGACTACTGTGCCGAATGTTTGCCCTTTCTCTCTGACTTTAATTTTTTCTGGAGACAGTAAGGCAATAAATATAAATTAGGGCATACTGAAATTAAACAGCATCTCTAGTATTAATGAGATTGAGTATTTTTACTAGTTATGATGTTCGAGATGAAATATACATCCTAGTCTGGGAATAAATATTTATCTTGATTTATTGATTTTGTGTGGTCATAATTCTTGCTGATGTTATTTGAGAGACTCAACCAATGATAGAAATGAAAGTTGCTGGCATTGCTTTAGATGCTGTCCACCGTACTCCGATCGTCTTGCTGAAAGATGCTTCTGAACGTAGAGCATTGCCAATTTTTATCGGACAGGATCAAGCTAGAGCCATTATTAATGCTTTGGAAAAACAACCAGCACCTCGTCCTTTGACCCACGATTTGATTGCTAATATTTTTGAATCTTGGGACATTAATTTGGAAAAAATTATTATTCATGCACTACGAGATCAAACTTTTTATGCTGTTCTCTGTTTGAACCAAGCGGGTGTCAAAAAAGAAATTGATTGTCGTCCTAGCGATGCGATCTCCATCGCCTTGCGCACAGAAAGTCCTATTTGGGTAATGGAAGAAGTAGTAGCTGATGCTTCTATTCCTGTAGATCGAGATGCTGATGAAGAAGAACGTCAAGCTTTTCGAGAATTTATTTCTAATTTGAGACCAGAAGATTTAATTAAGCGAGGAGGTACTAATGGTGATTAGTTGTTAGGTGTTATTACCCAATCACTAATCACCAATCACCAATTCATGAAATATCGGCGATTTGGAAAAACTAACTTGCAGTTATCTGTTTTTTCCTTGGGAACGATGCGTTGTCTGGAATCTTCTCAAGTAGCAGAAAAAACGATCGCCCAAGCTATTGAATTAGGTATTAATCATCTAGAAACTGCTAACGGTTATGGTCAAAGTGAAGAGTATCTCGGTCAAACTCTTAAAACCAATCTAGCTAAACAAAAAGAAGAAATTTACGTTACTACAAAGTTGCCACCGACACCAGATGCCAAACAAATGGGTCAGTGGATCGATGAATCTTTATCTAGATTGCAAGTAGACCATATAGATTGTTTAGCAATTCACGGCATTAATACCTGGCAACATTTAGACTGGGTAACAAGCGATCGCAGTTGTTTGCGGGCAATCCAAACAGCAATGAGAGCAGGAAAGATATGCCATTTGGGTTTTTCCACTCATGGTTCTCTCGAGCTAATTTTAGCGACGATCGAAACTAATTTATTTTCATTCATTAATCTTCATTATTATTATTTTTGGCAGCGCAATGAACCAGCGATCGCTCTAGCCCAAGCTAAAGATATGGGTGTATTTATTATTTCTCCTGCGGATAAAGGAGGAAGGCTCTATACTCCGCCAGCCACTTTACGACAGCTATGCCAGCCTTTTTCTCCCCTAGAATTAAACTATCGTTTTTTGCTGAGCGATCGTCGTATTACAACTCTAAGTGTAGGGGCTGCTAATCCTGAGGAATTGACTACACCATTACAAGTAGCAGACCGAGATTATCCCCTCACGCCTGAAGAACGAGAAACATTACAGCATTTAAGTTCTCATCGACAAAAAACTTTAACCAGCGATCTTTGTAGTCAGTGCTATCGATGTCTTCCCTGCCCTGAAGCAATTAATATCCCCGAAATCTTACGACTGCGTAACCTTGCTGTAGCTTATGACATGACAGAATACGGTCAGTATCGCTATCGGATGTTGGAAAATGCAGGTCATTGGTTTCCTGGCAAAAAAGGCGATCGTTGTACTAGTTGCGGAGACTGTCTTCCTCGTTGTCCAGAAAAATTGGATATACCTAAATTGTTACGAGATAGTCATCAACGACTTAATGGTGCAACCCGTCGTCGTCTCTGGCAAGATTAGTTGTTTTTATTTTTTCTCCAAAAAATTGACCGTACATATTCAATAAAAGTGTTAGTATAATTATCGGTAATAAAGATAGAAGATAAAGTTCATATTCAGTATAAAAAGGTTTTTGTCCTCTGGTATTGATGAGCTTCGCTCCGAAATCTTGTATCTCTACGCAGTTCTGATTTAGGAGGAAATTTACTTTATGTAGATTTACGTAGGAAATCTCTCTTATGAGATTAACCGAGAACACCTTACTAAAGTCTTTACTGGGTATGGTACTGTTCGGCGAGTTCATCTTCCCACCTGTCGCAATCTAGGTCTTTTACGAGGCTTTGCTTTTGTGGCAACGGAAACAGAATATGAAGAAGATAAAGCTATTAAAGCTTTAAATAAAGCGGAATTGATGGAGCGAGGATTGAATATTAACAAAGCTAAACCTCGCGAAAATAGAAATTCGAGAGGAGGTCGTAAAAATAATCGCTTCTGAGCTTTGAGGTTAAATAAATAACGCTTCTAGGAATCAAACTAATCAATTATACTAGAGCTTTCCTAGAGGCGTTTTGTTGTCTGAATGAGGAAACCTAATGTCTAAACGTCGTAATGCTAAAAAAGAAAAAGCGGAACGTAATAAATTAAATGCGAGAAAATTCCGTAAACCATCTTCTCGTTACTCTGGAAGGGGTAAAAGATACTATAGCAATAATAGTAAGTCAAAAACTGAGGAAAATCAATCTTCCTCATCAGATGCTTCGAGTAATTAGAGCCTTATTTTCAGCAACTGAGTTAATTCTTAGTTTAGATAACTAAGTAATTAACCAGCTTGCAATTTTTGCCACTCTTGTTGTAAATACTTCCCCCATTTGGCAGCAAGAATAACGTCGGTAAAAGGAATTTTTAGTTTCTTTTCTCGATCTACCAAGCTAAATTCAAGCGCAGTTTTGCCTTTACTGGGGGGATTGTCCCAGTCAACAGGACGATCGCCTACTAGTAAAGTAATCTTTTCTACTTCTGTCAAGGAAAAAGTACTAATTTCGATTAACCCCTTGCGTGTGGGTTTTCCCCAAGTTAATTCCTGACCTTTTTTACCTAATACCGAATAAATGTCGTACTTGGCATTATCAAAATCTTCTGCCCAAACACGATATTTTTCTACTTTTTGATATTCATTCCAACCCATTCTAGCTAACCAAATAAATACGGCTAGTAACGGTAGCCAAAGTAGTCCTCTTTCCATAAATTCTCCTCATTATTTAATTACTGCTAAGACTATTTTCTGGCAAGATTGCCCCACATCTTTTGCAAAACTTAGCGTCAGGATCGTGACGAGACAAACCACAATTAAAACATTCTTTTTCCACTAGATTAACAGTTTTAAGAACTTGTTTAATTAATTCACTTAATTGCCAAGGAATAAACAAGACTCCTGTTAAAATCATTAATAAAGTCATTGCTCTTCCTGCTTCGGATAGGGGAGTAACATCACCATAACCAACTGTGGTCATAGTAACAACGACAAAATAGAAAGCATCAAAAAAGTTTTTTAAACCCTGAGTATTAATTTGGTGTTCTACTTGATAAATTAAGCCAGCATAGACAAAAATTAAGGAAAAAAGTGTTAAAAAAATCCGTGCAAAAATAATACCATCCTGAGTTTTAATTCCAAATAACTTAGTTTCTAGTCGCCAGAACCGAATTATCCTTAAGATACGAAACCATCTAAAAACACGGAAAAATCGAAAATCCATTGCCCCTAATAGTAAAGGCAAAATAGCAATTAAATCTATCATTGAGAAGATACTAAAGAAAAATTTACGCCTATTTTCAGCCGACCAAAAACGCAAAAAATATTCAATAGTAAAAATAACTAAAATAATTAGATCGAGAATATGGAAACTATTCGCTAATTGAGGAGGGAGGGGATAAGTTTGAGCAACAAATATGCCAGAAGAAAGTAAAATTAACCCAAGTACAATTAAATTAATAGCTAAACCTAAGCTAGTTTCTATATCCTCAAGATAAAAAGCGGTTTTCTCGCGTAAAGAAGGCATATATTGTAAAAGCACAGAGTTAGTTATTCGTTAATTCAGAAACTTGGGTCTGGCTTGCTGATTAGTTTCTAATACTCGTTCTAAATTATCCCAGTTTTCTCGTTCGATTTGTGTAATTATTTCATCTAGACTGTGACGATATTGTGCTAGCGATCGCAAAAGAGCCTGACGATTGTATTTTGCCATCATCATTCCTAACTCAGGGTTGCCACCACCAACTCTACTAGTGTCGCGAAATCCAGAACTAGCAAGTTTTTGAGCTAATTCTAAAACTTGGGAGTCCCTCTCTTGCAAACAACTAGTAATTAAATTAGTACTGATAATTACAGGTAAATGAGAGATCCAAGCAACAGCACGGTCGTGAACTTCAGGAGAACAGACATAAGTCATCATACCAAGCGCTCGCGCTATAGCTTCTAATTTTTCTACTGCTACTGGTGGGGTTGTAGCTGTGGGAGTAAAGACATAAGCAGCACCAGTAAATAAATCGGTTTGGGCTGCATGAATTCCTCGATCGGTATTTCCTGCCATGGGATGCCCACCCAAGAAATTAGACCATAAAGGGGTACAAGCTTCAACTATAGGTTCTTTCACCGAACCCACATCTGTAACAATAGTGTCAGGAGATAGATAAGGGACAAGTCGAGCTACTATAGATGCGATCGAACCTATGGGGGTGCAGACAATAACTATTTCTGCTGCTGCCAATAGACTTAAATCCGTACTTGCATAATCTACAATATTCTTTTCTAAAGCAATCTGACAGGTAGTTTCTTGACGAGAAACTCCTAAAATTTCATGTCCTCGAGTTTTTAAATCTAGTCCCAAAGAACCACCAATTAAACCCAAACCAACAATACCTATTTTCATTAATAACTGATTACTGATTACTGATTACTGCCTTCAGGGCGTTTCCACTCCATAATATTCCAAGTTCTGGTATCCCAAGGAGTCAAGTCTACACCAATTAAGTTGTTACTAACTCCTACTACATCAGCCCGATGAATTAAAGGTATTGCCGAAGCATTGTTAATTATTAGGTCATTCATCTTAATAAAGATTTGTTTTCTTTTTTCTCGATCGAGTTCTGTTTTAGCCTGCTGCCAAAGTCGATCGTATTCGGGGTTGCAATGACGAGCAGTATTCCTTCCACTCCAGTTATTGGCTTTTTGAGAGATTTCCGAACAGGTGTAAGTTTCCATATAAGTTAGAGGATCGGGATTAGTAATAGTTCTGGTAAACATTTGCAAATCTGCATAAAAATGTTCGGTGGTATCATTGCTAGCAGGATCGCTAGAGAAAAAGATACTAGCATCAATGCTTTTTAGTTCTACTCCAATACCCAAAGACTGCAACGCTTGTTTAATAACTTCTTGGGTTTTTTGACGCAAAGGATTAACCGAAGTTTGAAACAATACATTCATTTCCACTCCATTTTTATCGCGAATACCATTATTATTGGTATCTTGCCAACCAGCTTCATCGAGTAAAGTAGCAGCCTTATTTAGATTAAATTCATAGCTAGTATTAGGAGAAACATATTGGGATGGCGCGACCAAAAAGTTAGCGGTTGGCTGACCTGTAACCCCGTATAATTGTTCGGAAATGGTATCGCGATCGACAGCTAAAAACAATGCCTGACGAACTTTAATGTCGGTTAAAAAAGGATGGGGAAATTTTATACTAGAACGTTCTCCATCTTTAGTAGCTTTGTTCGGATCGGTATGATTAATGACTATGCGCTCCATCGAACCACCTAAATTGGAGACTACTTTTCCTTTACCAGCAGCTTCTAATTGTTTTAAGACGGGGGCTTCTACCTGAAGATTGTAGGCAAAATCTGCATCCCCTGTTTGTAAAACTGCTCTAGCTGCGGAGGTAGCATCGCCACCACCTTTAAGTTCGATCCGTTTAAAAGCTAGTTCGTCTACGCCAGGAAATTCGGGATTGGGTTCGTAAACCACAATATCCCCTGGTTTAAATTCTACTACTCGATAAGCCCCCGTTCCCACAGGCATGAGGTTGGCAGGAGCTTCTCTAGCATTGGCACCGTTATACTCTTCAAAGATATGCTTGGGCAAAATTGCCCCTTCTTGCCCCACGAATACTCCAAACCAAGCAGGATTGACTTCTTTGAAATGAATTTTTATAGTATATTCATCGAGCGCTTCAATACGATCGATTAACTCATAAATTCCTGCGGTTATTGCCCCCACATCAGGATTCGTCACAAATTGATAAGTGAAAATAACATCAGCAGCAGTAAACGGCGTTCCATCAGACCATTTTAATTCTTCTTTTAGTTTCCAAGTAACAGATTTACCATCAGGAGATAATCCCCCATTTTCTCTTGTCGGTATTTCCGCAGCTAAAAAAGGAATTAGCTCATCTTTATTATTGAAACTTGCTAATGGCTCAAGCGTAATACGAGACGCTTCTAGATCTTTAGAACCATTAGAAAGATGGGGATTAAGAATAGTCGGGGCTTGCCAATAAAGTAATTTAAGAACCTCGCTATTACCTTTTGTCTGAGCAAATTCACTTTCAGAATTACAAGCAGCAAAAACTAAAACAGATAACAAAGGGAAATAAAAGGTAGATAAGAACCGAATTAATAATCGTTTAGGAAGCACCACGCTATCATACTCCTCAAGTAATTTTAATTATTATGGGTAATATTTCAGCATTTTGATTTAACTATCTATCTAAAGGATGAAATTACTTTATATTTTATCCTTCCCAGGTAGTGGAATATTTATTTCTAAAGATAGGCTACATTTTATTCAAAGTGAAGCTAGATTGATGGGGCAAATATTTTTAATAATAGATCGTATTGGAGGAGGAGTAGAAGTTTTCCGTCATATATGGATTGCTCGAATATTATTAGTGGGATAGGTTCAAAGAAGCGTGCATAATACCAATTTGCAGTCTAAAGCGTAACTTTCAACATCGTAGTTTGTCGAACAAAACGCCGACTAATCTTGGAATCCGCCGATTAGACAATTAACTTTAAAGTATTGACAATTGTTTGGTCAACAATTAACCACCAACAAAACTACTCAGTAATTTTCAACTCTTCTAAATTCCAAAAAGCTCCTCCTAAAGCTGAATATTCTATAGTTTGAATATTATTACGCACTGCACCCAATGCTAAAGGATTAACTAAATAAATAAAAGGTACTTTTTCTTCAACCAAAGTCTGAATTTCTGCATAAATAGCTTTACGTTTTTCTGGATCTAATTCCCTGGCACCTTTGATAAAAAGCTGACCGATTTCTTCTTCCCAAGGGTCTACTTTTCTACCTTGAAGTGGAGTTTGACCAGGTTTTGGTTTTTGATTAAACATATGTAAGCTACCATCAGGGTTCCAGATATTCGCTCCACTATTAGGTTCATTACCACCAGTAAAACCAAGTAAAACACATTCCCACTCCAGGGAGTTACTGAGTTTATTAGTTAAAACATTAAAAGCGATGGGGCTAAAATTCACTTGAATCCCGATTTTGCCCAAATCTCCAGCTATTTGTGAACCCATACCTTCCCTAATTTTATTACCAGAATTAGTAGTTAGGGTAAAGCTTACTCGGTTACCTCGATCGTCTAGTAATTGTTGCTTGTTATTGTACTTAAATCCAGCTTGTTTTAATAACTGTCTGGCTTTTTCTGGGTCGTAATCATAGCCTTTCAAGCCATCATAATAAAAAGGTGATTGTACCGAAACAAAAGATGTTTGTGGTTCACCCAAGCCTCGATAAATATTATTTACCATTCTTTGGCGATCGATTCCATAAGCAATGGCTTTTCTGAATTTAAGGTTATTAAACCAACGAGATTTAATCGGATTGACTAAAGGCTTACCATTTCTCGAACCAGTATTAAGATTGAAAAGAATAAAAGTAGTTCCATAGTTAGGACCACCATTATAAATAGTAAAATTGCCTCGGTCTTCTTCTTTTTTTAAGAGAGAAAAATATTCAGGATAGACAAAAACAGAATCTAACCCACCAGAACGAAATTGGAGTAAAAAGGTATCAGTAGATTCAACTATTTCCCAGACTACTCTGTCAATGTAAGGTAATTGATTTCCTGCTTCTTTTTTCCAGTAAGAAGGATTGCGCTCAAATACTACCCGTTCACTGGTAGTGTAATTTCTAATCTTATAAGGACCACTAGCGGGAATTTTTCCTGGAGGAGTATCTACCGACCAAGTAGACAGAAAAAGCAAATTTCCATCTTTATCTTTTTTTTCAACCGTTTCTTTTAAAATGTGAGCAGGTAAAATTCCCGTCCCAGTTGTTCCTAAAAAGGGAGCGAAGGGTTCGGGCAAGGTAAATTCTATTTGCAAGTCATTAAGTTTGCGTACTTTGGGTAAAGCCCTACTTTGACCAATACGTAAAACATCGCGCATCCCAGTGGGAATAGCTTCGTTAAAGTAAAGTTGATTGTAAGTAAAATCTACATCATCAGCAGTGAGGGGATGTCCATCCGACCATTTTAAATTTTCTTTAAGAGTAAATACAATCCGCAGCTTATCTGCTGAAATTGACCAAGATTTAGCTAAAGATGGTTTTATTTCTCCTGTAAAAGGGTCTTGCTCTGTCAATCCAGCAAAAATCATCCCGCCAACATCGCTGCTAGTTTTATCTTGAGAAATTACAGGATTAAAAGTTTTCGGTCCTTCAAGAATAGCTAGTACTATTTGAGGAGGCTGACTAGCATCAGATTTTAACATAGCTGGATTGCAGCCAGTAATAACCATAGCTGTAACTATAGCTAAAGCAAGCGTGCTTTTCAACGGCAACCTTTGTCCTCTCAATTTCAGCCATTTAGGAATGGAATGGGAATAAGTAGATAAACGCAAAATTGACTAATCCTCGCTCGACAATAAGATCGTAACTAACAACTCCAAACTTCGGCTAACCCTACTGACTATCTTGACGACCTAGTTCGTAAACTCCACAACCCATACACGCCAAAATTCCGATACTAATTGCCCAACTGCTACCTAAACTAGCTTCTACGCCCCAATTACACAAAATTCCTGCAACTAAAAAAGGAATAATACTAAATATAGAAGCATAAAAAGCATTTTGCGCTTCTCTGGCAGGACGAGTCTCTTCAAATTCCTCCATAGAAGTATAGAGCGACCGCTCGGCAAAATTAAACCATCTTACTAACTGTTCGGTAATCCATTCTTTGAGAGACGACAAACTAAGGTAGAGAGCTAATCCCCATAAACACGAACCAGCTATCGTTGCTGTATTTAACTCAATCTGAAAAGGTAATATTTCTATCTGCATAACAAATTTTAATTTTAAATATCTTCACAAAAAAGTGCATGAGTAAGCAAATTATGTTCATATAATTACCTGTATTTTTACTTAATTTGTAGCTTGCTGTAAAAATAATTAGATTGTATATTGGGAATGTTTATAGAAGATTTTTCAAGCGTGGGTAACGTTATTTAAGTCGGTTTATCGACTTTTTTACTATTCTTGGATAGAGAATATCTTCTGTAAAAATTCTGGGCTTGATAGACGTAGCTAATAACAGCCAATTACTAAGTAATTTATGACGTTCCTGAACTAAAGAAAACATGATGATTAATTGTCTCAGAATAAAGCAACATCGTTTAATGTTACTTGCTGTTTTAGTCCTATCTATTTGCGTGGGAGTAGGTGGATTTAAGCAAAAGCAAATCCAAGCACTCGATGCACCAGATAAATCGACATCTCAAACCCAAAAAATAGCCAGTACTGCTTGGCAATACGGCTCGTTCCCGGTCGAAAATTTTCAGTCTTACACTTCTCCTTTTGGCTATCGTCTCTCCCCTATTGATGGAAAAAAACAATTCCATAACGGTTTAGATATGGCTGCTCCTTTGGGCAGCTATGTTCGTAGTTGGTGGACGGGCAAAGTCGTTGAAGTTTCAGACAACACACCTTGTGGTACTGCGGTAATTGTCGAGTCTGGAAGCTGGCGACACGCCTACTGCCATTTAGATGGTCATGTAGAAGTTGCTGCCAAAGGTCGTTATATGATAGACCGCAGTGGTGGTATTCAAATTTGGCAGGGTCAAGAAGTACCTGTGGGCATGAGAATTGGTCGTGTTGGTATGACAGGACGCACTACAGGCCCTCATTTACATTGGACTCTCAAATTTAATGGCAGCTATGTAGACCCGGCTTTGGTTTTGAAAGAGATGTTCAAACAACAAGCCATGCTCAAGCCAGATCCCCTTGGTTAATGTGTTTCTCCTTCAAAGAGTATTAAGCAACAAAAAAATTATTAAAACTTAATATTTTTGGAGGGCAAACTATTAAAAAATACTAAAATTTTCTGTTCCATTTTCAGATAATTAAGTTATTTAGCTCAAACATTATATTTATTAATATTTCCCGTTTTACTGGGGGTATTTTTGGTTGTTTAAAGACCGAATAAACTCCCGCAAAATGTCTGTTTTAGTCCGCTTTGTCTTTTTAGCGTAGCGGTTTAAGATTTTAAGCTCATGTGCGGGAACTCTTATATTTACTTGCTTCTGACACATGATCCCCTTTAGTTATTTGCTATTTTAGATTGACTTACTATCAATATGCTATACTTTTAGTATACCAAAATACATTATTAGTTAAGACACAAAAGTAAATACAAAAAAACCAAATATATACTGTCATAATAATTATGACAGTTAAGAATATTTGCTGTAAGTTCAGAAATAGCAAGCATTCTAGTTTAGTCATAACTGTCTTTTATTAAACAGCTATCACCTAGTCTTAAGAGTCACGAAATAATTTTTATAAAGGCTTAAAAGGCTGAAGATAGCCTTTAGGAGAAGAGAGATTTAATCTCCTTAAATTGCCAATGTTTTATCTTAATAAAATCGAGCGAGCTAACCCTAGCTCAGATAGCCCAATTTTGGGTCGTACCTTGCCTTCATTATTAGATGAGGCAGTCGATCGCTCCCCTAATCATACTGCTTTCAATCAGTGGACAGAACAAGGCTGGAAGTCTATATCTAACCAAGAATTTCTGACGGCTGCTGAAGAGTTGGCGTTAGGATTACTAGAACAAAACTTAGATAGGGGCGAACACGTAGCTTTCTTAATGCACAGTGATGTCAATTTTTGCCTGGCAGACATGGGTTGTCTGCTAGCTGGACTGATTGACGTACCGATCGATCTAACTCAAACTCTAGAAAATATCGTTTTTATTCTGCGACACTCAGAAGCCAAAGCCTTAATTGTTGCCGATCTCGATTTACTCGCTCAAGTAGTACCCTACCTATGGGATACTCCAAATTTGCAGACTATTATTGTTGCTGATGTTCCCCATAATTGGGAGCAAAAAAGAACACAACTACTAACCTGCGATCGAGATTCGGCTATAACCAAACAGGAAGTCGAGTCCACTAAGATGTCAGCAGAAGCCTGTTTATGTATTCCCATGTTGCTCTGCCAGGGACGAGAAGACCGAACTTGTCCCGAACTACCCCAATGTATTCAACTATTCTCTCTTGAGGAAATTAGAGCCAGAGGAAAGGAGTTAGGTAATGAGGCTCAACGTCAGCAATTGCGATCGACCATTGAGCCTCAAGATTTAGCGACCATTATTTATATTGCGGGAGAAACAGGAAAACCCAAAGGGGTCATGTTAACTCATGAAAATATTTCTGCCGATATTTTAACTACTTTTAAAACTATTCCTGACCTTAAGCCAGGAGTAAAAGAAACCATACTTTCTTTTTTACCTCTAACTCATATTTTTGCACGGGCGTTAATTTACGGTCATATCAATTACGGACACGATCTGTACTTCACTACTCCCAATCGGGCAGTCAAGGATTTTCAACAAGTTCGGCCGACCATTGTTGCCACTGTCCCCAGATTACTGGAAAAGGTCTATCACAAAATTCTCGACCGCGGTGGCAAACTGAAAAGCTGGAAACGGATTATCTTTAATTGGGCGTTAAAGCTAGCTCAAAGTTACCAACTGGGTAAATCACCGGGACTATTGGACGCTTTCGGGCTAAAACTAGCAGATAAGCTTGTATTTTCTCAATGGAGAAAACCTTTTGGTGGCAGACTAAAATATTTCATTAGTGGTGGTGCAGCCTTAAAAGCCGAGCTTGCTAATATTTTGAGTGCAGCAGGTATGACCGTACTCCAAGGTTATGGTTTAACCGAGACTAGTTCGGTGATCTGTTGTAACCGAGATGGCTTAAATCGTGCCGGGACAGTTGGATTACCCATTGCTGGAGTAGAAATAGCGATCGCTAAAGATGGAGAAATTTTGGTTAAAGCTCCTTACGTGATGCAGGGCTACTATAAAAACCCAGAAGCCACTCAGTCCGTTATCGATGAGGAAGGATGGCTACATACAGGAGATTTAGGAGAATTTACCCCAGAAGGTTTTCTTACTATTACCGGTAGTAAAAAAGACTTATTTAAGCTTTCTACTGGCAAGTACGTTACCCCCGAACCTTTAGAGAGTCATGTCAAACAATCTCCCCTCGTCAGACAGGCAGTAACAGTGGGATTGCAAAGAAAATTCTGTGGAATGCTCATTTTTCCCGATCTAGATAAACTGTACGAGCGTGCCATGACTATGGGTTGGCATTTAACCACAGCAGATTTACTCAAACAACCCGAAATTGTTGCTCTCTATCAAGATTTAATTGATGATGCTAATAAACAGTTACCTAGTTGGTCAAAAGTAAAGCGATTTCAGTTAGTTGATGGCAATCTCACTCCAGAAAATGGGCTACTGGATTCTAACCTCAAAGTTAAAAGAGCCAAAGTTAATGAGGTATTTGCTGCGGAAATAGATTCTCTTTATGGAGAGACAGAATTACAACGAGTTGTATCTCCAAGCATTGTCACTAAAACTTTCATCAGGTCATTCACCAGGAAAATTACCATCAAAGTCAAGCGGTCATGGCGATCGCTC
>JAAUYH010109379.1_pt1 | contig 43013 bp, 72 predicted proteins | sample 7278061 | NCBI WGS metagenome assembly JAAUYH01 (sample SAMN14350203, study PRJNA611818) | marine sediment metagenome | isolation source: surface marine sediment (0.6m) | place: French Polynesia: Moorea | collected 2018-08
CGGTCATACTCCGGTGCGATGTACACCGCCAGATTGGCCTTGATAGCCCCAATCGCGCCCAACTCGACATACAGGATGTCGTCCACAGAATCGAGTGTTTCGTAGCCAACGTTCAAGCCGTTGACGTTCCACTCGTTCATCATCTCGTTGAGAGAATTTAGCCCGTCCTCGGCCTCCTCCGAGGTGATCGCGGATTCGGACGGCTTGACGCCTAATAGCAGCAGCGCCCCTCTAACAACCTGTGTCACCGTTAAATTCATACAACTCCATCAAAAAGAGGGTGAGGGACAGTTTATCTTCAAGACTGTCCCACACCTCTTTCACGTATTCCACACGTTCATCGTGCGAAAGTTGCGCCAGATAGGCTTTATGCCATTCAGGGGAGCCGGGCGCACCGCACCCGACATCCCCATCAATGACGTATTTACGCAACGCCGTAGCCGTGACCCGCGAAGAACGGGTTCAGCGTGCCGTAAGCGGGCAGAAGGTCGAAACGGACTTTCTGCTGGTTCGCGTCGCCGTCTGCGTACTTCGAGCAGCGGATTGAGAAACCATCTTCCGTGACAACCTCAGTGTCCGTCGAGAACAGCTTCGGCAGTTTGACGCTTGCCATTGCGAATGCCTGCGGATGGTAGAAAAGGCTCGGCTGATACGTGGTGGACGCCGCACCAAGAATGGTGATGACATCATTGTCCGCAATCGCCTGATCGACCGTGTTGTAGGCAGCGTCCCTGGTGCCCGTGGTCTCATAGATGGCCGGGCTTGAGATCACCAGGTTGCCCGCACCTGCGGTAAGGGTTGCATCGGCCTGCACAACGCCGCGCATGGCGATAGAACCGCCTGTGGCGTCAAGTGCAAGGTTGCGCGTTGCCTGATTAAGGATGCTCGGACCAGTAATCTCGACTACCGTGCCCGCCGCCACCGTCAGTGAGTCCGTGGCAAACCCGTCTACAGCAATAGTCTGCTGCATCGAGTCTTTCGCGCCGACATACGTGGCCGTTGGCGTACCGTTGACCGCACCGATCAGGTCGGTATGCGCAGCCGTGGTGTATGAACCAAGGTTAGTCGTTGCAATCGCCTGAAGACCACCAAAGTCACGCGAAATCTGCGCTTTCTGCCAGGCAGTCGTTACCAGGTTGTCAGCCGAGGTAAGACCCTTCTGGACATCCGCCAGCGCAACGTTGGTGAACGGATTAATCAGGTAGTACCACGACATATCGGACGGAACACCGGTTGAGGACATCAGCGCGCCTGCGTTGGCGACCTCAGACCAGGTAGCAACCGCCTGACCCGGCGTGCCCTGCACCATGCCGCAGTTCTTCAGCATGTAAGCCGCAAAGTCCGTTTCCAGGTCAGTAACGATACGTCGCGCCATCGGCTTAATAATGTCATCCAACTGGTCGAGTTCCAGCGCCTCCTCCACGTTGCCCCATTCGGTAGCTGCCGTGAAGTAGTCCTGAACCGTCGCGCTTGCCTTACCAGCGATGATGTCATCTTTGGTCTCTGCGGAGATGTCACCACCGGAGGTACGAATCGTGGTGTAGTCGTGCGGGCGCTTGATGTCTACCACAGTGCCCGAGGACGGATTGAACTTACCCGAGAAAAGCTGAGTGTTCACGGTCTTCGTTACCACTCGATTGGACTCGAAGTGCTTCAGAAAAACGCGCATCAGCTTACGAGTAATGTTGCTCGTAAGGTTGTTAACCATGTCTTAGCTCCTAGCTGTACGTGGCACCCTTCTCCCACCATTCCTTTGTTTCGGGAGCGCCACCCCCGTCAGGTACATCAGGCGGCGGCGGGGCGTCACTGGTTTTCGGTTTCAATAACTGCGCACGCTGCCTGATATCACCGTCAAGATGACGTACAAGCTGATAAGCCGTCATACTGGCTAACCCGTCAAGTTCAACGGGGTTCTGAGCAAGGTACTGCACGAACAGCGGGCCATCAGGATCATCAAGCAAAGCATCCTCAAGATGCTCAGAAAGTCCGTATTCAACCAACTGGTCAGCAGCCGCCTTTGTGTCTGCCGGGTTCAGGCCGTGATCCACCATGTTCTTATCGAACCGTTTCACACGTTCCTGTAACGCGGCATCACTCTCAGCCTGCGCGGTTTCCTGTTGTTTCTTCCGTTCCGCCTCAACCCTCTGGGCCTGAGCGTCATTTTCCGCTTGCTTGCGAATCGCCGCGTCGCGCAGTTCCAGTTTCTCCTGGTATTTGTCGTCGTAACGGTCGGGAATCGGCGGTATTTCTACCTGATTCCGCTCCGCTTCGAGTTTATCCAGTTTTTCCTGGAGCCTGTCCGCGCGTTCTTTCTGCTTTATCCGCCCGCGCTCCTCATCGCGAAACCGCTTATGCTGCGTGTTTACGTCTTTCTGGTGCTTATCGAGCGATATAAAGCCTTCCGGCGTTTCGTCTGCTTTCGGCTGTTCGCCGTCTTCCGTCTGGACTGTTACATCCGTGTCTTCCGTTAGGGCGTCCTGCCCATCCTGCTCTGACATGGTTCTCACCTATGGTTGTTCCGCCTGGGCTTCGGCCACTACCTCACCCTGCTCCGCAAAAAGTCTGACTCCCTGCGGTCCTGCTATTACGTCAAGCCCTAAAGCCTCACGTATCTTACCCAGCGTATCGGCGTGCTTGTTCAGCACATCAGCCGCCATCTTAACCTGTTCCATTGCCTCATTGAGCGATGTTTCACGCTCTTTCAGAGACAGTTCACGGTCCTTTCTGGCCGCTTCGATACCCTGTAGTTCAATCTTATCATCTTCGTTATCCGCCTGTCGCCTCAGTGCCTCTGCCACCGGGTCTTCAGGGGGTGGGGGCTGTGCAGCAAGAAATTCCTTTTCCTCGTCAGTCAACTGGTCTTCAGGAATTTCTCCGGCCAGTACCATTCTCTGCCGCACCCGCTCGGCAAGCTGCGAAAATCCCGGTGCGTTAATGCTGTTGTACAGAACGTCCTTGCCTTCCTCGATAATCGCCGGATCAATCGCCGCGACCTCAAGCATGGAGTTGACCGTTTCACCCTGTCGGGTTTTGAACGCTTTGGAAATCACACAAGTAGCGTCATACACGCCCTTTGACAGGTCCGTAACCTCCACCGGCTGGCCGGTTTGTGTATCCACGATGCGCTCATTCAGCGTGACCATCTCAAAGGATTCATCCTCATTCAGCAGCCTGACCTGCCGCTGAGTGTCGTACACCTTTGGGATAGCCCGCATCAGGATTTTACCCGTGTGACATATCGCGATGCGCCGGGCTTTCTTGTACTTGGCGTGCCTTGTGTCACCCCGGTCCTGCTTGAGTTCTACCGCCAGCCCTGACTGCAACCCCAGATTCTGATTCGGCAGAGGGTCAAGCCCCGTGGCCGACTGAAGGTTTAACAGCATGGACTGCGATGCCGCCTCAAGCCCCGGATTTATCTGCGCACCGCCCAGTTTGTACGGTGGCGGGGCCTCGCCATCGGGTTCATAGAACAGTGCCGGGTCACGGGATACGTTAAGCTGTTCCCACGATGCCCGCTCTGAGCCAACCTGCTCCTTTGTGGCGACAATCTTATCCAGAGGTGCTAATGCACCCTCCTCGACCTTACGAGACTCGGTGTAGTTGTAGATGCGCTGTGCATCCATCTTCTTGGTGACAATGCCCCAGTAGGCCGGGACTTTCTTACGCACACTGAAGTTCGCGTACATCGGCACAAGGGGAATCAGGTCAAATACCGTGTCCTGTACATCGGTCAGCCAGTCCTTACCGTCGAACAATCGGGTTTTAACCTCAATCGCATCCCGCATCCGCTCACGCTTGACCGTGGCACCTTCCGCCTCCAGTTCGTCCTGAATCCTCTGGAACTTCTCGTCGTCCACATACACAGAGCCGTTGGTAAGCTCGACAATCCGCTGACGGACTTTGACCTTGTACAGAATCTCACCAATCACCACCGTTTCCGGCGAGCGATCATCGGTCCACGTATTTTCACCCTGCCCGACCGACATACCCGAGCCCTTCGGATACTTGCGCTCATAGGCGCGTTTGGTCATCGAGGTCAGCACAAAGGCGTATTCGGCATCCTCTCGGGTTCTTAAGACGCTGTTCGGGTCAAACCACACGCGGTCTACCCAGTCCGCTACCGGATCAATAAACAAATCCTGATCGAACGTATCGTTGTCGCCGTACCGCTGGTTGACCCGCCAGCCGTCCATACCCGCTCTTACGACATTGGTGGATGCAGAGTCATAGATTTCCTCAGAGTTGGACAGGTTTTCGATATTCCGGATCAGGCCGTCATAGGTTTTTGCAAGGTCTTTGGTCGCCTCACCACCGGTAGGAAGTATTTTGATATTGAATGCCGACTGCTCCAGTTCTCCGGTGATGTCGTCTACCAGGTCATTGCAGCGATCCAGCGTGTAGCGGGGACGTTCCTCAAAGGCTTTGGCCGCTTTGTCGTCCCACTGGCCGTCTTTGGAATCAAGGAACGTATGTACCTCCCGGACCACCTCACGCACATCTGTTTCCACATCCTGTGCCGCGCGGAGTAGCTGAAGCACCCCGTTATGGTCCTGGAATTCGTCGATTCGCTCAGGCATACGGGTTCACAAACTTGAGGGGAGCAGAGTCCGCCATGTCCGGTAGCTTTGACTCGCACATCATCAGCGAGTCCGCCATATTCGGGGAGGGGATTGGAGGCTTGAGCCGTGCCATTTCTTCCTTGCTCATAATCTGTATCAGGCCCTGTCCGCTGGGCTTACGGGGTATTCTACACACTTCCGCCCGTAACGCACTCATGCACTCTATCTCTGAGGACAGCGAAATCAGGCTGTCCGGGTCTTTGTACTCGCCAAATTCAACCGCCCGATACGTATTGTAGAACCTGTCTCGTAATGCCCAATAATACTGCGCCCTGCGGTTCTTGAACGTCTGCTCGTTGGTCTTGGCTCGCTTGTTGTCGTCTGTGGGCTGGTAGACCTTTCTCGGGTCGTCCACACCCTTCGACCCTCGAAACTCCAGATGGCTGATCTTCTTACCCCTGATGTTAGCCAGCGTCTGCCGTCTTAAGCCCGCCCCGATCCCGTCTGCATCCCAGATATACGCATCCGCCTGTACGTCTATGGCGTAATCTGTCGCCCAGTCACAGCCCTCGTTGACATCGAGTCCGTCCTTCTCGCGCACATCCAGCACCACAGAGCCATGCCGATAGGCCAGCCCCTTGGCATCAGGCCCTTTGTCTGACGGATCATGACTGACAATCTTCGCGCCCCTCGGCTTAAACCCGAGCTTCAAATGCGCGTCTATCGCAGCATCAAACCACTCAGCAGCGATGATCGCGTTGTCTACGTGGTCGTTATGCGCCCCTTCCCAGATGTGGTCATACATCGCTCTGGGCAGGTTCTCGTAGTCTGATTGTCGCTCCTGCTCCAGTTCTTTGGGAAACCACGGGTTATCGCGCCAGTTCATCATGATGATGAGGTGCATATCGTCTTCGTAGTATCCATCGCGGAGGATGCTGTCCAGGTAGGGCACGATGAATCGCTGGCTGAACGGATCGGCAGAGGACATTGGGTTGGCAGTGAAGAACAACTGCGACCCTGCCGCTCGAATGGTCGGGGTCAGGTCGCGGATGGACTCCTCAGAGAGCGTCTGAGCTTCCTCAATCCATGCGTACTTGAAACCCTGTGCTGACTTCACTGCCGATGAATTGCGCGCAAAGCCTTTGAATCTGAACCCACCACCAGTGAGGCAGTCAATCCGGCGCTCAAGGACGTTGAAACCCTTCACACCCAGATCGTCAATCAGGCCCTTGAGGAGCTTGTGGACGGAATCATCTATCGAGGACTGGAACTCACGACCGCAGAGAATATCTGCTGCCTCGGTCTGGGCCTTCATAATGACCAGACGGCCCACAGATTCTGACTTGGCCGAGCCTCGCCCGCCTATCAGGATGATGAAGCGCTTGCCCGAGAACAGGACGCGCTTGAACTTACTCGGTAGCTGAATCCTCGGCAACGTATGACCTTCCGTGGTATCGAAGCCCCATTACAGGGCCAGCAAAACCGGGATTAAATGTCCGCTCGTTAATATGCAGAATTGGCGCATAGCCGGGATCAAACTCCTGATACCTGACGAGTTCGCCCTCTTTCACCTGAAAGAATTGCGTTGAGCCGTCATCGTGAAATGACCAATAATCAAACCAGTTCACAATATCCACGAAACCACCGCACCCAGAAACAGCACCCATAGCTTAATAAGGCCGTATGCACCCGCTTTAATCGCTATCTTATGCATCTACAACTTCCACGGTCCATTTATGCTCAATAGGCTGGCCGTCTGCCCCTGTATGCTCCTGAGTCAGCTTATCCCCGTATTTCTTGGGCTTCAGCTTGGAGGCTATCCACTTGCGGGCATCGATTCTTAGGCGTGATCGCTGAATATGCTCGCTGTTGACAACCTCATATTCTGAGCCGTCATTGTTCGTTTTAGTCATGTAATCGTTAGTGCCGTCATCGGCAATTTCGATCATTTCTTCAGCGAGAAAATCCGCCGCCTCAGCCTTCGCGTTCTCGTATTGGTGACGAAATTCCTCATTAGTGCGTAACCACCTGAAAACAGTACGCTTATTTGGCATTCCATCAGCCTCACACGCTCTATGCATAGACACACCTTCGGCCAATTGCTCGCACAATCGGTCCGCTATGTCTTGTGTGAAATCTGATGGTCTTCCGGCTGGCATGGCGTTTTGACTATACCAGAATCCCAATAACAGTCAGAGCCACCGCCCCTATGATACCGATGACGATACCAAACAGGATCAGTGCCCAGATGCCTTTTACCAAATCGGAAATAAATTCAATCATGGGTTACTCTGCACGATCAGGGGCTTTTGGCGGGATGCTGAATATCAGACTCAGTATTTCATCTGCTGCCTGATTCCTTACCGAATGGTCAGTAATTCCATATCGGTCGTGCAGCAACATGGCCACATTAGCCTGATAACCGATATACAAGCCTTCGTCAGCCATTAGCTCATCGGCCATTTTCTGCCGCGCTTCTGCAAATTCACTCACTGTCATTCTCCAGGTGGCTATGGCCGCAATGCACTCAAACCGATGTTCCGATGGGCTTCCCTTCGGGCTGTAACCTTGCGCAACCGCATCATGGGCAAGGTCTGAGATTCGCTGTAGTTTGTCTTCAAGCGTTGCGATGCGTTCCTTTAGCCCGCGATTAAACATTACTGCTCTCCAGGTGGGTCAGGGAGGAGAATTCTTGTACTGCAAAAGGAATCTTCGGCCTTTCCAATCCATATGGCGAGCCCTTCGGGTCTGGTTTAAATGTGCCGTATCCGTGACGGTCCTTAGACCCGGTCCACTCCCAGCAATAGCCGGTATCTTTCGCTTTTATCCAGAACCGTGCAGCTACGTATGGGTCATCAATCCAGTTCATGTCTCTACTGGTATCCATTTAGTCATTGACCGGGTTCCTGTGCTCGCCAACTGTCAGTGCGGTGATACGTAAACTCGTAATCTTTCTCGCACCAGCCGCAGGTATGAGTGATTCTGTCGTCCGTGCAATACCACGCCTCGTCAGGCTCGCTGACTTCGCCACAGTAAAGACATTTCGGCCCCTTTTGGCTGTACGTTGATGTGTCTAATGCTGGATCGCTCATCTCACCCTCTCAAACTCAAGTACCCACACCCACGGATTCTGGCCCCATGCGTCAGGGCCGTGGATGGAGTTCCATAAGCGAACAAAGCCGGTTCGATGACTATACAGCGGTTCGTCGCCATACTGCCCGCATCGTGATTGATTAGCGCCCTCTGCCCTCGCATCTTCCTCCGATATATCCTGCAACCGCTCTACCCGTACAGCGGTTATTTCAAGGTCGATGCGAGAGGCCCAGCGGAGATGGTTTGGCGGTAAAGGTGATAGTTGCTCACGCCAGATGCGGCCTGCCTGAATGTCGTTGATGACGCTCTGCGAGACGCCGTACAGATCGGCAATCTCTCGCTGCGAATACTCAGCTTTCAGTGGGCCTCGGATTGCGTGAGCGGCATCCATATTCAGTTTGGCTGAGTGATGGTCCTCATGTATACCGTTGCCGTGGAACTTTCGGTCCTGCCAGTTCTCAGCCTGAGAGCCCCAATCCAGATTGTCCGGGCTGTTGTCGAGCCGCCTGCCGTTCAGATGCCTACATTGCTGCTTTTCCGCGGGCGGCCCGTAGAACGCCTCACAGACGAGTCGATGCAAAAGCGCAGTGCGATAGCGGCCCTGACGGGCAGGCGTGATTGTCGCGTAACCTTTTGAGTTCGCACTGACCTTCATTTGTCGCCAGTCGCCCTTTGCTCGCGACCACGGATTGCCGTCCAAGTCGATCCCGTATCGTTCGTCATATCCAGGCATTGGAAGTAACGGCATCAGCCGGTCGCCGGGCTGGCCGAATGGACACTTGGCCTGCTCAAGACGGTCAACACAAAGCACGGCATCGTGAACAGCACCGTGCCGACTCCATCGAATAAGCTCCCAGTCTTTGATGTTCGGCTGCGGCTTCGCAACCCGCCGCGTCTGCGTCTTCCGACCCTCAAGGATCGCTCGCACCATATCGGCGCTGAAGATGATTGGGCGCTCAGGCACTGTCGGAATCCTTTACAGTTAAAGCGACCTCGGGTTCTGCGGGTCGGGCTTCCCCCCGAGGTCTTGACCCGCTGCGCTTGACCGTGTGACCAGCCTTCAGCGCCTTGTCAATGTCGCGCAACCTCTCAGACTCCAGGTTGCTGCCGATGTAGACCTGAAGCGTATCACCTAACAGAATGCTCTCTTTTTCAGCATTCCTAAGAATTTCCCGCGCTTCACTCATCTCTGTCTCCGTAGTCTGTGTGGCTAGGCCCAGATCGCCCTGAGAGCCGCTTTCTGCTTCCAGCTAATGTTGCGGGCGTTGATGTTGCTGATTCTGCGGTTTGCCTCCCTCGCTTCTTCTTCGGTAATCAGGCCGTGTCTCAGTGCGATTCTGATGTTATTTCTGGCTTCGGTGGTGCTCATCTCGTTTACTCCGTAAGTGCCGTCTCAATAGGTACTAATTATACACGTTTACTTTACTGTGTCAACACTTTTTGCCCTGTTTCTGCGATTTTTTTCGGCCTGTCGGCAACGATTTGAGCAGTATTTCTTAGTCACAAGCCCGGTGAATTCCTCACCGCATACCCTGCAATTGCCTTTAACTTGTCGTCTGAATTGATGGATAGTCATTGACCCAGTATGACACGCCATTGTGTTGGTGTCAAAACACGATTATAATACCGACGATGAAAAATCGTAGTGAATACAACCGAATATACGCAACCAAACGGCGAGCCAAAGAACGGGAAAAGGAATTCTCCAAAATCTTTGAACTACTTGATGGATGCTGTGCCTACTGCGGTGATTCCGTGAAATTTCACAGTTTCCACATAGACCACGTTCAATCAAAGCATCGTGGCGGCAAAGATTATAGAAACAGGACCGTAAGCTGCCGAACGTGCAACTGTCGAAAGACTTATCGAAACCTTGAAGAATTCCGCACTCACGAAATCAGACGCCGACTGGAGATGATTCGTATACCGGATTCTATGGCTGATTACCTGCTTAGACTTGGTTTAGACCTTCGCGAAGCTGAACGACAAATGGTAGCCAGTCTGGAGCATGTTTTCTATTTTGAAAGACAGGGACTGAGCCTGTCTGATGTGATTTGCTGACTCGTTTGAACTTTTTTTCAGACTAACTGAGCGAAATTTAGGTTTTTCACCTGATAGGTGTAATCGCTCATGTGCTGCGTGGACAGACCCTGATCCAGTTGCACGGTGACGGTCTTGACCTCGGTCTGGCGGGTACTGTCGATGATCGCGTTAGCCGTGCCGGGGATGGTGATGGTCATCGAGGTGGAGGGGGTGAGCGTGGTCCAGTCCACAAGTTGAGTCCCTGAGCGGCAGTCATCCACGCGGTATCGGGCCGTGGTCGGCGTGTAGGGTGCGTTGGTCGTATCTCTCGGCTGTGCCGTGACCTGTACCTGGCTCAGTTCATTGTGTATCCGACTCATGGCGTTTCCTTGTTCAGCCTCGCGCCCTGCTCCGTAAGTATACTACTCCCCGTCTCCAGCAACAGTAACTGCGACTCGGCAAGATCGGCCATCACGATATGTCGCGATACCGAATCGAAGTCTATTGAGCGGCTTTCTGAGTCATAGCCAACCGTCAGCCAGTCACTATCGACCGAGGCAAACGCAATCGAACGACTCTCCGACCCAAAAAGAATCTGCGCCGAATCACTGCTGAACTGCAATGTGTGGAAATGCGGGACAAAAACAGTCGGGCTGTTCAGTACCGCGCTTTCGGTGAACGCTATGGATGTCTCCGCACTAAGCAGACCCCTCGCGGAAAGCGTTGCCGTGGCCGAGAAATCAACACTGGTCGATCCCGCAATAAACGTGCCCGCATCAAGGGTGGCGCTCTCACTGAATGTGATGGTTGTCTGAGCCTCAAGCGATCCGCGACCGGTCAGGGTTGCCGACTCACCAAAATCAACCGACTCCGCACCCTGCAACGCGCCCCGACCCGTAAGCGTGGCCGATTCCGTGAAATCAATAGATGCGCTGGCCTGTATCGCTCCGTCAGGCTGTACCAGCGTGCCCGACGCCGTGAAATCTATCGACGCTGAAGCCTGAAGTCGCCCCCGCCCGGTCAGATAGACCGCGAACGAAAACAGGTCTATTGACGTTGAGCCTTGCAGCGCGCCCGAACCGGTCAGCGTGACATTTTCGGAAAAGTCTATTGAGGTGCTGCCACTCAATCCGACATCAGGCGCGGTAAACGTATACCGGCCAATCGGCAAAACCGTGGGCGCAAGGTCCGTATTGCCCCAGTCACCCTTTCCGGTTTGGACCAGTTCACCCGTTGCAGTGAAATTAATCGAGGTGCTGGCCTGAAGCGACCCCGACCCGGAAAGCGTGGCGGATTCGCTGAAAACTATGGATTCCGCGCCTGTGAGCGCGCCAGAGCCGCCCAGAGACGCGCTTTCACTGAAGTCTACAGACGCCGCACCCTGTAGTTCTCCGGTCGCAGACAGGCTCACAGACTCGCTGAATGCTATTGTCTCGCTGCCCTGTAGCTCTCCGCGCCCTGTGAGGGTGGCCGACTCGCTGAAATCTATGGACGTACTGCCAACCAGCCCGGTCTGTACCAGTGTTCCTGAGGCCGTGAAATCAATCGAGGAAGACGCCTGTAGTGAACCACGCCCGCTAAGAGTTGCTGTTTCGCCAAAGGCAATCGACTCACTGCTGAGAAGTGCGCCCGTGCCGCTCAGGGTTGCGGTTTCAGAGAAATCAACCGAAGTGGCCCCTGTCAGGCCTCCCGAAGCCGTCAGGGTCGCGTTCTCGCCAAACGCTATGGTTGCGCTGGCCTGTAACTCTCCACGCGCTGAGAGCGTTGCAGACTCGCTGAAAGCGATTGTCGCGGCACCCTGTATCGGACCACCGGATGCGGCAAACGTGTAATTGCGAATCGGCAGGACAGTCGGGGCCAGATCACTGCCGCCCCAGTCACCCTTCGGAATCATTCCGGTCAGCGTGACGTTCTCAGAAAACGCAACAGAGGTATTCGCCTGAAGCGCTCCCGATCCGGTCAGGGTTGCTGATTCGGAAAACGTAACCGTTGTAGCACCAGCTATCGCGCCACCCGCTGCATCGAGCGTATCCAGATTGAGCACCTGAACGCCGAGGAAATACCGCGACGTTGAGGCATAAATACCCATGTCGCTGTTGGCAGCACTGGCCTCGTCCTGCGCCTGAAACGAAAGATCGGCATTATTGGCAAGGTCCATTGCTGCAACCGAGCAATAATGCGCCTGCCAGCAATCATCCGTGGACTGCTGACCACGCGAAAACGCGCCCGCCACACCGTAACCAACCGCCGTGCCACCGTTATCCCATCGGGTCCACGGGTTTTTGCGGGTTCCGCTGGTCCCTGCGTCACGATCCCATCGGTGCCAGCCAATCGCGAGAATTGGCAGAGTCCCGCCAGAATCGTTCTGAATGGCATTATTCGCGCCGTCCAGAGAAAGGCTTGAGTCACCATCAGCCCGGAATGTGGAACTCAGCGGCGTGTCATACCAGGTCGTCAGGCTCGCTAGCGCCGTGGTCATCGAGTCCGCTGCGCCGTTGTCGGCGTGTATCCACTCAGCCGATGAGGGAAGTTCGATGACCTGCATGTAGGCATCAGCTACCTGAGGCGTCCCGGCGTCGCCGCCCTCAATCTCATGCGTGGCCTGCATCCGCAGGGTTTCGGTCGTACCCCCTGTCTCATGCAGATACATGCCATTCATCGGCGGGCCCTGAGACGCCGTGTTGCGCTGATAGGCCGAGAGGCTTTGTACGTTGTTGCCGTCTACCTGTAGACGAAGGCAATACGTGTGGCGCGATGCGTCTGTTGAGTAACAGGTAGCACCAAAAACAATCAGATATTTTGTATTGGCCGCAAGAGTTAAATCACCACCGGTGCCCGGATACAGCGCACCGTCATCGTTTATCTCGCTGTTATAGGTAACAGTTGTCCACGTACCCGATGAATCCAGCCAGGGGCGCGTGGCGTTGATGTTGGATGTTCCGACCTCTGCCGCGTCTGCGGTTCGCTCCACATGCGTCCAGTCGGTATCAGGCAGGCGGATAAGCTGCAATGCACCGCCGTACGTGGCATTGGTCGCGTAGTTGCCTACCGCATCCGTGGGCGTGAGCGCGCCGGGATTTCTTACACGGACGTTATCATTGGCGGCAAGGTCCAGAATACACTTGCCAATTGACGCGCCCTGTTGTGAGCCACCGGAGTTTCTGAGGTATCTGTGAGTAGCCCGAAACCGGGTCTGATCGGTTGTTCCGTTGATTCTGGGAACCAGCGTCCCCACCGCGCGGGTGCTGGCTAAATCAACCTGACCAATATCAAAGATGCACAGATAGCGGCCAGCCGTATCGACCTCAACATCCGGGCCATTGTAAGTATAGCCGCCCTCGGATATTACCGCTGTGTCATAGCTGACATCAGCCGCCGTGGCATTGGCTGTTGATGTTCGTGCGGCGTTCTGCCGTCTTATAAATCTCTGGCCGATAGAGATGGGCATGGCGCCCTCCCTACAGCACTACAAATCGGTCGCCGTCTGCCGGGGCTTCAGTCAGTGCAGTGACGGTGTAAAACTCACGCGAGTTTTGCAGGGCATAGTCTGTGATGTCGGTCATCTGACCGAGAAGGTTGCCGGTCGTGAACAGGATGTTTCGGCCATTGTAGTGATCTGCCGTGGTCTCTTCTGTGGTATTCGGAGAAAGCCTCAGACACTCAAACGCGGTCGCGGTTGCCGCTGTTACCGCCGTATCTACCTCAAGCACCACAATGCCCTGATTTGCCTCTCTCTGTGCGCCGTGACCTGTGTCAATGATAATCGCCTGATCTTCCCAGAGCTTGGTAGCGGTCTGGTCTATCAAGGTAATGACTATAATCTCGCCCGATAACTCTGCGGCGGTCAGCGCAAGGGAGTAAATACCGTTACCTTCGTGGGCGGGGTTTGACCCCGTATTAGCAAAAGCACCGCCGTCTATTGAATACTGAGTGTCACCCGCCGCAAACGTAACCGGCGTAGCCTCGAAATCCGTCGCACCAAAATCAATCAGCGGGAAGTAAATCGTTGTGGCAATGCCGTATGTGCGGGATACCTCCATTTACCGCCAGCCTTTCTTGTAATTTTCCTCGGCGTTAGTCAGAACCCCGGTTGCAAGAAACTGCGTTCCAAAGTCACCGGCAAACTTCTTAGCCTGCTTGCCGTGAACAGTCAGGAGTCTGCCCAGTTGCAATGCCGTGGGGTAGTCCATCGTCAGTCGCCGCCCGCCGATCTCAAACCACACCGCATCCATTTCGTGCGACACGAACATCTCACCCTCGGGGAGTATGACCCTGTGTGCCCCAATAACCTGGTTCTTTTCGTCGCGCGGCATCTGTTCCGCTTTCGGCAGAATGCTCACGTTACAGAAATATCCAGATCACCGGCTGCGTATTCCGGGGTGATGCCGTTTGATACGGCAAGCGAGGATGTAAGCGCGCCGTAAATCCAGAGTTCGTTCGCGACAATATCCGACCCTATGCCAAAATCGGTTTCTGTCTCTGACCCACCCGTAGCGGTAGGGAAGGAAATCGTTGCGTCATTCGTCACTGTTCCTGCGGTGACCGTCCACTGTGCCCCTGAACGGGCCACATCAACTCGTGTATACGAGGTGTACGCTGCTTCTGTGGTGTTCTGGTTGGAGGTATCGCCCAGAGTGCCGGTATGCAGAGACAGTTCAAGGTTTCCTGCTGCCGTAGAACCCTGAATACCCGCAGCGTCGCCGATATTGTCAAAATCGTCATTCAGAAAGAGGAGATTTAGGATTTCGTCCTCTAGTGTGTCTGTAGCGGGCATAAATGCTCTCCTTAGCCGATACCGCGTCCTGTACCGCGCATGATACCACGCCCGGCCCCCTGGTAGTTTACATCCGACAGTGTGCCCGATGATCCAGCATCCGCCACATGGATCAAACCATAGCCTACAAACTGGTCAATTTCCACGCTGATCGTGCTGTCATTGCTGTAATCATTGGTTGCTATACCGCCAAGTGTTTCAGCAATTGAATTTACATTGTTCCAGGTTTCCCGCGTAGTCGCGCTTGCCCATGCGGTATAGACCGGATCATCGTTTGTGCCGTCATACCCGGACACAAGGGCGACGCCCAGGTCCGGTGTTGAGCCGCCAGTCATTGCCTGATCGTATTGCTGATTGTCTGCCGTACTGTTGTAGTCAATACTGAAATTAGGGAAAAGGTCCGCCTCAGTGCCGCCGACATTGGCATCGGTTATACCGATGGCCACATATCCGCCATTGTCGCTGCTGCCCGCCATCGGCGTGCCGGTAAACGTCACTCGGAATCTATCATCAGCGGTGTCGGGATTCTCAAGATAAAACACCGCACCAAATACGGAGTCGCTGCCACTGATGTAGCGGTAATTGCCGAGTTCTGTCATCGACGCCCAGTTGGTGCCGTCACCAAACTCAACGCCGGTAAAGGCCCATGTTGTAGAGCCTGCATCGAAAGACTCAACCATGAACAGCAGTAAATTAGAACTTGTAAGAGACAGACGACCGGGCGGCACAACCGGTGAAGTCGGCCCCACCGTTGTATCAAGGTCTTCCGCTACGCTGTCTTCCCATGCTGCCATCAGAGTTTATACAGCCATATGTCAGGGTCTGTGTCCGTGGAATCGCCGTGGACCACCATTATAACCCCATGCGTGGGAATCATCGTGGCAAATGACCTGAACGAAAATGCCGGTGTGTTTGTCAGTTGGCTCCAGGACTCAGCCGCATAATCCAGTTCCCAGAATGTATTATTGTAACCGCCAATAAGGAATGTTCGCCCCGACACCGGGTCGGACAATACCGTACCCATACCGCCATTATCGCCCGCGCCCCAGTGGGCGGGCATGTCCACGCCGAAGCGCCGGGTTGAGCCATCCGGGTTCAATATGCCCACTTCATCCTGCGCGTTGTCACCGCCACCGTACATGACAACGCGCTCATTGGGCAGGTAGATTGCGTTTGAATGATAGTTGCTACCGTCCGATGTGATTGACGTTCCCAGATTGGCGCTCCAGCTTGTCACATCCGCATTGGATACCTGAATTTCGTTGCCGTTGTTATTGAAGTGAACCAGGCCACCCGCGCCACTGTTGGCATCAGGGAACCACGCAAAACCTCTTGCGATACTGGGCGATCCTGTAGTGCTTGCCACATTTGCCCACGTTCCGGCTCCGGAACTGTAATTCCAGCGCTCTACGCCGTTATCGCTTGGCGTGGATGCAAACATACGATCCCCTGCCGTGTCATACGTCGAGTGGTCGTACTGATGCTCCCATGCCGGGAAACTGCTCAGATATTCCCATGCGCCTGTAGACTCAACGTACTTGATATGGATACCCGCTGACTGATGGCCGGAGCCACGGAAATGGAGTTCACCGTATCGTGGCACCCAGAAACCAGAGGTTGCGTACTCGTAGAATCCCCGGTTGCCCTGATTGGTTCCGTAGGTGCCGTTAAGGTAGTTATTGACGATGGTGCCGAGGCCGGTTGTGGTCGTCAGTTGTGTCCAGTCGCCGGAGTTCATCGTCGCCGCCAGTGTGGCAATCGGGCCGGTTCCGGGGTTCTCTACCGCTACCTCGCCACCGTTCTCAAACAACATATAGTTGTACTGAAGCTGGCCCTTATTGAATTGAAACTCGTTCTGACTGACATCACACTGCGTATCAACATACTTGTGAACGTGCTGGTATGAGGTTGCCCAGAACGTGGTCCAGCTTCCTGGGTCCCAGCGGTTGCCGCGCTCAAACAGGCGACGAGCAAACTGAAGCATCTCTGTTTCGCCGGTAAGTTTGTAGCCTATAACCATCGTATTAATCAGCGACGTGTCATAGGACGGATCACTGGACGCCTCCAGTGTGGTTCCTGCATCGCCGCCAAAAATGCGTACCCGGTCCCCGTTTGGCTCATGCCCGAAACGTGTTCCCGCGTTGCCCTGCGCAGACCATGCCGGGTCGTGCGCGTAATACATGATGTAACGGGCCATCGCGATAAGGCGGTCGCGAAGTATTGTGCTGCCACTCTGGACATAAAGCCGCCACACCGCCTCTGCGGCAAGACCGTAAGAAAACGCACTATTGTATCTTTGTCCTAAGTCATACTCAGCCGTGCCGCCTGCGGTCCACTCGCTGTCAAAAAACGCCTGGTCTCTGGATGCAAAATAGTGCCCGCCCGTGACGATGTTGGTTGTTCCTTCGTCCTCCCAGTCGGTCGCGGTTTCGAACGCATAGACAAGGGTGTCCCGTACATCCTCCCACGCCGTATCACCGGTCGCCTCTGCACAGTAGGCCGCGACAATGGCCCATCGGGCAACGCCACGAGTAAACCAGTAGGCCACCGCAATCGGTGAGCGCCCGTCTGCTGTCTGGTACTCAGTCACACCCTCAATACGTGTTCTCAGCCCCGTAAGTACAGGAAGTATCGCGGCGTTTGAGCTTTCAAAATAGCGCGTTGCAAGCCCCTGACCATACATGTGGTCAAAGCCATAGCCCGCGTTACTCCCGTCATCGTCTGCATCCAGTTCAGACAGCAGATTATTGATGTAGTAAGTCTCCAGGTCGTCACGCCAGTCAAGTGTCGTACTGCCACTGCCTACAGAGACACTGCCATATCTTTTATACTGTTCGTTCCATATCCACAGATTGTCCCCTTCCGTGTCGTTGTGGACATCGCCAAACGCATAACCACTTGATGCGGTCCACGTATACCCACCAAGACCAAGATCGGTAAACGAATCGGCATTAGCCGGAATCGTCCAGCCCATAATGTTGGTGTAAAAATCGGTTTCGTCCTGAAGTGAAGGGGTGTTCCAGGAAAATGCACCGGGTTGCGCCCCGCCAGAAACGGACAGCGTAAACGAGGAACTTGTCGCCTCTCCCGCGCTGTCGGTTACCGTGAAGGTGTGTGAATTACCCGACTCTGCCCCGGAACCGTTATAAGTAATCAGCCCGGTTGAGGTATTCAGGCTCAATCCCGGCCCTAAAGCGCCGGAAATTGAGTAGGTTGTAACCGTTGTCGCCCCTGCGGGCAGGTGGTGCGTTACATGCTGTGAAAGGCTATATGTGCCGCTCTGGCCCTGTGTGAACGATACGGACGGGGTTGTAAGTTGTGGCGGTATCCACGGTGCGCCCATTACCAGAGACATTTACCCACCTGTCCCCGTACTCATTGCGGACGTAAGTCTCCAGCCAGCCATCGTGCAGCCGGTAGAAGGTTCCGCATGTGTACCAGATTACCATTGATTTCAGGGACTAAGAGCATAGCCCGAGTATACAAGAAAAAGGGCAGGAAAGTCCGTTTCCCTGCCCGGTCAGCGCCAGAGATTACGCCGACAACTCGCGCTATGCGAGGGTTGGAGGTGACGTCACGGAGCGATACGTGCGCCACGGGGGAAATATAGCCTATATGTGAGTCCAAGTCATGCGTTTAACTACTTTTTCAATACACCGCTCCGACACCGAATATTCACGAGCAAGACTGGCTATAGTTCTGCTTTCGGATTTCGCCCTAATCTCAAAAACTTGAAATTCCTTTAGCTTAACGTTGCGCGCCCGCTCGCCTCTGCGAAAAACCTCAGGTGAGCGGGCCACAATATCCGAAGAGTTATCTTTAGCTGTGCCAGAATACAGGTGGTCTGGTCTTACACAGCGCCGATTATCACAATGATGGCAGACAAAGCTGTTTTTTGGTATGGGTGCAACAAATAACGCAAACATCAAACGATGAATGTACTCCTGTTTCCGATCAAAAGTTATACACCCGTAACCTGCCTTTATCGCCCCTGTCCACTCCCAGCAACCACTTCCTCTTTTAGTGCGGCTTAGTATTTTGTTTCTGAGCTTCCGACAATCTGCTTGATGAATGAGCGGCGTGGTTAAATCAAATCGCGACATCAAATAAGTATAACATGGTGATAAAAGACGGGGAGGGGATGCTTGAGGGGGATAAGAAGCCCCATGACTCTCGTCGCAGGGTTTATTTCCCCTCCCCGCCATACACAAGAATCTCAACCCGCCCTGGTTTGGAGGGGTTGAAGCGTTGTATTCGTAAATCGCTGACCTGTGAGTCATCGTCAAAGACATCACAGTCTGCAAGAACATCCAGAATCGGTTTGAGTATGTTGTCCAGGTCTCTGCGGCGCTTGTCCGGTGGGTAGGCGCGAATGAACAGAGACACATCGCCCTCCAGATATTTCTCATGCTCTCCCTGTGCAATGATTTCCCATCCTGCCTCTTTCTTGTACGCTCGCCCTTTAGCTGACAAAATGTTGCGACCATTTACCGAACGGTAATAGTGGTTCACGGTTGGTGGCCACGGCAGGCTAATCATTGTCATCTACCTTTGCGGCGTAACGGGGTTTCATTCAAGCTCACTGCGATCAGGGAAAAGCGTCAAATCAATATTCCTGTCTACCATTGCCTGACGGAAATCCTCTGCATTGCGGAACCGAACCACAAATACAAAATCAAAACTCTCGCCGCTCAATTCCATACTTCCCGCATCAACCACGTAGCCCAAAACCTTATCGCTCATATCCTCACCAACTCCATCTCTATCAGTCTGTTGATGGTACGCATCATGCCGCGCCTCATAAAGAACTGGCGGCGTTCACGATGCGCTTGGGGGTTTTCACGCTCTAAGTCCTCGTGCTTTTTATGGCAGGACTGACAAAGAAACTCAATCTCCGCTTTTGCTTCATCTTCAAACGCATCAATGTGTTTATCGCTCACCTGTGCGCCCTGTCTGTCATTCGATTGGTTGCGTTTTGTGAGCGCCAGACTTCCACTTCAGCGAAAAGCAGCTTCAGGAATTGTTCTGTCGTCTTCCACTCAGCGTACGCATCGGCTTTGCGCTCTACCGCCTGTCTGTATTTTGCCTGACGTTTTACCCAGGCATCACGTTCGGGAACAGTTCCATCTGGTGCGTCTTCGTACAATTCAGCATAGGTGATTTTCAGGAAGTCGTCAGCGGTTTCTTTGCGCCCATATTGCTGGCCTGCATTCCGGATGCGCTCGCGGACCTCTTCCAGTTTAGTGTCTATGGTCATTTTCCCAGACTTTTGCATCTGTCAAGCACAGCCAATGCTGCCGAACCGGGTGTTGGATGATTAAAGCCAGATTTACACTGGCCATCCAAACCGACACTATCGGTATTCAACGTGACTGTAGCGGACCACGTTAGATCATCGTGACAATACAGGGATGGGCGCCCATAGCCCATAAGCTCAACCAGCGTTTCCTCAAGGCCGGTTTCACCCGTTATCTGTTTACGCGCACGTGTTAAGGCACTGCCCGCTTTTCTTGCTAAGCCGGTCACGCCACACCCCCTGCAATAGCGAACAGAGCGCTGATAGACAGTAATCTGCAAAGAAACCCTACCGTGCTGTCATCATTCAGACCTCTTACGCCTGCGGCAAGCGCTCCGATGCCAACAACCAAAAACATGATCGCTGAAAAACTGTAAAACAGCACACTCATGGCATCACCGCTAAATCTGCATCAGTCACAGACCGTCTGTATGCAATACCTTCCCGCGTCTTCCGCTCATTAATGCGGTATCGAACGCCCTTCCACTTCCTGCCGTAGCGATTGGTGCCTCCTATGTCCTCGCGGTTAAAGACATAGCCCTGTTTCTCAAGCTCTCCAATCCTCGCGGACAGTTCGAATATGTACAGTTGGGCCGCTTCCAGTCTCGTTATCGAGCCGTTTTTGCGTATGTACTGGATGACTTCTTCTCTCTGTGAATTTGCCATTACTTCGCTCTCCGTTTTGCTTCCCGAATTATCGGATCATTTTCAAAAGCCAGAATGTCGGCCTGCCTCTGTTTGTCGCTCAGTTCCTCTGGCTGCCTGAGCTTCCGCTCACGCTTAAATGTCCCCAGTTCCTCACACTTCCGTAGCCAGTTGCGAAAAACCCGCGTCCAGCACGAATAAGGCCGTCTGAACTCATGGTCTTTGCATAACTCTAGCTGCCGCTCTATCTCACCCTCTGTGATGCTGAATGTCTTTTTTGCCCACTCGATTAATTTATCGTCAGGCTCAAACGCATCAGGCACAAAGTAGGTGCGGTTAGGCATTACAGCACTCGGCTTGCTTCATGCATCCAGTTTTCAACCTCTATTTCCAGCATCTTCTTTTCCTCCCGTAACCGCTCATTCTCAGCAGTCAGGCGCTCGACTTCTTTTTTTCTGCGTCTTGACCGTGCCAGTTGATTTTCTGCCGCATCCCAGTAATGGTCACGACATTTTCTCATGCTCTCTAACTCAGCAGTCAGGCGTTCTATCTCGGCTACCAGGTCGTGAACGTATCGTCCGACCGGCGCCATAGCGTGACCACTCGGTGTGCCGTCCTCCCACCACTGAATTGGCCATTCTGCGCGTAAGTCTTCAGGAACACTCTTAGCCAGTTCAAGTAATGGTGTCTCGCATGCTTGTTCGTCGCTCATCATCTCTCCCATATCATTCAGGTATAGCTACCCCCCTACAGGGTGGCTTAGAGCCATGCATCCTTTCGGCCAGGTACGGCTCGCTACTTCTTGTAGCGCCACCCACCACGTTGACGGGGGCTGGTCAGAGCGTGGATTTGATTGTGCGGTCAAAACACTCTGGTCGGGTGCCGCGTCTGCGTGACTAGGGCTACTTTCGGGGCCGGTTGCAATCCAGCAAGCCGATTTCGCACTGACTTCATACCCGGAGCGACCGGGACACCCGCCAGAGCATTCTGACGATAAAACCCTGAGTTTCGGTCGGTTGTGGACCCCACACCGCCAGTGTGTAGCTGCTTTGGTGGTGACCCTGTTGAGTTCATGAGGCCCAACATGCGCGCGCGGATCACCAACAAAACAGCCACTATCGGGGACTGGATACCGCCTGAGGGGATATCCCGCGAGACTTGCCCGCTTTCTGTGCGCGGCAGGTAAGGAAAACATCCCTCCCGACCCGGACACAGCGCGCGATTTGTTCGCTCCCCGTAGAGGCGTGCAACCTCTATACACTCGGGGCAAGGACTGTTTGTCGCGCCTGAAACCCTCAGGACAGAGCCTTTCTGTGAGAAAGTGGCCGTTTCGCTGTTTAGCTTCGTGTCTCACAAGGCGGGTCACTGCCGTCACAGCCCGTTTCTTGCTACGCATTTCTGCTTCACTCGGCCTAAGGAGGTCATCAAACGGCCAAAGTACCGACCCCACCTGTTGACCAAACTTTCTCCAGAAAGACTCTGGAACCGGCAGATTTGGGGGAGTTGTATAGACAGGCTCTTGTGCTAGAATCTGCCTATCCGGTGTCCCGTTCAAGTCAACCGGTATTGAAAGCCCTGATTCGACGCAATGTCGGTCGGGGCTTTCGTTTATTTGTACGCTAGTTTTCTTCATCTCGCAAGTGATCCAACCTTTCCAGCACTCGCCGCTCCTGATACCGCGATACCGTCAGGCGTCGGAATACGTCTGCGCCAAATTCGCGCCACACCTTTAGTTCCTGACGTAGCTCACGCTCTGACATACGATCAACGTTCTTCATCACTCCTCCAGCATTCTCTCAGCCTCTCGCGCCTCGATTTCTTTCCTCCGCCTCAGCACTGCGCCTTTTCTCAATACTTCCCAACCCGTTGTATCCCTGAAATCCACCAGCGGAGACAACGTTACTGAGTCGTCAGGGTTTGAGGGGAGAATGACTTTAGGTTTCATCACTTGTTCCGCTTATGAAAATACCGCTCGCTTCAGAACCGAGCCACAATGCCTCCGTAAGTTCATAAACGCCCGGCTCAAGAACTACATCGGCATCAAGTCTGCGCGCAGCATCAATCGCTTTTTGGATACGCTCAGACCCACAATCTGCCCCGCCTGACTTGACCCGAATGACGTAAGCCTTACCAAATAGGCAGTTTTCAATTTTAGCCGCCATCATTGCTCCTCAAGACCTGCTTCAAGGGCGTTAGCCAGCGTCAGGAACAGAATCGCAAACTCCAGGTTCTTCTTCTCACCGTCTTTTGCGTGCCTCTGTTTGTGGTCCAGCGCCTCATCACGGAGGCTTTTTATCACTCGTTCCCAATCCATCCCTCTCTCCTTTAAGTTGCTCTGTGGAGTGCCATTACGGGCATACCGAGCCGTTCCTCTCTCAGCGGGTCCCTCGTAAACGATATTCAGGGCACTCCACACAACAACCTATCGCTTCATCGCCCTCTGGCAGTTGCGGCATTTGGGGGCGTAGGCGTTTGGCCGAATCTCCTCACCAGTTCGCACGAGACCGCACATTGAGTCATGGTTGACGTTATCGCCGTGAGGGTAGACACCAAACAGACGACGCGAGCGCCACAGGTGCTGCACCTTTCCTGCCTTACCAACTACCGCCCATCGCGTCTTCTCACTCATCTGTGACCTCGCGGAACTTCGTATAATTTTCAAGTTCCTCAGGCTCGATAACTTCAACGTTGTGCCATTGCGCGCCAGCCTGTGAAAATGACTGGTTAGAAACCCAGACCTCGCGCGGCTTTGGTTTGATGCGGTAATCGTAGTTGTGCCAATCAAAGTTGGGTGTGTAATCATGGCTGTCCCACGAACACGCAGTCCCAACTCCTGGTATGCCACGCTTCGCGTACTCAATCTCCTCACCATCCACGTATGCTTGCATCACAGCAATGGCTTTCTTTATGTCTTCACGGTTCATTTGCGCTTCTTGTAGTCGTTCAGGTTTAGACGGAGATTTCCATAACCCTGAAGCGCCAGCGCTTGCTTAATCGGCACAACGTCTGGCCACTGATGAACGGCTTGCCGGGAAATCTCCAGATAATCAGCGATTTGCTGATGATTACCCCTGAATTCTCGTAGAACGGCTTTCTTTTTCATGCTGCAAGTAAATCATGCCTTGACAAGAATGTCAACATATGATTTACTACCCCTACCTACTACGGAGACAGAGATTGAAAACCAACTTTTTTGGACGCCCCCGCTCTACGCTGCTCGAACGCCTTGAGCGTCGTAAGAATGGAGAGTTCAGGCGGGCGGACTACGCGGACGCTGTTGAAGACTTCCGCGAAGCAGTCAGTGAGGCGGCAAGAGCAACACAGGCTATGAGGGAGAGAAGGCGTGGAAGATGATTTCGAACTTGAATACATCACCGTCAAACCTGACACAGATGCTTGTGAGCGGATTATACGGGAGATTGAGGAGTACAAGTGGCTCAAGGCGAATGAGTACAGCGAAGGGTTTATGAGGAAGGAGCAGGCAGAGTGAGTTACAAGATAGATAAAAACATTCCGCTTTCCGCCACGGACAAATACCCGTTTTCAGAAATGGAGGTCGGTGATTCATTTGCTGTAAGCATTGATGATGAGGGAAAGGTACGCTCTGCATCGCAGAATCACGGCCGAAAGCACGGAAAGAAATTCTCTATCAGAAAATTTGAGAATGCTTATCGCTGCTGGAGGATTCAGTGATCCTCCCCTTTGACACCCACGGAGAGCGAAAGTGAGAGCATGGCATTTTCTTAAAAATAACGGCGAACTACAGTGGCCCTGTGGCGATGTGATTCGTCCGGAAGTCGGCCAGACGCTGACAGTCGATCCTGACAGACTTCAACTGTGCGTATTCGGGCTGCACGCATCTGAAAAGATTCTGGACGCTTTGCAACATGCGCCCGGCGAAATGCTTTGTCGGGTTGAGGTGGGCGGAAGGATTGTTAAGGGCTATGATAAATTAGTCGCTTCTGAGCGAACCATTATCGCAATGGCCGATGCTACCGAAACTCTGCATCTTATGGCGGTATGGTCCGCAAAGCGCGCATTGAAGCGAATTAAGAAACCGGACCCCCGATCTGTTGCAGCTATTGAGGCCAAAGAAAAATGGTTGCGCGGCGAAATTGTAGATGCAGAACTGGCTGCTGCGGGGGATGCTGCGGGGGATGCTGCGGGGGCTGCGGGGGATGCTGCGGGGGCTGCTGCGGGGGATGCTGCGGGGGATGCTGCGTGGGCTGCTGAACGAAAAGCCCAAAACCGCAAGCTAACCACAATGGCAAAGAGGCTGCTTAATGTTGATTGACTTCGACGTACAGTTTGACGGCACTCACATGACGCCTGATGAGATTTCGAGGGAGGCCAGAGAAAGAGGCTGGCCCGGTATTCGACTCGATGCCGATGAGATACACAGAACAGATACCGTGATAGTGCGGAGAGCTACGGAGCGAGAAGCGAATGAAGAGCGTTAGCGAAGAAACCAGAAAGGCGCTTGAAGGCGCAAGAACAGAGGCGGGCGCAAATATGACGCTTGTCCCGACTAATGACTATAGCCGTGGCTGGAATGCTGGTATTCAAAAGGCAATCGACTTTATCGAAGCGTATGAGCGCGGTGAAGGTCTGTTCCAGCAGTAAAACGGATGACGGAGAGGGATGCTTATGGAGACTAAGGAAGCAGCCCACATTTCAAAGGCGCTCGCGTGGTGGTATCAAAGGGCAATCAGGCTTCGCGAAGCCTTGAAACAGGCGTACATTGACGGCGGTTGCCGTGAAGATGAGGCTGAAGAAATGACCAGAGCCATTTTAAATAACACACAGAGGGATGCTTACAGTGAGTGAGTGGAAATGACACTACCAAAGAGCGAAAGAGGCAAAACCCAGAAGCGCCCGTATTCATACGCACCCAAGCGCTTTCCAGACAAAACACCGAAACCCGCAGAGATAGACGCGCTAATGCGTACATGGAGGCGAGATGAGCGACGAAATTGAAGATACCGGTGCAATGCACCACCAGCAGGAACTGGAACACCAGGAACAAGAAAAGCTGTTTGCAGCACTGGCAAAGGCGCAGGCCGAAATAGTCGGCGCAAAGAAAGACTCGGAAAACCCGTTTTTCAAATCCAACTATGCCGACCTTGCCGCCTGTTGGGATGCCTGCCGAGACGCGCTGACGCGAAACGGCCTCTGTGTAATTCAGCTACCGCAGCGATCCGCACCGGAGACCGTGACACTCCAGACCATTCTGGCGCACGAGTCCGGGCAGTCAGTTTCATCTACGTTTACCATGCCGATGCGCGAGGACTCGCCACAGGCTTACGGCTCTACGCTGACCTATGCGCGCCGTTATGCACTGTCGGCCATTGTCGGGCTGGCGCAGGTTGACGATGACGGTGAAGGCGCGATGAATCGCAACCCGCCGCCACCACGACTGATTACCGCCCGCCAGCGGTCGGAGATTGAGGGTCTTTTACCCGATGCCGAGGAAACAGAGTTGTTTTGCAAGTGGGCCAAAATTGACTCTGTTGAGCAACTGCCCGCAAGCAAATACTCCCGCTCGCTGAAACGGCTACAGGAACGAGAGAATGAGCGAGTTTCCAGCACAAACGGAGAATAGACGGTTCCTGATACTGGAAACCATCCGGGAGAATCAGGAAATCGTCACAGACGTTCTGATTGCCCTCAGAGAGGGCGATTATCGACACGCAGGGGTTCTCATCGACTCACTGTACGGAACCGAGAGATACGCGCTGATGCATCCTGAGGGGATATTGACAGGTGAACAGAGAAAACAGATTTATGAAGCTCTTTAACTGGTTCTTCGGTCCCGAATCCCGCGAGGCTATCCGCTATTACCGTGAAATCGGGGTGATGGTGCCTTTTGGGGTGATGGTGTTCTTTCTGCTTTGCTGGATGCTGGATGTGTGGGGGAGGTTATGAAAGTTCTGGTTGCAGCATTGATTGCGCTTGCCTTTTTACCGGGCGCATACCTGTCCGTCAAAAATGACGGACGATGGATTCTGACTATCCTTGCGCTCTGTGTGCCGTGGGCCGGGTTCCTGTATCTGATCGGATTTTTTGAGGCGGTGTTATGACTGACCGTATACGAGAGCAGATAGAGTGGATGGATGCACTGGTCAGGCGGTGGCACGAATCGGCAGCGCCGCCATCTGAGGTTGCAAAAGCCATTGAAACAAAGCAGGCCCTCACAGCCCTTCTGGAAGTGTATGAGGCGGCGATGGACGCCTATAACAATTTTCCTGATCCCGACCGCTCAGATGTTGGGCAGGAACTGGGGGCAGCCATTGCAAAGGTAGAAGCGCTATGAACGATCAGGAACTGGCAGAGGCGCTGGTAGCGGCGGGGATTGGTAGGTCTGTAAAACATATTGGCAACCGCGAGCGGCGGTTTTTGTTTGAGGTCGATAATCACGATTACGAAGTTCAAACTTATGCTGAGGATTTCGTCCGCGATCCCCGCGTTGCTGTGGCGGCGATGAAGAAGTGTTCACGAGTCAGGATTGACCTAAGCGGTGACCAATGGGTTGTGTGGGTGAATTGGGCAACAGAAGCACAAGTCAATAACAGCCTTGAACGCGCTATCTGTCTCGCCTGTGTGGAGACTATAAAGAATGAATGACCACGTTCTAAAGTACAAATGGGTCTGCTGGACAGTAGGTGCTGCCCTTCAAATCCCCCTTCTCCTTAGCGATGGTGTCGCCGGTACGCTGTGGGCTGCTGGAGTCCTTATGTTTTCCGGATACGCTGCGAGGATTTTCCATGAATGATACAGACTACATCCGTGCTGGCGTTGAACATCGAAGAACCTCGCCTTGCCCGATTTGTGTAGCCCGCGCGGCAGAGGGCGCTTGAGTTATGAGCGGAAAATGGATACCAACCGCCACACTGCGGATTGTCATCAAAGATTCATGGGACGAGACTGGCTCTGACAGCTTCTATCGGCCGACCAAGACGCTTCAGCAACTATGGGTGAGCGTGAATCACGACCGGCATCACGACGGGCAGGAATGGCGGGACGTGGAGGAAGTCCACGAGGACCGACTATGACTGACCTGATAGAGAGGCTGCGCAATGTATGTACATGCGAGTACACCTCGAACCCGGCGTCTGGCGCACTAAGAACCGTTAGGATGTGCGCTCGCTGTGAGGCTGCTATCGCCCTTGAGCAGAAGGACGCATTCATCGCGGACTACAAAGAACTACTGAGCGGAGAGCGGCGTGTGGTCGCAAAGCGTGACGCAGAGATAGAGGAACTGCTCCAAATGGATCAAGTGCATCGCGATCAGCGAGACAACTGGAAAGCAGCGGCTGAGAAAAGCAAGGCAAAGATAGCACGACTGCGGAAGTTAATTGCGAGCAGAGACAAACGAATTGCGCAACTTGTGGCGTGGCGCAACGAACACAAAGCACTACAGGAGGAGACTGATGACTGACGTTACGGTCCTTCCGTGGCTGCCGAATTACGGCATATCCGATGACGGCAGGGTGTATTCGTACCTGACAAACAGGTGGCTAAAAGGTGTCAGCCAATCGACCAGCGGATACCCGCAGATTCGGCTTATGGTGAACGGCAAGGCCAAGACATTGCCGATACACCGACTGGTGGCCGAAGCATGGTTAGGCGAACCGTCAGAGGGGACCGAGGTAAATCACCTGAACGGCGACAAAACAGACAACCGAGCGGCCAACCTGGAATGGGTAACTCGTTCAAAGAACATCAGACACGCGCAGGACAGCGGGCTGATCCCAACCGGCGAGAATCGCCACAACGCGGTTTTGACGCATGAGGATGTGCGTCGGATAAAGGATCAGATTTGCTGTGGCGCTCGCAACCGGGATATAGCGATTCAGTGGAATATGCCGCCCGGTCACATCAGCAACATAAGGACGGGGCGGATATGGGCACAGATATAGACTGGAAACGAGCAGTAGAGCTTGCGGATGGGTTCTGCATCAACGAGGACTGGCAATCGGTTCAGCTACGGCATGATCGATACGTATACGCGCATCCAATTGAGGACATCCCGCAATGGTTCATCGATGCCCTCGCCGCCCAACTGGTGCGGCAGGTGGATGCGCTGGACGACGCCGGATTGACGGTCTGGGGCGATCAGGTCTGCGAGATTCGCGACTACAGCGGCGAGGAACGCATCATCGCGAAGGGCAACGCAGGGACCGACCGCACCGAGAACACCGTCAACGCCATACTGGATAGCGGGGTGCTGGAATGACTAACGAATACGCATCACCCGAGGACAGGATCAGGCTGGCTGAGTTTGTGGGGTGGATTCCGGTCACGGATCGCGATGACTTTGAGCGAGGCAAGGCTCCGCGCTGGCGCGACCCTGAGCACGGTACGGAAGGCAACTACGTATCAGATTTACCCGACCCCCTCAACGATCACACCGACTGCCATGCACTCCGTGACGCGCTGCGCGAACAAGGCTACCTGACCACCGTCCACTATGGTTTCGACGCATACAGCCCATATGACAGCGTGAAACTGGAAACGCACCCGGAACGCATGGACTACGAGCGCACATGGTCTGGCCCCGACTACCGCACAGGCGTCGTCACGCTGGCTCTGGAGGTGCTGAGTGATGAGTAAAGTTACAGTCAAAGAGTACGACCGGATCAGGCTGGCTGAGTTTGTGGGCTGGTGGAGGGATTCAAGCCGGACACCGCGTGCGGCAATAGATGAGCATTTAGACTGGGTTGCACCGACTGGCGACAGGTGGTTTCCCGGCACATCAATTCCCGACCCCCTCCACAATCACGCCGACTGCCATGCGCTGATAGAGGCGCTGATCGACTTTAAAGACCTACCGATTACAGTTCGATACGACAATCAGCCCGGCGAAGTATGGTTAGGCGGCGACTACTGCGAGACATACGACAGCGACTACCGCACAGGCGTCGTTATGCTGGCGCTGGAGATATTGGAGGGGAAAGGTGGCAACACCTAAATGTACAGAATGCGGTGCGGCGGTCACCGATCCGGCCGTAATTCTTGTCAGAACCACACCCAAAGGCCAGCCCGCTAACTGGAAGTGCGAACGATGTGCCGGAAAACTCGCACCGCCCGAAGCGCAGGCGATAGATAGGGCGTTAAACGACGACTAGCCACCCACCACCTACAGGAGGGCAGAGTGAATAAGTGCGAAGACAAATGTTGCGAGCATAGGGAGTCTGATATATGAGAGGGGTGATTGAACTAGGTGAGTTTTAGTGTGAGGCCCTGCGGGAACAGGGCCTCTGGTGTAACGCGCTTGATAGGGCGCATAAGGAAAGGAGACTAATTCGATGGATTGGCACACCTCAAAAAGGTTGGCTACCTCGTTTCAGTATCCCCTCATTAATTTGGGGCGCGATCCCTGGCTCCGACGTACTTACAGTACGCTTACGATGCACTTGCGTGCGTCGCGGTTTAGCCAGGATTTACTCGCGCCGGTAATCAAATTATCGGCCAAAAACCGAGTTCTTCAACAAAGAAGATACGGCGGGGAGATACCTGGAAGCATCTTTTAACCCTCTGCAACCTTCATAACGTCAGTTGTTCGCCAGTTCGTTCAGGTCGTGAATTAGTTTCTCTGCGCAGATTCTCATCTCTACTGCTGTTTCGGGATCGACCGCGCCACGCCTGACAAGGTTTTTTGACTCCTTTGCCGCCGCCTCTGCCTCTGCAAGGCACAGAATCTCTTTCCCGCATTGAAGTTCACTCATTTGTACTCCTCCGGTATCTCAATGCCCTGTGATTCAAGGTAGATAAGAAGTTGTCCATAACGAAGATTGACCAGGCCGAATTCGTCATCCAGGGATTCTATTTTCATGTCCTGGTACTCGGCTCGCATCTTTGCGTCTTTGGCATCATCCAATGATAGCGAAGCAATAAATAATGCAGCGATAGTAACAATCAGGGAAATAACAGAAATGCCTATGGCGATGTGTTCTGTTTTGAAAACCCGCCCAAGCTCAAAACCCGCCGTGCGCTCATTTAGCCTGTCCGCTGACGTTGCCACTCAGTAACCTCTTAACATCGTCATGGGTTTCGTCTACCTGAGAACGAATATGCTTGATATCCGTTTTCGTCACTTCAAGCACGGTTTCATGCTCATTAAGACGATTGTCGTGGATTTCAAGCCGCCTGTCCTGCGCGGCTATGCGCGTTTCCCATGTTTTAGCCCAGTTGCGAATCATAAACCATGCAACCGTACCCAAACCGCCGATGATTAACGCGCCTATAGCTGCTGGTTCCATTATAAAGCCCTTCCGTGGGTTCAGGGCGGATTTTAACGATTATGGGACGAAACGGCCATTTGTTGTAGAATTACCTTGATGGTGCGGCGTGGAAAGCAGACACGCAACAAAGACGGGAAATAGTGTGTATGGAAAGCTTCCCCGAGTGCGCGCTTAAAGTTGCTGCCTTACAAAGCCGGAGTTGCGCCCAGCCACCATCATTCAACAAAACCTTTCTGGCGAGCCACGTGCATTCAAAATCTCATCAGCAAGCCTGCGCGTTTCATCGTCGTAACAATTTGACCACTCAACAAACCGAAGTCTGTGGTTTGGCAATTCCTCAAGTTCTTCTTTGCTTAATGATTTCATTTGTAAAGCGGAGCCCCTGCGACCGGCCCTCAGCAGTGAGCGCAGACCGACGAACAAGCTGGCATATCCTGTTGGCACCACCCGCCAGCAACAGCACAGGCTCTTTCCGCGTTGTAGGCATCGGCCCTTTCTTCGCGGCTTGAGGTTCAAACGCTTTCGCTCCCTCGGCCCCCAACATGACCTCACACTTTCCGGCAGAGGCTCCTGTATATACAACTATTCGTCTCCTGCAAATATAGCCGGTCCATTGTACGCCCTTCCGTGGGTACTAAGGTCCAAGTATAGCGGCTATGGAAAAACTATCCCATGTTCACGGCGTATCTCTTTGCCTCGTTCCACGGCGTACCACCACGCAAGCGGTCTTCCCTCAATATCCGAATGCACATAGCAGGGCGTACAGAACTCCCACCGTCCAAGACTGTCCTGATACCAGCCTGATTCAGCATGGGCTATCGGCTTCCCGCAGCCATGACAGTTACTTACATCGCCTATGTTTGGGATGTTGTATATACAACTAGTCATGGTCGTCTTTATGTTCGTCCAGTTCGTCCTGGAGCGATTCTATGCGTTCTTCGGCTCTGGGGAGGATTCCATTACCAACCTGCTCTTTGAGTTCCTGAACCTCATCGCGAACCTGATTCAGTTCGCCCTCTAATTTAAGACCCCAGGCAAGGACACCAAGTAAAAGAGAAAGAACGCCAGCGACAGCAACAACATCAGGCCAGCCCCGGATGCGATAGCCGTTCTCATTGCGCCTGGCTGTTGATGAACTCATACATGACAGTGTACAGACCATCAACACGAGTAACGATTTGCTGACGCTCCGATGCGGCTGTGGCCTGATTTAACAATACACCATCCACTTTGGCAGAAAGCTCAACCACAGGCGCAGATTCTTCAATCTTTGGCGGCTCCGGCAGAAGCTCACCCATGCGACGCTCAACCTCGGTATTTATCCACAACTTACCCACAAACCCCAGAACCGCGACAATCGCCGCGTATTCGCCCACACGGGCCGCTATAGCCTTCCAGTTCACTGGTATGCCTCCAGAGCCGAAAGCGCGTCCTGAGCCCGCTGACGGTCTCTCTCGTCTTCCTCTAGTGCCCTTCTTGCTGCTGCCTGCCTTCTCGCTTCCAGAGCATCGTATTCCGCCTGGAGTTCACTATTTCGGGACTCCAGTTCACTCAGGCGGGACAGGATGGGAGTTAGGTCCACTTCCTTCAGTGTTCCACGTGAAACATCTTCCAAAGGTTCATTAAAAGAAACTGTGTTTGCCTTTAAGCATTCTTCCTGAGATTCAAAAAAATCACCGATTTCTTTAATGTCGCAACGCAGCAAAGCGGCCATGTGGTGCAGGCCCTTATAGTCATAGACCTCCGCAGCACACCACTTATTCAGAACCACCCGCTGTCTGGATACGATTATCGTGCCCCACTGGGTCGAGGCAAGGCAGTCATTGATATCCACATCGCCCAGGGAGTGAGAGAAGGCCATAGTGTCACTACCGCCAACACTCGCGGAATTATTCGCTGTATTGTCACCACCTGACAATATGACCTCATTACAGGAACCATCCCGGCAGTCACCGGAGGCGTATGCATCACCCGGAGCCAGCGCAAGGACAACCAGTGCCAGTATCAGGGCGATGAAGACGATGTCAGTGCGGTATCTGTGCCTATTCATCCGGTCTAAAATCCTGATCGAAGACATACCTGAGCCATGCGATGTCTGAATTTTTCATCTTGGTATTGAAGACCTCTGTCGTGTTATCATCCCACAATACGACACATGCAATATGCTTCATTTGCTTACCCTGTTCTGCCAACATGGCGCAGAATGTTTCTGGCGTTGTGTCCGATGATGGGTGCTGCTCAATCTTCAGATTTTTCACAACCTGTCTACCGCACTCTCAGCCTGGTCGATAAATACCTGAGCGTCCTCTGCGCCAAACTCCCGACCTTCAGCCTCTGCTGCGTCCACAGCGGCATCCACTTCCTCGTAGTTCACCCCAAACGTTCCGAGCATGTTACGAACAGAGCGATAGAGTTTGATAATCTCAAGCAGTTTTTCGGAATCCATTACATTCCCCTCTCAGCGAGAATTAAGGCCAGTTCAACCAGAAGACTTTCTACACGATCTAAAGTCCGTCCTGCACGCCCTCGTTCGTCCGTCAGCAGCATACGATTGGCATCCTGTAGAAGACTGACAACTTGTCGAAGATCGTCACGGACCTCGTTCTTGGTCGCCGTGTCAATCAGGGACTCATCAGTACACGGGCCACCTGGTTCCGTATTGCCGCATTCAGCACGAACGGTCTGAGCAATAGACTCTACGGTCGCCGATGCGTCCGCGATCCTCTCAGCATGGTTTGCACAGCCCGTAAGGACCAGCGCAGTAAGCAGGACAAGTATTCTCATCAGATTCCTCCGTCACCGGATTTGGTCAGTTTGTTTATCTGGCGTCGTGTCCAGATAGCCTGTAAATCTTTCAGAAACATCAGCACCATTCCAACAATCAGAACGATCCACGCTTCCTGTGAAATGTCCCCGATAGCATCTATACCCTCTTGCTGAAGCAGGGCAAGGAATGCAGTAAAGAAACCTATCAAGGCGGCGACAACCGCGCCAATAATTGTGTTTACTGGTTTCATCGCACTAACTCAAGGCGCTCTCTGGAGCGTTTGCTGAACTTAAATGGCATCGTCCACCCACTCAAACACGTACTGAACCTCTCCCGCCCCGGTTTTACTTCCTGCGGATTTAATCACAATCGGCTCACCCGCGTTTATCAGTGTGGTTGAAAGTGTCTTCTCAGCCACATTCCACTGTGCTGCCGAAGTGCGAGAGGTCTCATTCAGATACCCAGGACTGCCATCTCCAGCCTCAATCTGAATATTAATCCCCGCATCGGCACTTGAAGCCTCTGTATAGACATCGGCAATTCTTACAACTCTTCCTGCATTCTCAGGAACGCAAAGCACATGGTCAACCGCAGCCCCGGAAAGGTCGATAATCGGTGAGACAATCTTATTTACACCACCCCGATAAACTTTCGTCGTCGCGGTGCTTCCTGAGGCGTGGTTGATTCTTGTCGCATCATTGAACGAATCGTCAAGAATAAAGACTTGCGCGTCATTGGCCAGACGAATGAAGTCCATATTTGTCTCGGGGTTTAGTTCCGTACAGGTATCGAGCGTGACCCTGGCGGTGTTCTCAACACGGACGTAATAAGCCGTACCTGATGCAGGACCGTTTACGGGGAACTCACAGGAACTTAATTTAAGATCGGTCGCCGAAAGTACCCGAATAATTCCAAGATCGGCACCAATCGTGAACGCCTCAAAATTACAGCCCTGAACTATTGAGCCAAAGCAGTTCGTTCCAAACTGAATCGCCGGGCCTGAAGTCGTTGTACCGTCATGGCCGAAATTACAGGAATTGAAGTGTGTTCCCTTAAACGCGGTGACAAATACACTGTAGGTGTCACAGTCCTGGAAATAGCAATGGGAGAAATAGTTGTTGATTGACGTTCCCGCCGTTCCATTGCCATTGAATCCGTAATCACATTCCTGAAAGCGGATGTTTCGATGGTAGTTCTGCCAGTAAAGGTCAGCGGTATCAAAACCGAACTCAAAAGAATTGATGTCAAGGTCTTCAAATACACACTCCGCACATCCATTTACACCAGCAACATTGATGGCTGCATTTGACGCGCCGACCCCGGCACCAGAAGTAATATCCAAATAGGCAATTCTTACTTTCCTTGCATTGGACTCAATGTCAAATGCGTCAATCGTGTTGACCGATGTTCGGATAATTGTATTGTTTCGACCCTCACCGACGATTTCAACGCCCGTAGGAACAGACAGTGCTGTGCTTATCAGATATGTACCAGCGGGAACAAAAACTCTGAGTCCATCAGTTTCTGCCTTATCAATTGCCGCCTGAATGGCCGCAGAATCATCAGTAACACCATCGCCTACTGCGCCAAAATCAACAACGTTTGCGTAATCACTAAAAAACTCTTTCAGGTTTTCTATGGTGACTCTTCGCGTTCCTCCGCCCGATACAATAGGAACCACATCACCGCTAACAGGCGCTGTAATCTCGGGAAGCTCTGAAATTTTCAGATCCGTCATGCGCCCGATTCCTTTTCCGCCTGGAAGGTAATCGTACCCTCACCAACAACCGGCGAACCCGATACGTCGCTGGCAATCTCAAAAAACACTTCCGCCGTTTCAATCCCGATCATTGAGTTCTGGATGTTGTAGTCGCGATTGGCATTGAGTTGCAACGGGCCTGCCCCGGCATCCACGTCAAGTGTTCCAGAGCCTACGGTGCGCGATACGTAATAGTCTGACGCTGTGCCGGAGAGTAGCCACTGCAATGGTAATGCAGAAACGCCGCCATTCGGCTGAAAGCGGTACAACACCCCATCGGAGCCAAACCGCACGCCTGAGTAAACAGTACCAGACGTACTGAAGCTGATAATCGTTGTGGAAACGATGTTGACGCCCGTGACCGCGCCCTCAGACTCCCATGTCTGGTGAACCAGCATTAAGCGAACGCCTGTGAGAAACTGCCCCGCCAGGTCGTGCCACCGTCCGTGGTCCTCAGTGTAATCTCATCTACAGCATCATTTGATGTGGTAATCGTCGGCGCCGTTCCGCCCGGCCACTGCACGGCGGCAGGGAAGGTCACGGTATACGCACCACCACCACCATCCTGGGTAATACGCCACACAAGCTGACCATAATTACCCGATGCCGGGGGGTTGGAAAGTGTTACGGTCGTGATGTTTTCGGTCAGCGTGGTCTCGAAAGAGTTACCCGTACTCAGGTCAAGTGTGACTGTTCCACTCGATGAGGATACCGAGTTATTCGCTACTGCGTAGTCAAGCAGCAGTGGGCGCCTTAGTTCGTTATCCTGCATCTGGATAGCAGCCGCCAGTGTCTGTACCGCTGTCCAGGTATTGATGCGGGAAAGTTGACCCCAGTTCAGACCAAGTTCTGCAAGTACGGTTTCGACGTTAGTGCCGGTGAAATGCCCTGCGGAGTCTGTAACAGCAACCCCGGTTGCAGCAAGTGACGTTATTCCATCTTCCGGTGCATACAACTCCGTTGGGCCGTACACCGTTACATCGGCAGAGGTTCGAAGTTCTACCGAACACTGCTGATCGACAAAGATATCGCCAAACAGGCCGTTAGCATCTGCGACCACAGGATGTGCATTGGCAACACTCAGCGCGAAATTGCTGTAGGTGGTTTTGGCGTCTGTGGTACCGAAGTCATAGAAATACAGCCGCGCACCGGCAAAATTTTCAATGCCATCGCCTACGTCTGCTCGGGGTAATCTGACCTGAAACGTCATTGTTCGTCTTCCTCACTGGACAGCCAGCTAATAATACCAACGCGGGCAATTTCGCTGGCCGTACCCTCCGGGACCGTGGTAATCCATTGCCGATATTGCGGACTGTTCTCAAGAATCTGATTGGCTTTTGCCAGATTACCCTCAAGCGATACCGCTACCGCATCCTTAAACGCCTGAGACGTTAAAAGATCGTTCGCCGCATCAAGGCGGCGTGCCGGTGAGGTTTCCACCGCGTCAACAATGCGACCCACAACCGGCACACGACCGGTTACGTTGTGTTCCATTGTCTGATACAGCCTTGCAGCCATAGAGCCGTCCTGAATGGCGCGGATAATCGGCCCTGACGATCCCGAAGGATTGCCCATTGGTCGCGCATTTGAACGCACAATCCCATCCATCACACGGCCAATGTCATCGATGACCTGCACCGCATCGGGCGGTAACTGATCATACAGCAAATCCCGCGCTGTCTCGTTACGGTTTAGTCGCCGCCATACTTTCGCAAACCCCTGACTTAACTGACCGCCCTGACGCCCGCCCGCTGCAAATACGTCACTCAGCACCATAGCTGCTACCCTTTGGCGCTCAGCCTCAGGTAACGCATTCATCAGTCGCCGGAACGACTGCATACCCCCACCGGGAAGTTGTAGCGCCGATTGCCGAATACGTGGCGCAAGATCGCCGCCAATCTCACTGCCAAACAGACTGACTATCTGGTCTTCAAGCGCCTTCCTGTCCGCGACCAACTGCCTTGCTCTCGCATAGTCGTCAGCGAGCCCGCGTCCGCCAAACGCAGTAACCGCATTTTGCTGTATGTCAGACAACTGATCGTAAACAATTGACAGGGTTCTTTGGCCGGCATCCGCAAACGGCCCGCTGCGGGTGAAGCCATCACCTACCTGCTTGCGAAAATCGTCTAACAGACCATAGGTGATCGAACCCTCAGGATGGCGTTGCAGCAGGTTGTACAGTTCACGCTCAACACCGCGCAAGTCAGCAGGGTTTCCACCTAAAGCCTCCAGGCGCTGATCGATGTATGACTGTAACGGCGCAGTCTCAACCCTGGTAGCAGCCGGGATTGCGTCATCAACCTGAGTGTATAATCTGCCCGCCTCGGTGCGCATATCATTAACCTGCTGACGCATCGTTATCAGAATCTCATCCGAGATCGCGCCACGGTCTAATGACCCGCCAATACGCACTACAAGATCATCAGCCGCTTGTGTAAGGTCATTCAGGGCATTGATCTCAGCCGCCGCCAAACGGCTTTCAGGCTGGCTCTTGAGCGCTCTCGCCACACTCTGAAATGCCGTATTCGTGCTGTAATGCTCGACATTCAGGTCAATCCCTAAACGTTGCGCAGACTCTATGATTTCAGGATCAGGCGCCACATCATCAGCAAGGTTATCCGTTCGCGTTCGACGAATGTCGCGAATAATCTGCTGCGTTTCGGGCTGTACCTGGGATGGCCTGCCCGGTGTTATGTCGACGGGCTGATCCAGTCTTGGCTGCCCAAACGATACAGGGCCATCTGAGTCAGGTACGTCAAAGTGTCTTGCGGCAGGTATATCCAGCGCAGCAGCGTCACCCACATCATCGGCAAGGCGCCTTGCAGGAAACTTTGTTCCCGCTATGGTGGCAACGGCTGTCGGCAGGGTTTCAACCGCAGCGGTTACAGACGGGGGTGCGCCGATACGCTCCAGCCCCCTGGCCGCAGTACGCCCGATACCTTCCTCGCGGACTCGGCGTGTGGTTTCTGCCGCGCCCTCTACGCCCTCAAATGGCAACTGAGCAAGCCCCGCAGCACCGGCAAACGGCAGGCGCACGGTTTCAACCAATGACTCACCACCCACACCCACAAGTTCAAGCGCCCGCTCTGAGGCGGGATTCTGCGGCGGTATGGTCAGAAAGTCCCGCGTATTTTCAACCCAGTCAGCCGCTCTGAATGTAGGGTCTGCGGTTGGTCCCTCACCCAGACCAAGCCGCTGCATGCTTCGCTGGATGTCATTTTGTACCACCGCAGACAAACCACCGGCAATACCGGCCAGCCCGGAGATGGGTTCCGCTACTGCGGCAGACCCCAGTGTAAGCGCGCCCATGCGGGGATCGTTTCCGGGGCCAGGCGGAGCGTTCCGGCGAGCAAGTTCCGCCCGCTCCGCGTCAAGTTCCTGAATGCGCTGCTCACGCTCTGCCTGAGTCAGGCCACCGTCATCACGGACCTGCGTCCTAAGAACCTCCTCGATTTCTTCCTCAGTCGGTGCCGGGTCACCCTCTCTTGTGGTTATGGTGACTTTTTTGCCGGTTCGAGGGTCTGTGACGATATAACGCGGCATCAGTCCTCTACCGTGACCTCAAAGCGCCCAATGCGTCCGGGTTCGTCGTCATCGTCGTCTTCTTCTTTAGACAGCAAAAACTCAGCAATCGTGCCACCACCACTCAGCCAGTCAATCTGATCCATGTAGTAGTCACGGAGTTTGTTTTGTGCGGCGATTCGATCCTCAATCCACTGCTTAAGCTCGGGTTCGCTCAGGTTCGTCGGCAGCGCCGTTTGCATGGCAAGCCTCAGTTCGCCCTCAGACAGCGCGCCAAATGTCACAGAACCGATTACATCGAGGCCCAGTTCGTTCCTTACCTGCTCAAGCTTCAGCGTGGCATCGGTGAAAGACGGCCCCATTCGACTGATAACAGAGCCCGTATTAGCGCCTTCCGCCAGCGCATCAAGCGCCCGCTGTAACGACCGGTTGTTATCGTCAATCGCAAGCGTTAGGTCAGAAACCGCTTCCATGCGGTTTTCAATGTTCCGTTCGCGTGTTTGCGCACCCGCTACCGCCCCGGCAGAGTCAGCCCTGACATCAATAACACCCTCTGCAAGATCAGGGTCGGCAGCGAGTCGCTCATCAACCGAGGTGCTTGCCCTGGGGGTTCGACCCAGACGAATATTAAGCGCCTCCATTCGGGTTTGTTCGGCAGGTGTGCGCTCACCCTCGGGAATGGCCTCAAGCCGTGTCAGTTCGTCCAGTTGCGCATTAAACGTGCGGCCCGCCGCTGAATTACCGCCACGCTCCACATTCAGGCGCTGTTGTGCGGTCAGCGCCGCCATCTCAATGACTCTCAGTGCGTTGTTCTGTGTTGCCTCATCCATATCCAGCAGCGACAGGGTGTCATCTGCATTGCGGCCCTGCGCCTCCGCCTCCAGGCGGGATGCCCTTTCCAGAATGGCCTGACGCCTCTGCTCAAACGGCAGTGCCCGAATAGCGGCTGCATCACGTGACGCTTCTTCTCTCGCCGCCTGATCTCTCGCGCCAAGACCCTCAAATACCTGTGACCCCATTTCGGGATTCATCGCAAATATCTGTTGCAGCGCAGCATCCGCGTCCGGACCATCACCAAACGCGATTTGTCTCAGGCGCTCCATCTCCAGTTCACGCTGAGTGTCACGACGCTGGTTTTTCAGGTCATCCTTACCTGCTTCAAGGGCAAGTTCGCTGCGCTCATTGGCCAGCCTGCGGGCCTCAAGCTCAACTCTGGGAATGCCCGTACCGAAGGACACAAGCCCCTCACCGATTCGCTCAAGCGCGCTCATGTGAACGCCCCGGCAATACGCCCAAGCGTGTTTCTGCGTGCGTTCGCAGCCCCCATAATGCCTGACGCTCTCGCGTCACCTGCCGCGACCTGCCGCCCCATAATGGAATTGGTGAGGTTTGTGCCGATATTCGCGCCCGCGACCGCTGTACCGCCCCCGGCAACCCCGGCAAGGCGGCTCATACGGTCGCCTAACTGGTTTGCCGCAATTCCGACGCCCTGCTCCTGTAAAGCAGTGAGTACGTTACCGCCACCAAGCCCGCCAACCGCCGATGAATTTCTCAACAGCGCTCGTTCGGCACGTTTTCTCAGAAAAGCCTGACCCGGCGACTCGATAAAGCTGTTTATCGCCCCCTGTTCGGCTTCGGCACCGCGCAGCCCGAGAAATTCAAGCAATCGTTCGCGGGCAAGGTTCTCACCCTCAATGGCAGGGCGTAAATCGGCGCGATTCAGGTCAAACTGACGCCGACCCTCTCTGATCGCCTCCAGGTTGGCGTTTTCCTGGGCGCGGGCGGCATCCCTTTCCGCACCACCACCAAACAAATCACCTACAAAACTCACTGTTGCCTCCGGTACAAAATCCTTTTGCCGGTTTCCAGCCGCTCGAACCCCAGATGGGCCGCTGCGTGCCGGACATGGCGTAAGTTTACGTCAATTTCGGCGTAAATGCTGTTGTGGCCCCTGCTGAACATCTCCTGCACAGCCGCCTCTATGACCGCATACGCCCGCTTGCCCCTCAGAATGAAATTCGGGTGTATCTTTACGCCGTCCCTGAACGGATGGAAGATCACCACACCCGTGCCACCAAGGAAATACGTGCATTCCTGTCGATACGGCACATCGAATTTATCCGTATCCGGCCAGACCTCATCCCATATCTCATACAGAATGGGATTGACCAGTGTCATATCGGTTGTTTCAGCTAATGCCTTCACCGGTTATCTTCCACACATCGCCCAGATTGCGAAGAAACGCCACACCGTACGGCGCAATAATCATTGTTCCGGTTCCAAGCGTTGGATGCCGAAGATTGCCGACAATCTTCATCGTGTTGGTGCTGTCGTTATGCACCTCAATGCACTCACCGGCCTCATATCGTCCTGACAGAGAAAAAACCACCTGCACATTCGTTCCGGTTCTGCGTACAAGCCTGTCACCGGACAGCAGTGTATAAGATTCGGTTTGGGTATTGACCGCTGGCGATGTCAGGCCATTAACATCAGCCACGAGATTTTCAACAGTGGCCGAAAACTCACGGGTTGGCCTTCCGGCGTTATCCACCAGCGCATCAGAGCGATTAGGGGAAGAGCGCCTCATAGCCGTTGATTCGGGCTGACCTCAACATCGAGCCTGAGAAGATTGGATTTCACCGCCTCCGTGGTTGTGAATCTCAGTACCCGCTCTCTGGGTGTCTGGCCAAGTCGTCGCCAGGTGGGTTGTGTTCGATATTTACCGATCTTCCCGTATGACCGCATCTGAGGATTTGACCAGGTGCGACCGTCATCGGAGTAATCCATCACAATCTGCGGGTCGAGCGATTCGGTGCCTGTGCCGGACTCCATCGTCAGCAGCATCTTTGATAACACTGTAGGAAACTTATCGGATGTGTATGGTTTGGAGGTTCGCTGACGCTTAATCACGTTTCCATACTCAGTGTAGACATCGTCCGACATAAGCCCCAAACGCCCGTCCTCTGAGTCCGCAACAATGATCTTTCCGTAAGCGTTTACCAGGCTGTTGACTCGCCACTTATTGTCCGCAATCCCTGACTGTCGTTCGTGCCAGGTGTTCTCCCCCGTCAATGCAGAGGTGGTCGCGTCATATACCAGCGTTCGCGATGGAATCGAATTGGAGGTAAACGTAAATGCCACATAGAAATTACCACCATGTGCGTAAGTAAACGCAAACGCATTCGCAATCTCGTCCGCTGAATACGCCTGTATCGCCGCGTCTATTGCGGAGGTGCTGATCTTGACCGGCCCCGGATAGCGCCAGACCGACGTTAGTTCGTCCTTTGCGCCGCCGAGAAAAATAAAACTGTTGTCGAAGTCCACAACACCGAACTTCGATCTCAGCCCCTTATCAATGTTCCCCCCGTCAACCCGGCTGAACGGAAACCCCGAACCACCGACATTGCGGAATAACTCAATCGTCTCCTCACCCATCACGAACAGTTCATTCCTGTTTACATGGGTAGCAACGATCCTGTCCGGTCTGACATCCGCCGAGCCGAAGTCCAGCGCATCCAGTACCAGCGGCTGGTTGAGGTTGGAGATAAAGAACTGCCGCCCGTCACTGGCGGAAAAGATGAAATAACCGTCTTTGAATGACACCGTGTCGGCTGTCTGAAAATCAATGTCCGTGATTTCAGTCAGCGTGGAGGTGGCGATTTCAAACGCATACGCGGTCACACCAGGCGCAACGATAACCAGCCAGTCCTCATTGGAGGCCAGCGACACCCGACCTATACCGTTGATGTTGCCGTGATCGGTGACCACATTGGCGCTCGTCATCGAGTACAGGTTGTCCTCATTGACGAAATACGGCACACCATTGACAACAGTAGAGCCACGGTTGATGCCGTTTATCGTATCGCCGGAGGCGGTCAGGGTGGAAATACCCCAGACATCAAACAGGGCTCTCTGATTCAGCGCGCCCGATTCAGCGACCACAGGGCGCCAGTTAATGCACCGCTGTGCCGACAGCGGAAGCGACTCGGACTGATAGAAGCCGGATGCAATCTCTAGTTGCATCGTGAGCGGTTATTGGACGGGTAGAATCTGGAGTCTCTGAGATTAGAGTTCGCGTCACCGTCATTCTGGGTGTAATTTTCTTCGTTACCGGAACCCACCGGCAGTGAGTCCGGAAACTCCAGTCTTGACAGGCTTAACGACCCCCTGAGAGACCGCACGGAGCGATCCGCGCGTCTTTGCAGTTCAGGGGATACCGCCCGGTCATACTCCGGTGCGATGTACACCGCCAGATTGGCCTTGATAGCCCCAATCGCGCCCAACTCGACATACAGGATGTCGTCCACAGAATCGAGTGTTTCGTAGCCAACG